>JGI12316J14372_10003909_pt1 | contig 13450 bp, 12 predicted proteins | sample MarCyaLeptolynsp_FD_14372 | JGI IMG/M metagenome (IMG submission 14372) | reverse complement strand
CCGCGCGTGGTTGACACGATTGCGGATGCTGAAGGCAATATCCTCGAGATCATTCCGCAAAATTCGCTTGGCGGAAAAATCTACTATCAAGGCACAGGCGAACTGACGATCCCGAACTATCTGCCCGAAGAATACGGCATTCGTACAAAGCTGTTTGTTGAAGCCGGCTCGGTCGGCATTTTGGACGATGCCGATATCGAGGACGAGATTTTCTTCGTGACTGGGGCCGGGCAGTTCAATAACATTCCGGGCGGCCTGCCGGCTTCTCGGTCAATCAAGGATGCTCTTGGGCTCCGCGCGTCTGCGGGCCTGTCAGTGGGCTGGGACTCACCGTTCGGACCAATCCAGTTCGACTTTTCACAAATCCTACGCAAGGAGGAGTACGACCGAACGGAGACTTTCCGCTTCAGTACGTCCACTCGTTTCTAGTTCAATCATTGTTCTCACAGGAGAGAGACACATGTTTCCCGTTAAATCCATTTTTGCGGCACTCGCCGTGGCCGTGGCCGCGCCGCTGACCTTTGCCGCGCCTGCTTACGCGCAGGGCACAAACGTCATCGTTATTGACCGCACCCAGATCCTGACTCAGAGCAAGGCTGGTCAGGACGTTGCGACCAAGATCCAAGGCATTGAAGCAGCGATGCAGGCCGAACTGCAACCGACGGCGGTGCAGCTTCAGACTGAAGGCACGGCAATCGAAGCCAAGACTGCGAACATGACGCCAGAAGCCATGCGCGCAGATGCCGCTTTGGTGACCGAAGTTGAAAACTATGCCCGCAAGGCAAATGAGTTCAATCGCAATCGCCAGATCGCAGCGCAGGAACTTGCGCTGACCGAGCGCAAAGCGCTGATCGACCTCAACAATGCGCTGGTGCCGGTGCTTCGGGAAGTCGTGACAGAAACAGGTGCTAACGTCATTCTTGACCGTTCTAGCGTCATCTTCACCGATCCAGCGACGGATATGACCGCATCTGTGATTTCCAAGCTCGATGCTGCGACACCAACCATCGCGGTGACCCGTCAGAAACTTCCGGCGCAGCAACCACAGCAATAAGCAAACCTCGGGGGGCTGATGCCAGTCGACGAACGCTTTTACACTTATAAGGGTCCGCACTCGCTGCGGACCCTTTTGGGCGTTTGTGGGCTTGATGCAGAACCGGCATCGGATCCTGAGATTGCGAGCGTTGCGGCAGCGGCGAACGCACGTCAGGGTGACATCTGCTTTTTCGAGGGAGACCCGAAACGCGGCATGAATGTCAGCGCTTCGGCAACAGCCTGTTTTGTGCAGGAAGATGCCGGCTCTGCGCTCCCGGACGGTGTGATTCCTGTGATCGTTTCGCACCCGCGCTATGCGCAAAAGTGTGCGTCTGAAGCTTTGTTCGAACTGAAATCCTGGATGGAGGATGGCGCCCCCCCCTCGATCCATCCGTCTGCCAGGGTTGCCCCATCAGCGACGATTGGGTCTGGATCCGCCATTGGTGAAGACGCGGTCATTGCGCCAGGCGCTGTGATCGGTCCCGGCGTGCAGATTGGTGCGCGCACGAAAATTGGGCCGAATGTCAGCATTCGCTGCGCGCTGATTGGTAATGATGTGACCATTCTGGCTGGCGCGAGTGTCGGCGAAGCCGGATTTGGCGTGACTGCCGGACCTGATGGAGCCGAAGACGTCCCTCAATGGGGACGGGTGATCATCCAGGACCTCGTCACGATAGGCGCCAATACCTGTATCGATCGCGGCGCCTTTGATGACACAATCATCGGCGAGCGAACCAAGATCGATAATCTGGTTCAGATCGCCCACAATGTTGTCATCGGACGCAATGTCATGATGGCGAGCTTTACCGGTATTTCCGGGACCAGTTCGATTGATGACGGCGTCGTCATGGGCGGCCGTGTCGGGATTGCCGATCATGTTCATATTGGCGCAGGCGCAAAGCTCGCGGCGGCATCCGGGATTTTCCGCGACATTCCAGCCGGTGAAACCTGGGGCGGCAGCCCGGCGAGACCCTTGCGGCAATATCTGCGCGAGATTGCGTGGATCCAGAAACAGGTCGCGCCGAAGAAGAAGCCAAAATGAGCGTCACCATCCATCCCACGGCCGTCGTCGAGACGGGCGCCGAGCTCGGAACCAACGTCACCGTGGGCGCGATGGCCTATGTCGGGCGTGACGCACGGCTGAAAGACAATGTTACGTTGCATCCGAAAGCGACAGTCATTGGCCGGACAGTGCTGAATGAAGGCGTCGAGGTGTTTCCGGGGTCCGTGCTTGGCGGCCCGCCGCAGGTGCTTGGATACCGAGATAGCGAAGAATCCCGCCTCGAGGTCGGCGCGCGTACAGTCATGCGCGAGCATACGACCTTACATGCCGGGTCTCCCGAACATGGCGGGCTCACCAAAGTTGGTGAAGACTGTCTGTTCATGGCCCACACGCACGCCGCGCATGACTGCGTCCTTGGCGACAAATGTGTGATCGCTAACAACACTCATATTGGCGGTCATGTCACCATCGGAGAGCAGGTCTGGTTTGGCGGCGCGGTCGCGGTGCATCAATGGTGCCGGATTGGCGATCATGCCTTTGTCGGCGGCGGATCGATCCTGGTCGCAGATGTTATTCCGTTCGGGTCGGTTGTCGGCAATCACGCCCACCTGGCAGGCCTGAATGTGGTCGGACTTAAGCGTCGCGGCTTCTCCAGAGAGACCATTCGCAGTCTGCGTTCGGCCTATCGTATGCTCTACGCCAAGGAAGGTACGTTCTCTGAACGCCTGGAAGACACGGCGGCCACATTTGCCGAGACGGCCGAAGTCATGCAAATCGTTGATTTCATTCGCAGCAGCAAGAATCGCGCTTTGTGTTTGCCGCGATAGGAGGCAGGCTTGGCACCACTCGGCATCATTGCAGGCTTAGGCGCATTGCCCGTTCAGGTCGCTGAGGCGGCAATGGCGCGGGGGCAGGGTGTTTTTGTTTTGCGCCTCAAGGGTTTTGAAGAGCCAGCACTCGAGCAATTTCCAGGTGAAGTCAGCGGCATCGCGGAGCTCGGCAAGGCGTTCAAGGCCTTTCGCAATGCCGGCTGCGAGCAGATTTGTTTTGCCGGCATTGTCAAACGCCCGGATTTCAAGGCCCTGAAACCAGACATGAAAGGCGTTTCGCTGTTGCCAAAAGCGATTGCGGCGGCACGCAAGGGCGATGATGCTTTGCTGACTTTCATGATCAGCGTGTTCGAGGATGAAGGCTTCGAGATTATTGGCGCTGACGAAGCCGCCGGTCGCCTGGAGGCGCCAACAGGCTTGTTGGTCGGCCCTGAACCATCAGAGGCGCAGATAGACGACCTGAAAAAGGCTGCGCATGTCGCGCTGGAGATCGGACGGCTAGATATCGGTCAGGGGGCAATCGTCGCCAATGGCCTGGTCCTCTGCGTAGAGGCGCAGGAAGGCACAGATGAGATGCTCAAGCGCTGCGCCAGCCTGCCGCGCGAGATCCGTGGGTCTGAGACGGAGCGCCTCGGCGTTCTGGTCAAACGACCCAAGCCGCAGCAGGAGCGTCGCATCGACTTGCCGACGATCGGCAAGAAAACACTCGACGGTGCCGCGGCGGCGGGGCTTGCGGGAATAGGATATGAAGCCGGCGGTGCCTTGATTGTGGATGTCGACACTGTCAAGGCGCATGCCGACGCGCTCGGATTGTTTCTGTACGGGTTTCCGCAGGACTGGGGCGCGTGACCGCACCGCGTATTTTTCTGGTCGCGGCCGAGCCATCGGGCGATTTACTGGCGCGCGAAACCGCGCAGGCTCTGAAAACACTTCAACCGGACCTTGCGCTCGCCGGGATCGGCGGCGGTGAGCTCAAGAAAATCGGCATAGACTCGCCGATCGATATCGCGCCATTGTCCATTCTCGGCCTGTTCGAGGGGCTGAAAGCCTATGGCACGGTCGTAAAACTCGCGGATGCCGCCGCGGATGCCATTCTGGCCTTCAAGCCGGACGCAGTCATCCTGGTGGACTCCTGGGGGTTCATGCTCCGCGTTGCGCAGCGTGTGCGGGACCGGGACCCGAACATCAAGCTGATCAAACTGGTCGGCCCGCAGGTCTGGGCGACCAGAGCCGGGCGGGCCAAGACCCTGGCCGGTCTGGTGGATCACCTGATCTGCTTGCATCAGATGGAAACCGCCTATTACGAGCCCTTTGGCTTGCCGGTGACGGTTATGGGAAACCCCGCACTCAGCCGAACCGAGCGCGGCGACAGAGACGCTTATCGCGACCAACTAGGCCTGTCTGAGGCCGATCAGATGCTGCTCCTTTTGCCGGGCAGCCGAGCGAGCGAGATCAAACGCGTCGCGCCCGTCCTGGTAGAGGCGGCTTGGCTGCTGAAGTCGCAGCGGCCTGACTTGAAAGTCGTCGCAGCGCCAGCGCCCGCAGTGCGAGACCAGTTCCTGGCCGAATTCCCCAATCTCGAAAACTGGGCCACGCTGACCGGGGCGGGCGACAATCCGGCCGATATCATGGCGGCCGCAGACCTGGCCTTGGCGTGTTCCGGCACCGTCACCAGCGAGCTCGCCGTCCAGGGCACCCCGTTCATTGTCGGCTACAAGACGGGTTGGATCACTTGGGCACTCGCGCGCTACCTGCTCTACAAACCGGATCATATCACCCTGCTCAATATCGCTGCGGATGATACGGAAGTGGCGCCAGAATATGTGCAGACCCGCTTTCGGGCGGACACCTTGGCAGAGACAGCCAAGGCCTTATTGGACGACGAAGTGGCCCTGCAGGCTCAGATAGAGGCCCAAAACAAAGCGCTCTCCCGAATGGGAGAGCGCGATGAAGCGGCGCCGGTGATTGCCGCGAAAACCATTCTGGACGTGATTAGCGCTCCGAAATAGGGACGAAATCGCGTTGCGATGCGCCGGTATAGACCTGACGCGGGCGACCGATGCGCTGCGACGGGTCTTCAATGAATTCATTGAGCTGCGAACACCAGCCGACCGTCCGCGCGAGGGCGAATAGGACGGTGAACATGTCAGTCGGAAAGCCCATCGCGTCGAGGATGACGCCGGAATAGAAGTCCACATTCGGGTACAGCTTCTTCTCGCGGAAATAGTCATCTTCCAACGCCAGACGTTCCAGCTCCTTGGCGACGCGCAGGATCGGTGTGTCGATGCCCAGCTCGTCGAGCACTTCATGCGCCGTTTTCTGCATCACGGTCGCGCGTGGATCATAATTCTTATAGACCCGGTGTCCAAAGCCCATCAGGCGGAAGCTGTCCGACTTATCCTTTGATTTTTCGATATATTCCGGGATGCGGTCCACTGTACCGATCTCGTGCAACATGTTGAGGCAGGCTTCATTCGCGCCGCCATGGCTTGGACCCCAGAGCGAGGCGACACCGGCAGCAATCGCGGCATAAGGGTGGGCACCCGACGAGCCGGCGAGACGCACGGTCGACGTAGAGGCGTTTTGCTCGTGATCGGCGTGCAGGATGAAGATCTTGTCCATGGCGCGGGCCAGGGTCTGGCTCGTCTTGTATTTCTCAGCCGGGACAGAGAAGCACATGCGCAGGAAATTCTCGCCATAGGAGAGTTCATTCACCGGATCGACGAATTTCTGGCCTTGTGTGTACTTGTAGATCCGAGCCGCGAGGGTCGGCATCTTCGCGATCAGGCGAATGTAGGCCAGGTTGCGCTCGACCGGGTCGGAACTGTCCATGGCGCCAGGATAGAAGGCCGACATCGCACCAACTGTGCCGGTCAACATCGCCATTGGGTGGCTGTCACGGCGGAAACCGTCAAAGAAGCGGTCCATCTGGGTGTGCAGCAATGTGTGCTGGGTCACGCGGCCATTAAATTCGCGGAACTCGGCCTGAGTTGGCAGCTCGCCATTGAGCAGAAGATAGGCAACTTCGAGGAAACCGGAATGCTCAGCCAGTTGATCAATTGGATAGCCGCGATGCAGCAAGATGCCTTCCTCGCCATTGATGAAAGTGATCTGGCTTTCGCAGGAACCGGTGGAGGTAAAACCCGGGTCAAGAGTGAACACGCCTGCTTCGGCATATAGGCGTCTGACATCAATGACATCAGGGCCGTTGGTGCCGCTCAAGACAGGGAGCTCAAGCGTCTTGCCCTTGATCTCGAGTTTAGCAGTATCGGTTTGTTTGGTTTTATTGATCATCTCAGCCCTCTTGCATCTTCCGTTCTCTTACCCGCCCGTGGCAGGCACATGTTTCTCTATACGTGCCAGGACTTCATCGCGGCCAAGCCAATACATGACGGGCGCGAGATCTGGCGCTGGCAGACCTCCGGTCAGCGCGGCTCGCAATGGCGGGCCTACCTGTCCCATGGAGAGAGTGTGCGCTGCACAATACGCGTCCAGAACACCCTGCAATGCTTCAATAGTCCAAGAATCCGCGGCGTCTAGTGCTTCACGGAGTTCTGATAGACGTTTGATCCCGTCCTCGCGTAAGGCTTTACGGGCTTTCTTGTTGAGATTTTCAGCATTGCTATCCCACAGAAAACGGCACGACTCGGCCAATTCTGGCAGGGTTTGCCCGCGTTCCTTGAGCGTTGAAATTGCATGCTGCAGGCGCTCAGTCAGCGTTTCGTTTACGCGTGTGAGTTTCTCGATTTCCGGCGTCAAAAGCGCGATGAGACGGGGTTCATCGGCTTGCCGCATGAAGTGCGCATTGACGTCGCCGAGCTTTTCCAGATCCAGCCGCCCCGGGGCCTTGTTGATCCCGTTCAGGTCGAAAACGGCCGCGGCTTCATCCATGCTGAAGACTTCCTGATCGCCATGGCTCCAACCCAGGCGAACCAGGTAGGAATTCATTGCTTCGGGCAAGTAACCCATGTCGCGATAGGCGAGCGTCGACAGGGCGCCATGCCGCTTGGACAATTTCGCGCCGTCGGACCCATGAATCATCGGCACATGCGCAAATTCGGGTACATTCCAGCCCATCGCCGCATAGATTGGCAGCTGGCGAAACGTGTTGCGGAAATGATCGTCGCCTCGAATGACATGGGTTACGCCCATGTCATGGTCGTCGACCACCACGGCCAACATATAGGTGGGTGTTCCGTCGGCGCGTAGCAGGATTAGATCATCAATTTCCCGCGTTTTCAGCGTCACATCACCCTGAACATGGTCCGATACAGCGATCTCGTCATCATCCGGGGCCCGCAGACGCACGGTATATGGCGCGGCTGGCGTTGGTGGATCGCCGCCATCGCGCCAGGGCGAGCGATAGGGCGCCAGTAGGGCGTTGGCTTCGGCCAAAAGCGCGTCGCGATCCGCCTCGCTGAGGCCGTCGGCCTTGGCTTCGGCGCGTTTGGCTTCGCCAGCTTCACGTCGGGCCTGCAGTTCTTCAGGTGTCGCATAGCATTTGAACGCCTTGCCATTGACCATCATTTGCTCTGCGCACTTTACGTGTCGGTCAACATTTTTACTTTGAAAAACAGGCGCTTCGTCGGCGTGGAGGCCAAGCCAATCCATGCCATCCAGGATTGCCTGTGTGGCCTCTTCGGTGGATCGAGCCTTGTCAGTATCCTCGACCCGCAACAGGAATTTTCCGCCGTGCCGCCGGGCGAAGAGATAGTTGAAGAGGGCCGTTCGTGCGCCGCCAATATGCAGCATGCCAGTCGGGGAGGGGGCAAAGCGGGTAACGACGGTCATAGATGACTTTCGACTGTTGGTTGAACACTTCCGGCGAATCTTCCCCGCTTCAACACGCTCTGTTACAGTTTCGCAAGGGGTGGGAGGAAAGATGCGACGTTTTCCGTCGTCCTTATTGCAGTTCACCTCGCGCGACCGCCTCCCGTCTTATTTTGCCCTGGGCATGTTGATCGGAGCGATCTGGTACTTCTCCATAGATTCTGAGCCATCGTTCGCGAGCCTCTTCCTGTTCGCGCTCGGTGCCGCTGCGGCCCTTTGCGGTCTCGCGAAATGGGCACGATCAACAGTGTTCTTTGTCGGCTCTGTTATGGTGTTTGCTGCGGCTCTGGGGGCGCTTTCCGGGGCGGCTGCTACACAACGCCTGTCACACGCTCAAATCGAGACGCCGATGGGCCAAGTTCTGGTTGAAGGCTGGATCACCTCGGTGCAGCCCGCCAAACGCGGCGTGCGTGTGGTCCTGACGGTTCACGCAGTGGATCGATTGCCCGCAGAACAAACGCCAGCGAAGGTGCGACTGACCCACATATCGCGGTTTGAGACTGAGCCCGGACGGTTCGTCCGGTGCTGGGCGGTGCTGAGGCCTCCGCCCGCGCCGGTCATTGACGGTGATTATGCCTTCCATCGACAAGCCTGGTATAATGGCCTGGGAGCCGTCGGCTATGTCCAGGGGCGTTGCCGGGGCGGCACGCTCGGTCAACCCGCAGGGTGGATGCGAGCGGTGCAACTGCGTATCGGCGAGGTCCGTCGCCAGCTGGCGCAGCACGTCCGGGCGGGCGCTGGCGAACGCGCCGGAGGGCTTGCAGCGGCGCTGGCCTCGGGCGACCGGAGCTTCCTCTCCCAGGATGACCAGGATGCGCTGCGCAGCGCCGGGCTGGCCCACCTCCTGGCGATATCGGGTCTGCATATCGGCATCGTTGGGGGCCTTATCTTTTTGATCGTCTGGCGGGGACTGGCGCTGATCGAACCGATCGCCCTGCGCTGGTCAGTGAAGAAACCGGCAGCGGCAGCGGCGATCCTGATTTGCGGCCTTTACCTGGTCATTTCAGGAGCGAGCGTGTCGACGCAGCGTGCTTTTGTGATGGCGGTGATCTTTTTTGGCGCGGTCCTGATGGATCGGGAAGCGCTTACGCAGCGTTCGCTGGCCATCGCTATGATCGCGATCATCATTCTAGCGCCGTGGAGCGTCTTGACCCCCGGCTTTCAGATGTCATTCGCGGCGACCTTGGTTCTGATCGCAACCTATGAGAGTTGGCGCACGCGCCGGCAAAAGACTGGCAGCGCGGCGCGCGGCGTTGGGTTCTGGATGAAATCCTTGTTGGTGACGTCTACCGTGACGAGTCTGGCCACCATGCCATTTGCGCTCCACCATTTTGACCGCATCGCCGGGTTGGGTGTGCTGGCAAACGTGCTTGCTATGCCGATAATCAGCCTTGTCAGCGCCCCCTTGTCTGCCTGTGCCCTGATCCTAGCGCCGATCGGGCTGGATGGACCCGCCCTGCGCGGATTTGGACTGTCTCTGGAGTGGGTGCTGCAGATCGCACATGTTTTCGATCAAGGCACTTTGATAGATGGCCTGCGCCTGCCGCAAATGCCCGCATTCAGCCTGGCATTATTCTCCAGCGCGATAATCACATGTTGCGTGTCGACAGCTGGCCTTTCGCGCGCATTGATCGTGGCCGCGTTGACCATGACCGCGGTCTTCGCCTGGAGCATGAGCGCCCGGGACCGCATTCACTGGGCGCCATCGGGAGATATCTATTTCGAGCATGCCGGCGGTGGGGTTGAGCGGATCGCCTTGCTGAAAGGCGAGGGATTGCGCCCCTTGCGTTATTCAGACGTCACTGCCGACGCTTCTTGCCCTGCCAACGAAACATGCTTGCTCGGGTTCAAGGATCGGCAAGTTCTGTTTGTACCAAGGGCTGCTCCAAGCGTGTGCGTGCAGATATTTTACGCAGATATCGTATTTCTGGAAGCGAGAGAGATGCTCCAGACGGACTGCGCGGAAGCGGAAAACAGAATCCTGATCAAATGGTCAGACGTTGTCGCTGAAAATGGCGTCACGTTGGAAAAGCGCAGCGGATCATTTCGCAAGCGGCGGAAACCCGCTTGCGACAGCCGTCCCTGGCGCAGGTGCCGCTAACCCGCCAGTCGGGCAGCCAAACGCGCGCTATTCGTACTTACGGATCAAAGCGACCAGCTGGCCCTGAACGCGAACCCGGTCTGGCCCGAAAATGCGCGTTTCATAAGCCGGGTTGGCCGCTTCCAGCGCGACGGATTCGCCTTTCTTGCGCAGGCGTTTCAGCGTCGCTTCCTCATCATCGATCAGGGCGACGACAATATCGCCGGAATTGGCGCTGTCCGTGCGGCGCAGGATAACAATATCGCCATCGAGAATACCCGCCTCGATCATCGAATCGCCTTTGACTTCGAGCGCATAATGCGCGTCGCTATCGGCATATTCCTCTGGCGGGGTGACCCGATCGACTTCGTTCTGAATCGCGGTGATTGGCACACCAGCCGCAATCCGGCCGAGAACCGGAATGGTGCTGCGCCCCATTTCCGGGGTTTTCGAGCCGACCACGCTTGGACGGAAAGTCTGCCGACCGCGCGGTGGGGCCGCAGGCGTCGCTGAATCAGGCATTTTGAGCACTTCCAGAGCGCGTGCACGATTGGCCAGGCGGCGAATGAAGCCGCGCTCTTCCAAGGCCACGATCAGCCGGTGAATACCGGATTTGGAGGCCAGGTTCAGCGCTTCTTTCATTTCATCAAAGGAAGGAGAAACGCCGTCGGCCTTAATCCGTTCGTGAATGAAGAGAAGCAGCTCTTTTTGCTTGGTTGTGAGCACGGAATTCCTCCAGAAATGCGAATCTGTTCCTGTTATGTTTATTCTCGTTCTGTTCTTTTGTCAAATTCGCGTCTCAGGAGACTCATGATGTGGGTGTCCCAGATTTCATCGCCGATCGGCGTGGATTCCCGCCGTGTGCCCTCCAGTACGAATCCAGCGCGCTCATAAGCCCGGATCGCAGCCGAATTGTGCGAATAGACAAGCAGATCAGTGCGATGCACCCACGGATGCGAGAAAGCGCGCTCGACAATCAGCTGCAGGAGCGGTGCTGAAAGCCCGTCACCGCGTACGGCTGGGGCAAGGGCGATGCGGCCCAGCCCGGCTGTGCGCAGACGGCGATTGAGGCCGATCTGAAAGTGGCCAACCATCTCTTTCCCGCGCATCACGGCCCAGACTTCACGTTGCGGCGCCGCACCGCGATGTTGCCGGATCAGATCAATAAATTCCGAGCGCTGGAGCGGCCATGAGAGCGCTGCGCCAGCCCATTGCAAAACCTCGCGCTCTGTCTTGAACCAGGCGAACAGGGCGCGAATATCGCGTTTCTCAAACTTGCGGAGGGTGAGCGTCATTGCGCGCGGCGCAGCGCTGCCACGTGCTGTTCTCGGTCCGACCGCTTCATCAGGCTCTCGCCGATCAGGAAGCGGCGTGCACCGGTCTTGCGCAGGCGGATAATGTCCTCCGGTTCGCTGATCCCGCTCTCTGAGACAAAATCGCGATCGTGCGGGATCAGTCCGGCCAGGGATTCGCTCGTTGCGAGATCGGTCTGCATGATCTTCAAGTCGCGATTGTTGATCCCGATCAACGGTGATGGCAGCGCCAGCGCCCGCTCTATCTCTTCGGCATCATGGGTCTCCACCAACACATCCATGCCGAGATCCTGCGCCGCCTGGGTCAGGTCCAGCGCGAGCGCGTCGTCGGTGCAGGACAGGATCACAAGAACAGCGTCTGCGCCATGCGCCCGCGCCTCGGCGACCTGAATCGTATCGACCATGAAATCCTTGCGCAGCATAGGCAGGGTAACAGCGCCGCGGATCGCAGCGAAGTCTGCGAGATTGCCGCCAAAACTTGGTTCGTCCGTCAACACGGACAAACAAGCTGCGCCGCCGCGCTCATACTGGGCGGCAATATCCGTCGGTTCAGCCCCAGGCAGGATTTCGCCGGCGCTCGGGCTCTTGCGCTTCATCTCGCAAATCAGGGCATTGTCGCCGGTCTCCGCGATCTCGCTCAAGCGCTGCGCGAAGCCGCGCGGAGCCGGCTGGTCTGCCGCGTCATTCAGCAGGTCTTGCTCCGAGCGCGCGCGTTTCAGTGCGGCGACTTCATCATGCTTGTAGGCGATGATCCGATCGAGCGCCGTGCTCATTGTGGCTGGCCCTTCGAAACGGCGGCGAGCGCTTTCAGGGTCTCGGCAGCAGCGCCGGAATCGATCGCCTGTTCGGCTTTCTCTGCGCCGCTCTTCAGATCGGTCGCAAGGCCCAGAACGTGCAGACCCGCAGCGGCGTTTAGCGTCACGGCATCCCGAAATGGCCCAGGGCGCCCATCCATCAAGTCGCGAATCGCCATCGCATTCTCTTCCGGCGCACCACCCGCGAGCGCGCTCAGGCGGTTGCGGGTGAGGCCGGCATCTTCCGGCGTGATTGTGAGTTCCGTGAGACCGCCATCGCGCACCTCTATAACCTGGGTTTCGCCGGCAATGGACAGTTCATCAATGACGGTGCCGTCGGAATCGGTTCCATGCACCACCCAGGCTCGTGTGACGCCCAGGTCGCGCAGCGCCTCTGCCATTGGTGAGAGCCAACGCGCTTCGTTTACGCCGAGCACCTGATGGGTCGCAGAGGCCGGATTGGACAAGGGCCCGAGCAGGTTGAAAATCGTGCGAATTCCGAGACTTGCGCGAACAGGCGCGACGTGCCGCATGGCGCTGTGGTGCGAGCGCGCGAACAGGAATCCGACGCCGGCCTGTTCGAGACAATCGCGAAACCGCGCTTCTGTCAGGTCCAGCTCGACGCCCAAAGCTTCGAGCACGTCAGCGCTGCCGGTTTTAGGTGGGACGGACCGGTTGCCGTGCTTGGCCACGCGCCCGCCTGCTGCCGCGATAACAATGGCGCTGGCGGTCGACGTGTTGAGACTGGTCCAGCCCAGTCCGCCGGTGCCGCAAGTGTCGAGCGTCGGTCCATCCAGCGCGATCGTGCGGGCATTGGCGCGCAGGGTCTTGGCACCTGCCAGCAGTTCGGCGCCGGTCTCTCCGCGGACGGCGAGGCCCATCAGGAACGCGCCAATCTGTTCCGGTGGGACATCGCCAGACAGGATGGCCCCGAACGCGTCTTCCAGAGCTTGCGCTGACAGGGATTGTCCGGCAGCGAGCAATTTCAAGCTTGCAGATATCGAGTGTGTGGTCATGATTGGCGGGTATAAAGCAGTGTCTGATTGTGCCTAGGGGGTTTTGAGCGTTATTCTGAGCACGGCTGAAACGAGGGGAAGACGAGCATGAGCGACCCGGCAACGTGGGAGCTACATGGCTATGCCATGACCTGTCGCAACGATTGCATTGCAACCCATACCGGCGAACTGCCTGATGCGTTGCAATACGCCATAGACAGCAAAAAATTCCAGGCCGAGCTGAACGGCTGCGCAGCTGTGATCATGGGGCATCGGGCACATGACAGTCTTCCGAATTCAAAAGGCCGAGTCCGCACCATCATGACCCGCGGCGTCACCGCTTTGGAAAACAAGGAAGGCGGTTGGTGGTGGAATCCGGCGACGATGACGCTCGACAATATGCTGCGCATGGTGGCGTCTTCGGGCGGGCGCATCGCGGTCAATGGCGGCCAGACCGCGCTGGAACACTTCCTCGAGAACGGCCTGAATGTGCTGCATGTCTGCCGGGCTGAGAGCATCGCCATTCAGGATGGGTTGAAACTGCTCGCAGCCTGCGATCGAAAGACGACA
>JGI12316J14372_10003899_pt1 | contig 13481 bp, 11 predicted proteins | sample MarCyaLeptolynsp_FD_14372 | JGI IMG/M metagenome (IMG submission 14372) | reverse complement strand
CAGCATTTCACGCTGCAACTCGAAGGGCCGCAGGCCCGAGTCGCCGACACGCCGCAATTCCAGCATCGCATCATACCAGGCGAGCGGCGGAAACCCTTTTGACTTGAGGTCCGCATCAGCGGCGGCAAGCAGAGCCTGGCTCACCCGCAGCAGGCGGGCCCAGGCGGCCACAAATGTCGGTTCCAGCTCATTCCCTGCGCTCATGCTGTCTCCCAAATCGGCCTTTTGGGGCGATATTTCCCAAAGTTCCTATCACGCCATTGTTATTAGATGCAAATGCATTTACCTGGTTATACATGCAACTGCATTCAAATAAATCGACACGGGAGAACCAGCCATGCAATCCCTTACACTCGTCAGTCATGCACTCTGCCCCTATGCACAAAGGGCGGCGATTGCACTTCGGGTAAAACAGGTTCCGTTCCGTCAGCGCACCGTCGATCTCGCCGCCAAACCGGATTGGTTCCTCAAGCTGTCGCCGCTCGGCAAGGTCCCCCTGCTCCTGGTAAACGGGGAAACGGTTCTGTTTGAATCCAATGTGATCCTGGAATTTCTTGAAGAGACCGAAGGCAATCCGCTCCACCCGGCCGATCCGTTGCGACGGGCAAATCACCGATCCTGGATCGAATTCGGCTCAGCAATTCTGAACGCAATTGCACGTTTTTATTCCGCGCGGGAAGCAGATGAATTTCAAGCCGAAACGGCGCGTCTCGCCGCACTGTTCGACAGGGTGGAATCCGCTCTCGAGGAAGGGCCGTGGTTTTGCGGCAAGCACTTCAGCCTCGTCGATGCGGTCTACGGTCCGATATTCCGCTATTTCGACACGTTCGACAGGATCAGCGACTTCGGGATCCTCGACAAAAAACCCAAAACAGCGGCCTGGCGCGCCAAGCTTGGCTCGCATCCGGCAGTTCGCGAAGCTGTCGGTGCGGATTATGACCGGGCGCTAACGGAGTTTGTTCTCGGACGCGCCGGAATCCTTGGCGGACTGATGGCTGGTCAAGTCGACAATGCGACCTGATCCAGACAAGGCGGCGCTTCGCGTTTCGCCGGGAACAGCCCTGGATTTTGGTTACTCCGCGGCTTCCCGCGCGGCGGCTATGATTTCCTTCTGACGTCTGGTCTTCGCCACCGCGGCCTCTCCTCCGCGGGTTCCGGTGAACATTTCCAGACTGTCGAGATCGTCCTCCGCGTTCGGCGTGGTCGCCAGATCCAGGTAGGATCGGCGATCGGGATTCTTTTTGACCGATTTGTAGATCCGATAGAATTTCCAGACCAGGCTGCCATAGGTCCAATGCTTGCGCAGCAGTTCCCAGGCATATTTGGGGTAGAACACAAACGGATTTTCAATTGGCAAGCCGGAGCGCCGGTCACGCCGGTGCTTGATGCGCAGGAACCCGCCTTCAAGCGGGTGAATGCCCTCGTAGGTCACCATGAAGTGGAAATAGAGCAACAGGACCAGCTTGTTGCCCGGGCGACCGCGTGGATGGGCGGCAGCCCGCTTGAGTACGGTTTCGATGTGTTCGAAGGAATAGTAGGACGCCCAGGCCTCTTCGTAGGCTTCCTCCCACTCACTGTCCGACATTTTCGGGTGGTGCGAGACCCGGTGGTCGAGATCGTACTTGTTGAGATCCGGATCCATCCAGATGTTCTTCGACAAGAGCGTCTTGTGATCCTCTGATCCCGGCAACGGCGTCAGGAAGAAGAACTCGACAAGATCAAGCGGCAATTCGCGCTTCAGCGTTTCCACGTCCTGCAGGATCGATTCCTTGGTGTCGTTGGGAAAACCGAGAATGTAGCCGGCATAGGTCGTGGCGCCGTTGTCGCGCCACATCTGGATCATGTCGCGGTATTCGGTGATCTTGTTCTGACGCTTCTTGGCCGCCAGGAGATTGTCGGGATTGATATTCTCCAGACCGATGAAGACCCGGTTGACGCCGGCCCGCGCCGCCTTCTCGATGAAATTCGGGATCTTGTGGCACAGCGTGTCGACCTGGATGACAAATTTCACATCCATCTTGTCGACTTCACGCAACTGGATCAGCCGGTCGAAAAACGATTCCCAATCCTTGTTGCGTGCGAAATTGTCGTCGGTGATGAAAAACCGGTCGATCTTTTGCGCATAATTGGCCCGGATGACCTTTTCCAGATCGTCGGCGGACCGGAACCGGCTCTTGCGGCCCTGAACGTTGATGATCGTACAGAACGAACATTGGAACGGACAGCCGCGCCCGAGATCGAAACTGGAATGGGATCCATAGGTACGCCGGATGTGCTTTTCCGGCAGAATCGGCGCCGGCTGATCCTGGAGGGTCGGCAGGTCATTCATGAAATTGTATATGGGCGGGAGAGTGCCGTTCCAGGCATCCTGGAAGACCTGATCAAGCCTGCCCTCTTCGGCCTCGCCGGCAAAAAACGTGATCCCGTCGTCCTGCGCCTTGACCATTTCAGCCGGCATTTCCGGCAGCATGGAGATGCAGCCCGAAATGTGAAAGCCGCCGACGGCGACCTGCAGGCCGGCCTCGCGATATTGGCAATGTCCATGGCGCGCGGAAATTGATTGGACTGCACACCGACCAGCGCAATCAGCGCCTTGCCACCGTCACGGCGGATCATGTCGATGATCTTGTGCGGGCGGACACGCTTGTTGGTCTCATCGAACGTATGCAGGCGGATATCGACCTCGTCCCCAAGCACTTTTCGCGCCCGGCAATCCTCGGCAAGGCCGTTCAGGGCCGCAAGGGTATTCGAGGGGATCGCCGACCGGACCCACTGGATCGGATAGCCGTCGTCATCGTAATGGGTCGGCTTGATCATCACCAGATGAAAGATCTTCGCGGACCCGGACGGCTGTGCCGCCCGGGACGATTGAATTGCTGTCGCGTTCATGCCTGTTCCCGTCGCCTGTTCGATCAGTTCGGACTGATTTCCGCCGTGTTAGCGCATTTCCAACGATTACGCCACATTGGAACGGGCAAGTTCGATATTGGCTTCGTTGCGTTTCTGGCGCTTGATTGCGGCCGTCGCGCCGACGGTCTCCTGGAACATGGCCAGTTCTTCCAGATCTTCATCCGTGGCGGGTTCGATCGCAAGGTCGGTATATTCGAACCGTTTCGGGTCCCGGATGATGCTGAAGAACGACGGCAACAGCTTCAGGAGCAGGCCGAGTTGACCGCCGAATTTCACCGCCGTTTCCCAGTAGAATTTCGGATAGAAAACCAGACGCGATTCCACCGGCAATCCGGGACGCCGGTCGCGCCGGTGCTTGCGTCGGAAAAACCCGCCCTCGAGCGGATGCACCCGTTCATACTTCAGCATGATGTAGAACCAGTACATCAACCGGAACTTGCTCTTGGCGCGGCCATGTTTCAACGAAGCGGCACGACGGACGACAGTGCGGATATGATCGGGCGTGTAATAGGCGTCCCAGGCTTCCCAATAGGCCTCTTCCCACTCTTGGTCGCTCATCTTGGAATGGTGGCTGACCCGGTGGTGCAGATCGTATTTGTTGAGGTCGGGGTCCATCCATTCGCCCTTGGACAGAAGCGTCTTGTGGTCCTCGGAACCGGGCAACGGCGTCAGGAAGAAGAACTCCAGAAGATCGAGCGGCAGCTCCTTCTTGATAATCTCGATGTCGTGCAGGATCGATTCCTTGGTGTCGGCCGGAAAACCGAGGATATATCCGGCATAGGTCATGACACCGAACCGGTGCCATTCCTGGATCATCTTGCGGTATTCGGTGATTTTGTTCTGGCGTTTCTTGGCGGCGATCAGATTGTCGGGATTGATGTTCTCCAGCCCGATGAAAACCCGGTTGACGCCGGCCCGCACGCATTTCTCGATGAAGTTCGGCAATCTGTGACACAGGGTATCAACCTGGATGACAAATTTGATACCCAGCCCCTCTTCCTCGCGCAACTTGATCAGTCGGTCGAGAAACACCTCCCAATCCTTGTTGCGGGCGAAATTGTCGTCGGTAATGAAGAAGCGCTTGATCTTCTGGGCATAGTTTTCGCGGATGATACGTTCCAGATCATCAGCGGAGCGGAAGCGACTCTTGCGCCCCTGAACGTTGATGATCGTGCAGAAGGAACACTGGAACGGACAGCCGCGACCGAGATCGAAACTGGACCGTCCGTCCAGCGTCTTCAGGACATGTTCCGGTTTCAGGAACGGGATCGGAGTGCCGGTGATCGTCGGCAGGTCGCTCATGAAATTGTAGAGCGGTTTCAATGTCCCGTTCCAGGCGTCCTGGAAAAACTCGTCGAGCCGGGTTTCCTCCAACTCGCCGGCAAAAAACGTGAACCCCTCGTTTTGCGCCTCAACCATTTCAGAGGGCATTTCGGGAAGCATGGACAGGCAGCCGGACACGTGAAAACCACCGATCGCAACCTGCAGGCCTTCCCGTTTGAAGGCGCGCGCCAGATCGACCGCGTGCGGAAACTGATTGGATTGGACGCCGATCAGACCGATCAGCGCGCGCCCGCCGGCGCGACGGATTTCCCGGGCGATCTTTTCCGGTCGAACCCTGGTGTTGGTTTCATCGATTGTGGTAAATCGCATCTCCACATCATCGCCAAGCACCTTGCGGGCCTCGCAGTCGAGCGCCATGCCGTTCACGCTGGCCAGGGAATTGGAAGGAATGGCGGAGCGAAACCATTGTATCGGATAGCCGTCATCATCGTAATGTGTCGGCTTGATCATCACGAAATGGAATATTTTGGAAGAGTCCATGCCAGACGCCAATTTTCAATCCTCGCTCACACTTCGTGCACCCTATCAAATAAGCGATTGGTGAGTAAGTGCGAATACTGACAAAATGACAGTCTCTCAGACAGTATTTTCACGAGCATTACGCAGCGACCCGAGAAAGTCCGCGCTCGCACTTATCGTGCCCACATGCAGACCGTTCCAGTTGGTTGACGGCACCTGTGTAAACGGCTCCAGGAAGGTTTCCTCATCGGCCGTCAGCGGAAGGAAAGCGGCGATAATCTGGGCCATCATGACTTCCGAGGCGCGGGTCGCCCCATCGTCGCATTTCAAGGCAATTCCAAGTCCCTGTTCTGGTAACGTCGCGCAAAACACACCCTCGGCACCGGTCTTGACAAACACCCGTTCGCCGAAACGGTTCATGATATCGGTGCAGAAGCCTCCTGTTCCGGAGACAAAAAAGGGATGCCCGGCACAGGCCGCGCGCAGGGTTGATGCCGCCCGGGCGCGATCACCGGAGAGGCCCTGTCCGGTGCCGAAGACGGCAAACGCGGTTGCCAGAGCAGACAACGGCACAGCGTAGGTCGGGATCGAGCAGCCATCGGTGCCGCAATGATCTTCGGCGTGGGCCGCCCCGGTCATGTCTTCCAGGCAGGCGCGAACGGTTTGCTGCACCTGGTGGCCAGGCTTGATGTATCCCGCGGGTTTGGCCCCCAGATGTTGCGAAAGACAAAGGAAACCGGAATGTTTGCCGGAACAATTGTTGTGCAGGGCGCCGGGTTCGCGGCCGGCCAGGATCAATGCCTTCTGGTCGTCGATTCGTCGCGGCCAATGGGACCCGCACTCGAGCGCATCCTCCGCCAAACCGCACTTCTCAAGCACCGAGGCCGCGGCCCTGACGTGCTGCGCCTCGCTCTTGTGTGAGGAACAGGCAAGCGCAAGCTCCGCACCCGACAGGCCAAAGGCTTCGGCGGCACCTGTCTCCACCAGGGGCAAAGCCTGCAGTCCCTTGATAGCCGACCTGGGAAAGACGGGCCGTTCAACGTCCCCTGTCGACCAGACGATTCCGCCGTCGGCATCGGCGACCGCAATAGCGCCGGAATGCCGGGACTCGATCAAGGTTCCCCGGGTGACATTGACGAGACAGGCATTGGACATGGACATTCCTCTATTGAAGGCGGGCCTCTATTGAAGGCGGGCCTTTGTTGAAGGCGGGCCTTTGTTGAAGGCGGGCGCACACAAAAGCCCGCCCCAGCATTTTTTGCAAGGGCGGGCCCCGGGCAGGCTCGTAATGAGCAATGACNGTCAGATATTCATCTGGTAAGTCGCCGGTACGTAGCGGAATCCACCATCCTTCTTTTCGACAAAACCAACGGCCGGGAANGGCATGTGGTAGCCCGTGAAAGGAATTTTGTCCGTCGCGATCATGTCGAGAAGCCGTTTGCGGGTGGCACCGGCCTTTTCCTTGTCCATATCAAAACGCACATGCCAGTCCGGGCGTTCGAGCGACACGATGTAATGGTTGCAGAAGTCGCCGCCGAGCAAAAGCCGCTTGCCGTCGCTTTCCAGATGGTAGGCAAGGTGACCCGGCGTATGGCCCGACGAATCGATCGCGGTAACGCCGGACGCCACGGAATCTTCATTGCCGATGAAGGTCATTTTCTCAGCCAGCGGCTTGACGTTCGATTCCGCCAGTTTATGCACCCGTTCACCGCCCGTGCCGACACGATCGGCGCTGGTCCAGAAATTGTACTCGGTGTCACCGGCGACATAACGCGCATTGGGGAACAGCGGCGCGCCGTCTTCCATGAGCCCGCCGATATGGTCGGGATGGAAGTGGGTGAGCGCGACGATATCGATCTGATCGGGCGAATATCCGGCCTGGGCAAGCGTCGCCGCCAAAAGTCCGGCATTCGGCCGGCGGGCGACCCCGTTGCCGGCATCAAACATGATCAGCTCGGATCCCGTATTGACGATGACCGGGGTAAAACCGATTTCCATCCTGGTGCCGGGAAGCAGGTTCTTTTCCGCAAGCGCCTGAACTTCCTCAGCCGTGACATTCTGGCCAAAAATCGGGTGCGGCCCATCAAGCACAATGGCGCCATCCAGGATCGTCGTGACCTCGAAGCCCCCGAGCTTGAAGCGATAGACGTTCGGCCGCGTCGCGCCGAGCATGGGAGCGGTCGCCGATGCCGTGTTAACGGTTGCGCCTGTGGCGGCAAGTGCAGCTCCTCCCGCGGCCGCCGTCAAAAGCGTTCGTCTGGAAAGCGAAACGGATTCAGTCATTTTCAGTCTCCTCACAATAAATCCCCGTCCACACCCGATCTGAAAGCGTGCTCCCAAGGATCGGATCCGGCTTGCTGGTGACAAAATAGGTCAAGAGCGGCAAAGCGCAGCAAAATTCGACCAACGGGTCGCACACACTTTCGCGAGATCAACCGGATGGACGCGATTTTCTTCGCATATGCCTCCCTGCGCCAGTGCCTGCGCACAATCGCCAGCTGGTAGCAATACGATTGGTTCGCATTGCTGGATCCCCAAGATTTGACATCTATCATGACCATCGAAGGTCGTTCGCGCAACCTGCGGGCAACAATCATCCGGTTTCGTCGCCATCCCTTCGACGTTCAAGACCAACGGCACAGCCAGTGAGACACTCGGTAGGCGCTGCCGCGGCTTCGAACCATCTTGCAAGCCGGAAGCCGGACAAGACGTGGCCAGACCTGCCATTTCCGATCGCACCGTCTGTCTTCCCGACAATCACATAGTCAGACGTCAAGGCGATTGGCGATGCCCTTGAACATGGCCTTTCGGTCACGCTGGCTAATGGCCAGAGCGTCGGCGATGTCCCCCATGCAGTCGGTTTCGCTTTCCGCCAAAGCGTGGTCTGAAAGGCTGACCAGGAAAGCGCCCGCGAGGATGTATTCCTTGGCCGGATCGCTTATGCCACTGGCGCCGGAAATNGCACGTAGAGCCGCTTTCTGATCAGTATGGACCCGTTCGGCGGCCTCGACGACCGGTTCACGATCGGCGCCGTCAGAGCCCATGCGCTCAAACAGATCGGCAACGAATTCCAGCTCACGGGGGTCGATGTTGCCGTCCGATACGGCTTCCAGCAGCATTGCCGTCCAAAGCGCTTCTCTGGTGGTTTCGCGATCCTCCTCGGGCAGATCTTGCCAGTCGGTCAACAGACCGGACGCCAGGTTGTCCCGCTTTTCATCCAGCGTGCCCGGCTTGATCTGCTGAATAATTCTCGGCGCCGGAAGCGTCTTGGCAACACGGCGATACCGCGAATAAACCCGCAATGCCGAGACGCAGGGAATCAGAATAGCGATGATAATGATCAACGCGATCCAGACCGGCATTGTGTGGGAGTCGAACATTTGTCTTCAAATCTCGATATTGGTGGGCGATGGCGGGACGTGTTCATGTATACGTACTTGACCGGCAAGCATCAACGCCTCAGGGATTCTAATCATGCCCTGAACTGTAATACCTGTAGAAATGATCCTGGATGCGGCGCCCCAACTCTTCGGCGACCTCCGAAAGCCCTGTCGACGGCATATTGAGATTGATGTGAAACGCCGGCAATTGCGGCAATCCCGGATCACTTACGATTGCCAGGTGGTCCGGAATTGTATGCGCCAGAAACGGCGCAACCGCCATGTCGGCCTGCAGGGTCGCGAAAACCGGTTCCAAACTGCCGATCTGGCATACGGCGCGCCACTCGATGCCCGCTTTGTTGAGCGCGTCCGTCGCAGACGTGCGAAAGGCGCAGGGTTTCGGCCCGAGCGCGACCGAGAGCGGGCGCCGTTGCGACGCATCTCCGCCCTTGGCCCCGGCCCAGACCAGATGGTCAACCATCAGGAACTGGCGGTCACCGCCGCGATGCGGCTCCGTCATCAGTGCAAGATCGATTGCCTTGTCGCGCATCATGGCGCGCAGCGCCTGTGACGTATCGCTTACAAGCGTGACGAGCACGTTCGGATAATCACGGCGAAACGCCCGCAGGATCGGTGGCATCATCGTCGCCACAACATCGTGCGGCACCCCAAGCCGAACCTCGCCTGAGAAATCGCTGCCGCGCATCTCGCTGACCACCTCATCATTCAGGGCAATCAGACGATAGGCCCGCGAGATCAGTCGTTCGCCTTCCACGGTCAATTGCAGCGAGTCGGCCCGGCGTTCGAACAATCTGAGATCGAACAGATCCTCCAGCCGCTTTATTTTCTGGCTGACGGCGGACTGGGTCACGTTCACCACTTTCGCTGCGGCCGTCATACGACCGGTTTCGGCCACGGCAACGAAAGCGCGCAAAACACCGATATCGATATTGCGTTGCCCTGCTCCCATCATTCCATTTCCTTATGACAATAAGAAGCAAAATTAGTTGGCCTACTATGATAGCAGTGACCTATTTTCCGCAATGTCAAATGCACCGCGGAAAGGAAGACCAATGGACTGGATCGCACTTGCACTGTTCACAACCTCGGCAATCGCGCTCCTGGGGTCGCCCGGTCCGGCCATTGCATCCCTGCTAGCGGTCGGACGGGCGGATGGCCTGGCACACGGGCTTCGGTATTATGCGGGCCTGCAGGTCGGCCTGGCGCTTGCGGCGGGAGCCAGCGCATTGGGATTGTTCTCGCTCCTGCAACTCGTTCCCTCGGCCCTCATTGCAATGAGTGTCGGCGCCGCACTCTATCTTGTCTTTCTCGCCTACAAGATTGCAACGGCACCTGTCGGACCGGGAGAAAACCAGGGTCGAACGCCGTCGTCGCCCGCAGCCGGACTGTTCCTCGGGATATCAAACCCCAAGGCCTATGTCGCCTTCCTGTCGTTGTTCGCCTCCCATGCCATTATCGCCGGCAATCAGCAGGCCGATTCCGCGGTCAAATGGATATTGTGCGTTGTGGTCATGATGGTCGTGGATATCGCCTGGCTTCTGATCGGCGTCGCGTTGAAACAGGTGAGGATGCGCCCCTCGGCCGAGCGTGCAGTGAACGTCGGACTTGCCTTGATGATCCTTGCGGCCACTGGACTGGCATTCGTCTGACTGCGGATTTCGGACCTGGTCAAACCTGTGGAAGACCACCACGATATGATCAAGAAATCATCACAGTTTCACCGCCGAAAGTGCAAAGCGGCGTCGCATTTGCCTCCTAGATATTTTCCATCGACGGTCGAAACCGACACTGAACAGGTGCCATTCGAGCCGTCAGCAACAGCAACTAGGAGAAGTCAAATGAAAAAGACACCACTCGCAGTCCTGCTGGGCGCCCTGTTCATTTCCGGTTCAGCGCTCGCAGCCGCCGACTTCAGCGTCGTCGACGCCAACGCGGACGGATTTGTGACTGCCGAAGAAGCAGCCGCTGGTGCTCCTGAAATCACCGCGGAATCCTTCAAGGCCGCCGACGCGAATGGTGACGGCGCCCTGTCGGCTGAAGAATATGCCGTGGCGGTTGCAGAATAATCCTGCTTGGGTATCCGGACTCGATCCGGATCCATGCAAATGATTAGTCTGGCCTGCCAACGCATCATTTCGGGACTTTGAACCCGGTCCCGGATGCGGCGTGGAGGGCGATGCCGAAACGGCATCGCCCTTTTTTGAAAGTTCAGGTTCAGAGCCGTTCGTCAGCCAATCCGAACCGGATCAATCGGCCCGTGCCCGGCAAATCCGACAAGGTTCTCCAGGGTCGAGGCCACGGCCAGCAACTTCGCTTCTCCCCGGGGCGGACCAATGAGTTGCAGCCCGACGGGCATTCCCGAACGGGTTCGTCCGACCGGGATCGACAAGGCCGGCAGACCGGTGGTTGTCGCCAGGAACGAAAACCGCAGCCACCCGATATAATCGTCGACCGGTTCGCCGTTTACACTCGGCGGAAACTCCACCTCAGCCGGCCCCGGCTCCAGTCCGACGACCGGGCAGGCAAGCACGTCATAGGTCTGCAGGAACCTGTGCATTTCGGTGAAAATGCGCGACCGGTTGCGGTGGGCATCAACAAGGTCATCGACAGTCAGGTCGCGGCCGAACTGGATGTTTTCCGTCAAGGTCGGTTTGTACCCGGCCTGGACCGCATCGGGAAGCCGTCCCGGCAGGGCCGCCCAGAAAAACCCGCGCAACACGACATAGGTCCTGTAGAGGTCGGTCAGATCCGGACATGCCTCTTCAATGACAGTGCCCAATGGTTGCAGCTTTTCAAGCGCCGAACGCATGACGCTGTCGATTTCCGGTTCAACGGGAGCAAATCCGTTCAAATCCGGCGCATAGGCAATGCGAACCGGCGTTTTCGCCCGCAACACGGCCGCCTGAAACGAGGATGCCGGTGCTTCGATCGACAATGGCGAACCGGGGTCAAAACCGCACATCGCATCCAGGAACAAGGCCGTATCGAGAACCGTACGCGCCATCGGGCCTTGCAGACCTTCATGGTTGAACGCGAGATCGGACGGTCCCCCACCCACGCGGCCCGGAGAGGGCCGCAGCCCGACAACGCCACAATAGGCCGCGGGCGTGCGCAACGAACCGGCGAGATCGGAACCGTGCGCCAGCCAGGTTTCTCCCGCCGCAAGGGAGGCGGCGGCTCCACCGGATGACCCGCCGGCATTCTTGCGCACATCCCAGGGGTTGCGCGTCTGACCGTGGACGGCATTGAACGTATTGCCGCCGGCACCCATTTCCGGCGTGTTCGACTTGCCGATGACAAGGCCGCCGCGCTGCTCCAGCAAACCCACGAGAGGTGCGCTTTCTTCCGGCACAAAATCAGCCAGCGCCGGCGTTCCCCAGGTCGTTCGCACCCCCGCGACCGGTGTCAGGTCCTTGATCGACAGGGGCATGCCGCCAAGCCATCCGGGTTCCCCCGCATGATCGGCCGCGAGCCCTGCAATTGCGGCCACGTTTGACCTTGCCCGCTCCTCGCAAAGCGTGGGCAGAGCGTTGATTGCCGGTTCCACCTGGGCAATGCGCTGAAAACACGCATCGAGCAGTTCCTGCGGGGAAACCTTGCGGCTCTTGAGGAGCGCGACAATTTCGACGGCGGTCATCGCGCACAGGTCCGGACCGGAAAAGCCCGGCATTGCGGGATGGATTTCGTGGGACATCATGGACACGCTTTCAAATCTGGATTTTTCACCGGCCGGCACCACTCAGCCGCCGCCGCCAAGACGAACACCGGGACGCAACCGCGTGTAGGCGATATTGTCGAGGCGGCACGGATTGGCACCCGGCGCTTCAGCAAAGATCACTGTCTCGGCGATCGGCTCATAATCGGCCAGGAAATGCACCGCGCTCTTTATCCCGAGAATTTTATAGTCGAGCGGATCCAGTCCCAGATGGGTAATCATGGCCTGATCCGCATTCTGGGCGCGCCGCGATCCGACAATCACCGTCACGTCGCTTTCGCCGTCAAGGATCCGTAACGCGGCCATCGGCCCCAACTGGGCGTGCAATCCGCCAAACATCGGGCCTGTGAACACAAAATCGCCGTCAGACAGGGCAAGCACCTGAACACGGGCAGCAAGCGGGCTGCCGCCGATTTCGGGAAACAGGCCACCGATTGCGGCATTAAACTCGCCGTCGAGGCCCGCCGCATGGGCGGCCTGTGCCGTGTCGGGATCCCATAACATGGCCAGACAGGCGGAACGCGCACCGCCATCGACCATGGCCGTCAGCAATCCGGTTGTTTCGCCGGTTGCCCCTGCACCCGGATTGTCCTGCGGATCGCACAGAACAACCGGCCTGGTCGCCGTTCCGGCAAGCGCAATCGCGCGACGCACCGCTTCGGCCGCCGGTACCAGCGGGTTGTCGAATTCCGGCTCCGCCGCATTCAAAGCGTCGACCATCCGGTCCCTGGCACCGTCGACATCAGCCTGATCGCTGCCATAGGCAAACACGGATATACCGCAATGTTCGATATCCGCCGGAGGAAAACCGAACGCGAAATCGACCGAATCGACCCCGCCGCCCTCAAGGCTGTCCAACATGCCATAAAGACGCGCGCCGGGATCCCGTCGTGTCGATTGTTCCTGGATCGGGACAATGAAATCCAACTGCGCATAGGCCCTTGCAAAATCCTTTCCGCGCTGCAACCGGGTCTCCATCAACGCCTTGGCGCGCGCGCCGGTTTCCGCCATGTCGATATGCGGATAGGTGCGATAGATGGTGACGGCGGACGCGCGCTCAAAAAATTGCGGCGTCAGGTTGCCGTGCAGGTCCAGGCTGACGACGATCGGCAGATCCGGCCCGAACGCGGCGCGCAAGCGCCGCAACAATTCGCCTTCGCCGTCCTCATAATGTTCGCACACCATGGCCCCATGCAGATCAAGGTAGATGCCGTCTACGGGATAGGCCTTTTGAATGCCGTCGCAGATCATTGCGGCGATGCGATCGAAGGCGGCTTGCGATACGTAACCGCTCGGTTCGCTTCCCGCCCAGAGGATCGGAACGAGATCCCAGTCGGTTGCCGCATCGATAAACCCTCCGATCGGCAATTTCGAACCGGAAAACACCGAGATCACCTCGTCTCCGTGGGTCATGGCCGGCCACGCCCCACCGCGCACAAAGTCTTCATAAGGCGTCGGGATCGGCACAAACGTGTTGGTTTCGTGCTGAAAGCCGGCAATTGCAATACGTGGTTTCATGACGGCTGGGCCTCTTTGGGGTTTCGACCGGTTAGGGTGTCTTTGAACATTTTTTCGACGGCATCGAAATTGCAGGTGTTCCGTGCGGCGATCGCTGCAACCCGGGTCCCGGACTGCGTGCCCGCAACGGCCTT
>JGI12316J14372_10003897_pt1 | contig 13484 bp, 12 predicted proteins | sample MarCyaLeptolynsp_FD_14372 | JGI IMG/M metagenome (IMG submission 14372) | reverse complement strand
CAGCGGACGCGAACTCGCAAGTTTCGACCTGCGCGTTGAGCCGGACACCTCGGATCTGACCAGGATCATCCGGAAACTCATCCCGGGCACCAACATCTCGGCAGAATCGGTCAACGGGAACGTGATCCTGAGCGGATCCGCCCGCAGCACGCTTGAGGCACAGCAGGCGGCCGATATCGCCGCGAAGTTCCAAGGTGCCGACGCAACCGATGTTGTCAATCTGATTGCGGTATCCGGCAAGGATCAGGTTCACCTGAAGGTGACGGTCGCAGAGGTCGAACGCTCGATCATCAAGCAGCTGGGCGTTCAGTTCTCCGGATCGGTCGGGACCGGCAACTGGACCCCGTCCTTCTCGAACACACCCGGTTTCAATGTGAACCCCTCCATCGTCAACCAGGCAACGGCAGGCTTCTCATTTGCAAGCGGATCGGCTTCGATCAGCGCACAGGTCCAGGCGCTCCAGCGCGACGGTGTCATCAAGACCTTGGCCGAACCCACTCTGACCGCGATATCGGGTGAGAACGCAAGTTTCCTGGCCGGCGGTGAATTCCCGATCCCGGTCGCGCAGGACAACGACACGGTCAGCGTTGAATTCAAGAAATTCGGTGTCGGGCTCGACTTCACGCCCGTGGTCCTGTCCGGAGGGCGCATCAGCCTGAGAGTTCTGACGGAAGTGAGTGAGCTCAGCAACGAAGGCGCTGTGACCGCAGGGGGAATCACCATCTCCGCGCTCAAGGTACGCCGGGCGGAATCGACGATGGAATTGCCGTCAGGTGGAACGCTGGTGATGGCGGGCCTGCTGCAGGAATCCTACCAGCAGTCGCTCGAAGGTATCCCCGGTCTTATGCAAATCCCGGTTCTGGGTGCGCTGTTCAAGAGCCGTGACTTCCTGCGCGATCAGACAGAGCTGGCGGTTTTCGTCACGCCCTACGTGGTTCGCCCTGTGGCGGCTCAGAAACTGTCGCAGCCGGGGGACAACCTTATGCCACCGACCGATGCTGAATCGGTTTTCTTGAACCGGCTAAATAAAATCTACAATCCCGCTGGGGACGTGGTCGAGGGTGAATACCATGGCCAAGTCGGATTTATCTATAAGTGAGGACGGACGGATGAAGACGAACAAAACAGTCCGGTTGTCAGCCGTATCCAAATCCGCCTTTGTCATAGCGGGATGTTTGGTCGCGGCCGGTTGCCAGGGGCGCAGCGAATCGAACGCCGAGCTGCTCGCCTCGCATGACTACCGGTACAGGCACCCCATTGTCATAACCGAAGAACCGGAAACGCTGGATCTGCCGATCGGGCAGAGCACGCGCAATCTCTACGGGCCGATCGAAAACACGATCACTGCCTTCGCGGTCGAGTCGCGCCGGAAAGGCAACGGGTCGGTGGAAATTCTGGTTCCTTCTGGCGGTGCCAACGAGGCGGCTGTCCATGCAGTTACCGGAGACATCCGCACAGCGCTGCAACGCGGCGGTGTGACCCGCTCCCACATTTCCACGCGAACCTACGCGGTCCAGGATCCGAAAGCGGAGGCGCCGATCCGGCTTTCTTACGCTGCTCTGCAGGCTACGGCCGGACCGTGTGGCGCCTGGCCGAAGAACATCGGTGGCGGCATCAATAGGAACTTGCAGTACGAGAACTATGGATGTTCGACACAGGCCAACCTTGCCGCGATGGTCGACAACCCGTCCGACCTGATCACGCCAAGAGCGTCAACGCCGGTAGACCAGCAACGTCGCGCAGTAGTCATCGAAAACTACCGCAGCGGTGACGTGACCACCAGCAGTTACACTGAGGGTGTTGGGGCAGAAGTCTCAGAATAGGTGGAAGAATGAGCACGAACGCAGAATTGAAAGATATGCCAGGCTATCTCGATCCTATGTCCGAGCAGGCCGAGCAGCAAAGCGCCGGATTTGACGAGTCGGCAAACGTAGGCTCCGTTCCGCGCATTACCGTTCACGGTTTCTGCCTGACCGACGCCACCATGCGTGTCGCTGAGACGGCCATGGAAGACAGGCGGATGGCCAAGGCGCATCTGAAACTCGATATGGGCGGGATACCGGCCGCAATCGATGTCTTCGCGCAGGCGCCGACGCCAAATCTGATCATCGTCGAAAGCAACGGACAGCGGGAAGAACTCATCCCCAGTCTCGACCAGCTTGCAGAATACTGCGATGCCGGTACCAAGGTGATCGTGATCGGCAATGTGAACGATGTCTCGCTCTACCGGGATCTGATCGCACGCGGCGTAAGTGAGTATCTGATCTCACCTGTCAACGTGTATCAGCTCATCGGTGCGATCGCCGAACAATACAGTGACCCGGAGTCCGAACCACTGGGCCGGACGATTGCCTTCTTCGGCGTGAAAGGCGGATGTGGTTCATCGACCGTTGCGCATAACAGCGCCTGGTCTCTCGGCAGGAACTTCCAGAGCGAAGTTGTGATTACCGACCTGGACCTGCCATTCGGCACAGCCGGGCTGGACTACAATCAGGACCCGCTTCAGGGCGTGTTCGAGGCTATCTCGCAGCCTGACCGGCTCGATGAAACATACCTCGACCGCATATTGTCCAAGTGCAACGAGCAGCTGAGCCTGCTGGCGGCACCGGCAACCCTGGAAAGAACGTACGATCACAGCGAAAAGTCTTTCGAGATGCTTCTTGAGACCATGCGCACAAGTGTGCCGAATGTCGTTCTCGACGTTCCACACACCTGGAACGCCTGGGTCAAGAACACGCTCTTGAACGTCGACGAAATCGTGCTTGTTGCGGAACCGGATCTGGCCAATCTGCGCAACGCGAAAAACACGGTCGACATGTTGAAGCAGCTGCGGCCGAACGATCGTCCGCCGCATCTTGTGATGAACAAGGTCAATGTTCCCAAGCGTCCGGAAATCAAGCCGGACGAATTTGCAGCCGCACTCGGCCTGACTGTTCAGGCTTCAATCCCGTTCGAGCCCCAACTCTTCGGAACAGCGGCCAACAACGGTCAGATGATCGGTGAGATGGATGGAAAACATGCCGTCGCGCGTTTGTTTGACGACATGTCCCAGGTGATTTCGGGCAAGGTCCAGCCAGCCAAGGTGGCGCGCTCACCTCTGAGCGGGCTGTTCTCGAAACTGAAACGTAAGAACGGCTGACCGGTTCTTAAGCGGAGCTTTTGATCGTTATGTTTGGAAGACGCGGTAATTCATCCTCTGGATCCTCGGCCGTTCGCCCCGGTGGCGTTCCCGGTTTGCCGGACGCTCCTGCAGAACCGGAAAACGCGGTTCAGGAAGCCGAAAAGGAAGCGCCTGCGCCTCCAGCAGAGACCGAGAAACCGGTGGCAGCAGCCCCTGCTGCAGCGCCGGCGCCGGCGCCCGCACCGGAGCCGCCGCAATCGACACCGTCGCCTCGCAAGAAGAACAACGAGTACTACGAGACAAAGGCGCAGATCTTCAACGCTCTCGTGGAAGCGATCGACCTGTCACAGCTCGCACGTCTCGACGCTGAAGACGCCCGCGACGAGATACGTGACGTTGTTAACGACATCATCGCGCTGAAGAACGTTGTGATGTCCATCGCGGAGCAGGAAGACCTGCTGGAGGACATCTGCAACGACGTCCTCGGCTATGGTCCCCTGGAACCACTGCTTGCACGCGACGACATCGCCGACATCATGGTCAACGGCGCACACACGGTCTATATCGAGACCGCCGGTAAGGTCGAACAGACCGGCGTCAACTTCCGCGACAACGCCCAGCTGATGAACATCTGCCAGCGCATCGTGAGCCAGGTCGGCAGGCGCGTCGACGACGCCAGCCCGATCTGTGACGCGCGCTTGCCCGATGGCTCTCGTGTGAACGTGATTGCGCCGCCGCTTTCAATCGACGGGCCGGCACTCACAATTCGTAAGTTTAAAAAAGACAAGCTGACCCTTGATCAGCTCACCAAGTTCGGCTCGATCACGCCCGAAGGGGCCACGATCCTGCAGATCATCGGACGCTCACGGTGTAACGTTCTGATCTCCGGCGGTACCGGTTCGGGAAAAACGACCCTCTTGAACTGTCTGACCGCCTACATTGAGAACACCGAACGCATCATTACCTGCGAAGACTCCGCGGAACTGCAGCTGCAGCAGCCGCACGTAGTGAGACTTGAAACCCGCCCGCCAAACCTTGAGGGCGAGGGCGAAATCACGATGCGCGATCTCGTCAAGAACTGTCTTCGTATGCGTCCTGAGCGGATCATCGTTGGTGAGGTTCGCGGCCCGGAGGCCTTCGACCTGCTCCAGGCCATGAACACGGGTCACGACGGATCGATGGGAACGCTTCACGCCAACTCACCGCGTGAGGCTCTTTCCAGGCTTGAATCCATGATCACGATGGGTGGTTTTTCGCTGCCCTCGCGCACGCTGCGCGAGATGATTGTTTCCTCCATTGACGTGGTGGTCCAGGCCGCGCGCCTCAGGGACGGTTCGCGCCGCATTACCCATGTGACCGAAGTGGTTGGCATGGAAGGCGACATCATCACCACGCAGGATGTCTTCCTCTACGACATTGTCGGAGAAGATCCCAACGGCCGGATCATCGGTCGCCACCGGTCGACCGGTATCGGCCGGCCGAAATTCTGGGAGCGCGCACGTTACTTCAACGAGGAATCGCGTCTGGCCCAGGCATTGGATGCGGCTGAATTGCCCGAATATGTAGCGGAATGAGAAACTGATGTCCGGATTTGAAGACTTTCTAACGCCTCAGATTACCGGAATCGCCGTCGCGGTTCTGGTGATGCTCGCCGTTGGCGGCATCATATTCAGTATCTTTCAGCCGACACTGTCCGGGACAAAGCGCCGGGATCAGCGAATGGAGGCTGTTGCCGCGCGTCCGCAAACCGAAAAACAGCGCAAGCTGATCAGAGACAATGACCGGCGCAAGAAGTCGATCCAGGACCAGCTGAAAGATTTTGAGCAGCGGCAGAAAGCCAAGCACGACAGCCAGCAAAAGGTCTCCCTCAAGGTCAAGATGGAGCAGGCCGGCCTCGAGTGGGAAATGAAGCATTTCGTTATCTTCAGCATCGTGTGCGGCATTATCTTTACAATCCTCAGCCTGATCGCGACCGGTAACATCTGGCTCACGCTGGCATTCGGCTTCGTCGGATTTCTCGGGTTTCCGCGCTGGTATGTCGGTAACAAGCGCAAGCGCCGCTTCAACCAGTTTCTGGAAGAATTGCCCAACGGTGTGGACATCATCGTTCGCGGTGTGAAAGCGGGCCTTCCGCTTGCCGATTGCATCAAGGTCGTGGCGCGCGAGTCACGCGAACCGGTTGCAACGGAGTTCCGCAAGATCACGGAAACCCAGGTGATGGGTGTGTCGCTTGCCGAGGCCGTTTCAAAGCTGCCCGAAAGGGTGCCGGTGGCAGAGGCCAATTTCTTCGCCATCGTGGTTGCCATCCAGCAAAAGGCCGGTGGCGGTCTCGCCGAAGCGCTTGCAAACCTGTCGAAGGTCTTGCGCGGCCGCAAAGCTCTCAAGGGTAAGATCAAGGCCCTGAGTTCGGAAGCCAAATCATCCGCCATGATCATCGGCGCCATGCCGTTCGGCGTCGGCGGTATCATCTTCCTGATTGCGCCTGACTACATTCTGCTCTTGTTCACCACGACAGCCGGCAACATCATCATCGGTGGCTGCCTGCTATGGATGTTCATCGGCACGATGGTCATGCGACACATGATCAACTTCGACTTCTAGGGGGGCGGCATGGATCTCGAAACAATCGCATCGTCGCAATTCCTGGCCGCAGTCCTTGCAATGGTTGCCGTGACAGGAACGATCTTCTCGCTGGTCGGGCCCATGTTGTCGGGCGACACTTTGAAATCACGAATGAAGTCTGTCGCTCTCGAACGCGACCGGCTTCGCGCAAAGGAGCGGGCGCGTCTTCAGTCGAACCAGCAGGATGCCCGCGCCTCGTTGAGAAACCAGCCAAAAGCCCAGATGAAAAGTCTGGTGGACAGGTTCAATCTGAAGGAAATTCTCTCTGATGAGAGCACGACCGAAAAGCTCAGGATGGCAGGTTATCGCGGTTCGGCACCGCTCTATTACTTCCTGACGGCGCGTGTCGCCCTGCCGGTCATCCTTCTTGTGATTTCCCTGTTCTATGCTTTCGTGATCATTGGCGACGATTATCCGACAGTCGCCAAGGTCTGTTTCTGTATCGCGATTGCCGGCCTCGGTGCTTTCCTGCCGAACCTGTTCCTGAAAAACAAGATCGACAAGCGTAAGCTCAACATTCAGCGCGCCTGGCCGGATGCGCTCGACCTGATGCTGATCTGTGTCGAATCGGGCATGTCGATCGAAGGCGCCTTCCAGAAGGTTGCCGAAGAAGTCGGCGTGCAATCCGTCGACCTTGCCGAGGAACTCTCTCTGACGACAGCAGAACTCTCTTACTTGAGTGAGCGGCGCGGTGCTTATGAGAACCTGGCCAAGCGGACGGGCGTTGATGGCGTGAAGAACGTCATGATGGCGCTCATCCAGGCGGAGCGCTACGGTACACCCGTCGGCAGCGCGATGCGCACCATGGCGGACGACACGCGTGAGCAGCGCATGTTGTTTGCCGAACAAAAGGCGGCATCGCTTCCGCCAAAGCTGACCGTTCCCATGATCCTGTTCTTCCTGCCGGTGCTGTTCTTCATCATCATGAGCCCAGCCATCATGCAGGTGATGGAGATCGATGCCTTCTAGGGTAAGGGATCCATAACCGTTCAAGTTTGGCTCTTCATTCTGCAAAGGGGCTCTGAAGTCGCCCTACGCGGCAAAAGCATCTGAAACGATCTTGGCACAAATCAAAAACCCCGCCGGTGACCTGATCANCCGGCGGGGTTTCTTGTTCATGCGTCCCTGCGCTGGAGTTGGAAAAGCAGGGAAGGGAATGGGATGGGTGTTTGGTTCGGTAGTTCCAGGAGGAAGAAGGCGCCGGCCTGTTTGATAGTCTGACAGGCCGGCCCGGAATCAGCCCTGTTGGCGTTTTTGCATCATCGTGCGCAGGTAGGCGATGTTGGCTTCTGCCTGGCGCGGGTCCAGTTCTGCTTGGGCCACCTGGATGGCTTCGTCAAACTTGCCTTGAATGCCGAGCACCAGTGCCAGGTTCTGGCGGACACGGCTGTCCGCACCCGGGAGGCTCGCGGCGCGGCGCAAGTTGTATTCGGCATCCGGCAGGTCGTTTGACAGCAGATAGGAGAGCCCGAGATTGTTGAGCAGGCTCGGATCTTCCGGAGCGATCTTGAGTGCTTGCTTGTAGAGGCTACGGGCTTTGCTGTGGTTGCCGGTCTGGTCGTAGATGGCGGCTTCCGCAGACATCAGTTTCCAGTCTGGCAGGTCCGGCCGCTGGGCGCGTTTGAGAACATTCAAAGCTTCATCAAAGCGCCCGTTCATCGCCAGCACCTTGCCGTAGGCGGACGCGATCTCGCGATCTTTCTGATGCGCAATCACACCGGACCGCAAGACGGCCATGGATTGCTGGATCTGTCCGTTCTGGCTCAGTGCATTCGAATAACCAAGAATGGCATTGCGGTTTTGCCGATCCTTCTCGTATCGCTTCGCCCACTTGGCGACTTCGGCCCGCGCAAGGTTCGAGCCCGGGGCGACGGAATGGACGCCGGAGGCGGGTGAATGCGTTCCGGTGTTGGTTTTATTCGAAGCACATCCGGTCACAAGGGCAAGCGCGGTCATGGCCACGAGTGCCGACGCCAGTCGTTTCGTGGAGCGGGGAACGGATCCGTTTCTGGGCGCTTGCATTTTCAACATCCTTGTTGTCCGCAGCCTATGGGGTTCCCTTAGAGAAATAGATAATTAACCCTAATGGTTNGTTAAACAGTGTTGCGATTTGCAAGATTGCCACGGACCTTTCGCACCGTATTGCGTCTTTTGGCGCGGCNGCTTACCTGTCTTATGAAGGCATGACCTTCTCATCCAATCCAACGGAGTGCCCCTCGTGCGCGAAATCCTTGTCCGCAAATCCGATCTGTCCGAAGCAACACCCATCATCGCGGTCACGGAAGCGTCCCTTGGGGATGTGCTTGTCGGCTTGGGGGACGCCGCGAGCACCTGGTGCTCCGTCAACGACTACACTGGAAAACCGTCATCCCACCTGATGGTCCAGACCGGGGACGGGACCAGGGCTGCGGTGCTCTACGGCGTGGAGGAAACGGGTCTTTCCCAGCCTTTTGCGCTCGGCGGGCTGGTCAATCGCCTGCCCCAGGGTGACTACTATCTTGCGGATGGCTTTCCCGACCCCGAAGAGGCCGCGCTCGGATTTGCGCTGTCGGCTTACAAGTTTGAACGCTACGTGAAACCGTCCAGGAAAATACGTCGGCTTGGGGTAGGTGATGACGTCGACCTTGAAAGGATCGGCAATGTTCTGGATGGGGTGAAGCTGACACGGGATCTCATCAACACGCCTGCCAACGATCTGGGACCTGAAGAACTAGCAACAACGGTCACGGCCTTGTTCGAGGAACACGGCGGCTCAGGAGAAGTGATCGTCGGGGAAGATCTCCTGTCCAGAAATTTCCCGATGGTGCATGCCGTCGGCCGGGCGAGTTCGCGCGCACCGCGTCTTGCGGACTATTCCTGGGGAGACGAAGACGCTCCGAAAGTAACCCTGGTCGGCAAAGGCGTGATTTTCGATACCGGCGGCCTTAACCTGAAGCCCGGGTCCTCCATGACGCTGATGAAGAAAGACATGGGTGGTGCGGCCAACGTTCTGGGTCTCGCCTCGATGATCATGTCATCGAACCTGCCGGTGCGCCTGCGGGTCATCGTTCCGTGTGTCGAAAACGCGGTCTCGGGGAGCGCTTTCAGACCCGGCGACATTCTCTCAAGCCGCAAAGGACTGACCGTTGAAATAGGCAATACGGACGCGGAAGGCCGGCTGATTCTGGGGGACGCGCTTGCTCTGGCGGATGAGGAAACCCCGGATCTGCTGATCGATATGGCAACCCTTACCGGTGCGGCGCGCGTCGCGCTTGGGCCCGATCTGCCACCCTTTTACACAGATGATGACGGACTGGCGGATGATATCGCGGTCATCGCCGAAGCATCGTCCGATCCCTTGTGGCGTCTTCCGCTCTGGAAGCCTTACATGAAATATCTCGACAGCAAGGTTGCCGACATCAACCACATCAACACATCCGGAACAGGTTTTGCCGGTTCGATCACTGCTGCGCTGTTCCTCTCGCGCTTTGTGGACAACACAGAAAGCTGGGTTCACTTCGACATTTACGGCTGGACCCCGGCAGAAAGACCCGGAAAAACGGTCGGCGGAGAAGCGCAAGGAATCCGTTGTCTGTTTGATCTCATTTCGGAGCGCTATGCGGCGGCAAAATAACGGGTCCGAAACGTTTTTGTGGTTCGATAGCCGTGATCAACAGGTAAAACGGCTCGACTATGGCTGTCGATATACGCGCCTCACAGGCGTTGAAACTGCTGCATGAAGTCAATCTGGCGCTGGTTCGAGACAGCGAGCAGGACCTGTCCGCACGCCAGATGACAATCCTGCTGACCGTCTACCTGGAACCGCCGCCCCATACAGTTCGCGGCCTTGCGGCCAAGTTGAACGTCACCAAACCCGCGATAACCCGGGCGCTCGATACGCTCGGCGGTCTGCGGCTCTTGTCGCGCAAACGCGACGAGGCCGACAAGCGCAACGTGATCATCACACGAACTGTGTCAGGCGCACTCTATCTGGAGCAGCTGGGCGATCTCGTGGTAGAGAAGGCCAAGGAGCTGCCGCGCTGACGCGGCATTCAACCGCCGGACTTGGTAATCAGACATGACCAATACCTTTGACCGCCGCTTTCATCCGGTTCGCCCCGACCTCGCCTCCAGAGACTATGAGGGCAAGGTCGAAGCCGAACGGTTCGTCGATGGCGAAGTGTTTCAGGTGACTGCGGACAGCCTGGCCTTCCGGCCCGAACCACGGCCTGACAGATCCATCGACACGGAAGCTTTGCGCGGGGAATGGGTCACGGTCTATGAGCAGACGTCGGAGGGTTGGGCCTGGGGGCAACTCGACACGGATGGTTACGTTGGCTGGTTTTCATCAGACGGCCTTGGACAGGTGACCGCCGCAACCCATCGCGTGCGCGCGCTCCGCACCTACCGCTATCCGGGGCCGGACCTGAAGTTTCCCCCGCTCGGACTGATGTCCATCGGATCGAAGGTCACGGTGGTCAGAGAGACGGAAACCCGAGGTCTGGTCTACGCGGTTTTGAGTGACGGCTCGGCTGTCGTCGCCAAACACCTTGTCCCGCTCACCGAACAGGAAGTCGACTGGGTGTCGGTGGCAGAAGAAATGCTCGGCACGCCTTATCTCTGGGGCGGACGTACATCGTTCGGCCTCGATTGCTCCGCGCTGATCCAGCTTGCCGCGCAGGCTGGAGGTATCGACATTCCGCGTGATAGCGACGTCCAGGAACAGGATGCGGGCGACGAGATTCCGCATGACGATCCCTCTGCTTTTGCGCGCGGCGATCTCGTCTTCTGGAAAGGTCATGTCGGCATAGTGGCCGGCGCAAACCGTTTGCTCCACGCCAACGGTTTCACAATGACGGTTGCCTATGAGCCGCTCGATCAGGCAATTGAACGCACAGCTGCGACCGAGTGGGGTGCTGTCACCTCGGCACGTCGCCTCTCGGCATAAAGCGTTACAAGGCCTTTGCCATCTCCTGCCACAAGATCTCGGCGTCACGTTCAACAGGTTTGCCGGCCATTCGGAACCAATAGCCGGCATTGCCGTGATCGCCTTCGATGAGATGGCAGAGCGCATGGACCCAGTCATGGGCCGGCTCACCCTCTTCTCGTTGGCAGATCTCGTGGGCCTTTTCCCATTCCGGACCAAGACCAAGCTCTCCCTTCTTCAGCCACCAGAGCGCCTTCAGCGGTTCGGATAGGTGAGCGGGCGGTTCTGCTGTTGAAACGTCGAATTGCGTTGGACCGGACATAATCTGTCCCTGAAGGTTGTTCGGGTGGGGAGCCGTTACTCTAGACCTGGTTGGTGGTATCCGCCAATCGAATCTGGGTCACGCATAAGCGTTCAGGCCTTCGGCGTCAGAGCCAGGCGCGGTTCTTCCGGCATCTGCTCTTCTGCAGCGGCCTCGACGTCACCGAGTTCCAGATCTTCGATCTTGCGGCTGCGCTTGGTGATCTTGTCTGTGGAAATCAGGATCTGGTCGATGTCCTTGTTTGCTTGCGCAAAATGGGATTGCAGCTTGCCGACACGGTCGTTGAGACGGCCGACATCGGTGATCAGGTGGCCGACTTCCGCCTGGATCAGGTGAGCCTGCTCGCGCATCTTGGCATCGCGCAACACGGACTGGATCACCTGAATGGACAGCATCAGGAGGGACGGCGACACGATCACCACCCGCGTCCGGTGTGCCTTTTGAATGAGGTCTTCAAAGCCCTCGTTGAGTTCCGCGAACACGCTCTCGGACGGTACGAACAGGAAGGCCGTGTCCTGGGTCTCGCCGGGCAAAAGATATTTCTCGCCGATATCCTGGATGTGCTTGACGAAGTCGCGACGGAATTGGGCCTGAGCGTATTTCAGCTGCTCCTCCGTTTCCGCGTTCCGCAACAGGTTGAAAGCCTCAAGGGGAAACTTCGCGTCGATTGCGAGCGAGGGCGCACCGTTCGGCATATGGATCAGGCAGTCCGGGCGGCTGTTGTTGGAAAGCGTTGCCTGGAAGGTGTAGGTGCTCGGGGCCATTTGGTCCTGGATGATGGCTTCCATCCGGCCCTGGCCGAAAGCACCGCGTGTCTGCTTGTTGGAAAGGATTGCCTGCAGCTGGCCGACCTGGCCCGACAGATCGGTAATTGTCCGCTGCGCCCGGTCGATGACGGCAAGCCGCTCATGCAGATGCCGGAGCCCGTCCTGGGTTTTCTTGGTTGTGTCGGCCATCGACAGGCCCAGCTTGTGGCCCATCCCGTCGAGGCGCTCGTTGACCGCGCGCATCATGTCCGACTGGCGAGAGCCGAAGACTTCCGCCATGGTCTGCATGCGGCCTGTCATCTCGCCTTGCGACTTCAAAAGCTGCGCCAGGTGGCTTTCCAGTTCGTGGATGCGTTCCGTTGAAGCGCTGTCGGCCTCCGCGCGAAGCCGGATCTGGCGCATGGTCTTCAAGACCAGCCAGACAATCAGCGCCAACAGGAACAGTCCGCCCGCAATCGCGGTTTCCAGAACCGTCACCGGACGGCCACTCAACTCAAACAGGATCTCGTTCATGAAACAAACATAGAACGATTCGGCTCAAACGCACATCCGCGACGCAATTCAGATGCGTTGAAAACGCAAGCGAACCCGTTGATTTCCGCGTTGACCGCCGTCGTTTGATTGCCTATGTCAGGCGCATGACATTACGCCCGATCATTACGATTCCCGACCCGGTTCTCCGCGAAGTCTGCGCGCCCATCGAAACTGTCGATGACGACGTCCGGGGACTTGCCGACGACATGCTGGACACCATGTACGACGCTCCTGGTATTGGACTGGCCGCCAGCCAGATCGGTATCCTGAAGCGCATGTTTGTTCTCGACGTCGCCAAGGAGGATGAACCCAAGCAGCCGATGGTCTTCATCAATCCGAAAATCGTGTGGTCCAGCGACGAACTCTCCGTCTACCAGGAAGGCTGCCTGTCGATCCCCGAGTATTTTGAGGATGTCGAGCGTCCGGCAGAGGTGACCGTCCAGTTTCTGGACCGGGAAGGGGCAGAGGCCGAGATCAAGGCCGACGGCTTGCTGGCAACCTGTATCCAGCACGAGCTTGACCATCTCAACGGGAAACTGTTCATTGACTACCTGTCGAAGTTGAAGCGTGACCGGGTGATCAAGAAGTTCACCAAGCAGGCGAAACTGGCCGGCAAGGGCTGAAGAACGACAACTGGGGGCCTAATGGATCAGGTATTGTTCCTGAAAACGTTCGCTGCGCTTTTTGCGATCATGAGCCCGATTGCCAATCTTCCTGTTTTCCTTGCCCTGACATCGGATAGAGGTCCGGCCTACGAGCGCAAGACGGCTCTGACAATTCTGATCGGCCTCACGATCGGCTCCGTCGTCATTGGACTGTCCGGCGATATCATCCTTAAGGTTTTCGGCATCAGCCTCGACGCCTTCCGGCTTGCCGGAGGGTTCCTGATCCTTCTGATTGCGCTCGATCTTCTGTCCGGCAAAGCGGCACAGGCCCATCACGGTACGGAAAAGGAAAAGGAGCACATGAAATCGCAGGACAATCCGGCGATTTACCCGCTCACGGTTCCGATCCTTCTGGGNCCCGGCTCNATNTCCACGATGATCATTTTTCGCGGTCAGGTGACGAATTTCAGCCAGGAAATTGCCTATGTCGCAGCGGTTGCTGCCGCGATNCTGCTTCTCGTCGGCACGTTCTTCGCCGCGCCTTTCCTGTCACGCTTTCTGGGCCAGACCGCCAACAGCGTCATGAGCCGCCTGATGGGCATGATCC
>JGI12316J14372_10003896_pt1 | contig 13493 bp, 19 predicted proteins | sample MarCyaLeptolynsp_FD_14372 | JGI IMG/M metagenome (IMG submission 14372) | reverse complement strand
GGACTCGTTTCACCCTGCAACCTTAACAACGGACATTGAACTAGAATCCAGGAGGACTAAACATGTCTAGTCAATCAAATAGAACCGTCACCATCACAGACAACGCCACTGGCAAACAAGCTGAACTGCCAGTACTAGAAGGAACTGACGGTCCAGCTACGATAGATATTAGAGCCCTCTACAAAGAACTGGGTTACTTTACGTTTGACCCCGGCTTCATGTCCACCGCAAGTTGCGACAGTAAAATTACTTTTATCGATGGTGCTGAAGGCCGTCTAGCCTACCGCGGCTACTCAATTGAGCAGCTGGCTGAAAACAGCAACTACGATGAAGTTTGTTATTTACTTCTGTATGGAGAGCTTCCCTCTCAAACTCAACTTGATAGCTATACCAGTTCAATTAAGCGCAGGAAGTTGATTGACGAAAAGATGAGACGCTTTTTCTTAGGTTTTCGCCATGATGCCCATCCAATGGCCATGATGGTGGCTTCAGTAGGTGCACTGGCAGCTTTCTATCATGAAGAAGTGGATGTACACGATGCGGTTTCTCGCGAAGTAGCCGCACACCGTTTGATTGCAAAAATGCCTACCATTGCCAGCTGGTGTTACAAATATGCATTGGGGCAACCATTTAACTATCCTAACCTGGAACTCGATTACACTGCCGACTTTTTGCACATGCTGTTTAGTATGCCTGGTCGCTTGTATAAGCCATCACCGACTATGGTTCGCGCTATGGATCTGATCTTGATTCTGCATGCTGACCATGAGCAAAATGCTTCCACATCTACAGTGCGCTTAACCGGTAGTTCTGAAGCCAGCCCATTCGCTGCCTTATCTGCAGGTATTGGTTCACTTTGGGGGCCTGCACATGGTGGCGCTAACGAAGCTGTGATTAAGATGCTAAATGAGATCGTGGAATCAGGAAAAGATCTCTCACATTACATTGCGCGCGCCAAAGATAAAGATGACCGCTTCCGCTTAATGGGATTTGGACACCGTGTTTATAAAAACTATGATCCACGCGCAAAAATTATTCGCCAAATTTGTCACGATTTGCTTGAAGAATTGGGTGACGATAATCCGAATAAGCCTTTACTTAAGATTGCAATGGATCTTGAGAAAATTGCACTTGAAGATGAATACTTCATTAAGCGCAAGTTGTATCCAAACGTAGACTTTTACTCTGGCATTATCTTCCAGGCTATTGGCATCCCAGTCAGTATGTTTACCGTGATCTTCGCATTATCACGTACCGTGGGCTGGCTAACTCATTGGATGGAAATGATGAGCGACCCTGAAGCCCGTATTGGTCGTCCACGCCAACTGTACACAGGATACGTAGGCAAAGAATACGTAGATATCAACAAACGTTAGTTAAAATACACTAAAGCAAAAAAGCCAGCCTGATAGCAGGCTGGCTTTTTTATTGTCTGTTAATTAACTGGCAGCTTAGTTATTAAAATTTTGTTCAAAGAACTCTCGCATCACTGGTGCAAAATGTTCTTCATCAACTAAAAATGAATCATGCCCATTAATAGAATCTAACTGAACATACTCTACCTGTCGCCCTGCTTTTTTAATTCCATCAGCAATTTCTCTTTGTTGGTGCACAGGAAATAAAATATCTGTCTCCACACCAATTACCAATGTGTTTTTTGCTTGTATCTTAGCCAAACCCGCATTCACCGAGCCGCCATGATCAGCCACATCAAATAAATCCATTGCTCGCGATAGATATAAATAACTATTGGCATCAAATGTTTTCACAAACTTATGTGCGTTGTAATCAAGATAAGATTCAACTTCAAACTCAATACCAAATCTATCATCAGACTTACGCTCAGCACTAACACGTGCACGATTAAAGCGTTGGTGCCACTCCTCTGCCGCACGATATGACATTAAACCTAATTTGCGCGCCAGCACCATGCCACTGGTAGGTTCTTCTTCTTGTGCATACTGGCCATTTTTAAATGCTGGATCACAACGAATAATTTCACGTTGCAGTGAACGCACAGCAATAGTAAATGGCAACGCTCGCGTAGCCGCTGAAATAGTAACAAAATGATCAACTTCATCCGGGTACATAAGTGCATAGGCTAGTGACGACATACCACCCATAGAACTGCCTACTACTGTATGTAAATGATCAATACCTAAATCTTGTAAGGCATGATGTGCAGACTTGGCGACATCTTCAATACTTAAGTCAGGAAAATCTAAACCATAAACCTGATTAGTATCAGGATTGATTGAGGAAGGGCTGGTGGAACCAAAGCAACTGCCCAGAGTATTGACACAAATAACATAGTATTTGTCTGTATCGATTGGCTTGCCAGGACCAATCATGTACTCCCACCAACCTTTATTTGGATCTTGTTCTGAAGAACATGCATGCGCGGAAGGTGAAAGCCCTCCAAACACAAGCACGACATTATCGTGATTATTGGATAACGTTCCCCAAGACTCGTAGGCAATGACAACTTCTTTAAGTATGCCGCCACGGTGCATAACAAAATCACCCGTGCCGTAATCTCCTCTTAAGGCTACAAATTTTGTCGCAGCTGTGGTTCTCACAGGTGCTTGACTCACTTCCAGTGTACTTGTGCTCATAAATGTCGCGTGTTCCCTTAATCACACATTATAATAATGGTTAAATTATAGCGATTATTAAAACTTAACGCATAGTTTTCTCAGAGCCGGAATTTAATGCGTTGGACGCTGCTGAAAATGTGCAAACACTGCCATTACTAATAATGCAATAAACAATAGTAACGTTTGCTGCGGAATTGTCATCCCCAAAAAGGTCCAGCTAATCTCCGCACATTGACCAGACCCACTGAATACACGTTTTATTACATCTCCCAATGGAAAAACTTCTAACATATAAGTTAAATCTGGCCCACATTCTGGCACCTGATCGGGAGGCAGACCTTGTAACCAAATATGTCTCGCGGCAACTGCAATTCCTAACCCACTGAATAGAACAGTTAAACTTGTGTAAATCCAGCGCATAATACCTGACGCATTATGAATCAGAGCAATTAAGCTTATAACTGCTATGACAACCAATATCGCCCGGTCAACCATGCATAGTGGGCATGGATCTAAAAACAACACACCTTCAAGATAGTAAATTGCAAATAACATTGAGGCGACCACCAATAACACAATCGCTAAATTAATTAACCGATACATTGAACTCATACCTTTATGTCAATTTTAGATAACCATAAATACCATTTTGTTTAAGTACAGGTACTAGTAGTATAAATATCAATACACCCAAAGCATTTGCCATTAAATCACCAAGTGACATTTCTCGACCGGGTACAAAACTTTGCCCATACTCTATTAAACCACCGTATATCAATACTAGCATTGATTTAATGACCAGTTGTTTGCCTGATCGCCAGGAAAAATCTAATGTCATCATAAGGGCAAAATAGCTCATACAATGGATAACTTTGTCATTCCAAATCATTGGCACACTATTAGATGCAGGCGATAATGACAGCAACAGCGACAATAGTATTAACAGTATAAATATTAGCTGAAAAATACGCTTAACCACGGTTAATACCTGAGCTTACTTGATTAAATTGCTTGTTGGATACATCAACAGACATATGGTTCATAGGTTTCGTATCGGTTGATACCATTTAACCAGGTCTTCCAGACTATAGGCAGCATTAGCCGGACTAGGATTAGGAGTGAGGTAAACTTTTGTTTCTATATTTTCAATATGATTCAGCCCCCATTGCCATGACCGTTTTATACCATAACCGTATTGCATAAATTTACACATGGCTATTTTTCCATGAACCCAGATTAAGCCAGGTTGATAGCGCTCAATTTTTTCACGTAACTGTGGTGCATCACGCTTGAAATCTTTGGCACGCAATTCATGCCCCATACTGCTTGCACGTTTAACTACATCTGTAAATCCAATAGAGTGTTTTGCTAATAATATTTCATGTACCGAGGAGTCAACATTTAACACCTCGTTAATCACATTAGCTTGTTCAAATGCCCGCCAGAATCGATTTCTTGGGTTGGCAAAATAATAACCCAGCTTGACAGAGGGGATAGATGGGTTCAAACCAACTGATAAAATTTTCAGCTGGTAATCAATATAGTCTGGTAGTAATTTGTCATTAGTGTTTAATTTAACCATAAACTATCAATTTTCAAGTGAACGCATTTAAGTGCTAAAGTTCTATCATCAGTGCATCGAAGTTTAGGGAGTTTGTATGGGCAAAAGCTATCAAATTACTTCTATGGAATTAGGTCCAATGGAAAATTTTGTTTATCTCATTACCGACCTAAGTACCAAGCAAGCTGCTGTTGTTGATCCAGCATGGGATGTAAAAAAAATTATAGACTATGCACACGCAAACGATATTACAATTACGGATATATTACTAACACATAGTCATCATGATCATATCAATGGAGTTGAAGAAATCCTCAATTATTCTGACCCTAGACTACATCTCCTCAAGCAAGAATCAGATTTTTGGCAAGCCGATTTAGACAAACCCACCCTACATTATGGCGGAGATAGTTTTCATATAGGCGATACTGAAATTAGTATTTTACATACACCAGGGCATACACCTGGCTCCGCATGTTATCTACTCAATGATGATATTATTACCGGCGATACTTTATTTGTATTCGGCTGTGGGCGCTGCGATTTAAATGGTGGTGATCCTGAACAAATGTTCACAACTCTCAAGAAAATGAAAAATGAACTACCTGCCGATACCATAATTCATCCAGGGCATAACTATGCAAGCAAGTCGACATCTAAATTAAGCGAACAAACTGAAGGCAATCCCTTTATGCACTTTCATAATTGTTCTGACTTTGTTGAATATCGCATGCATACGCATGACAAAATACGTAATACCCCCTATCACCCAATTACTGCGAACGATTTGTTACAGCAAATAAAATAATTTTTTATAGTTATTTTTTGTATTACGCAGATATTAGTAAGTAACACAGTACTCACTGGGTAGTATTTGAAATTGCTGCCAGCACGTCAATTATTTCGCTGGCTTCTCCAAGATATGGTGCAATAGTAATGTGTACCTCAGGATGAAGCTTTTGCTTTGATTGCACAATTTCTGGTACATCTTCATACACATGGCGGCCAGCAGAAAGGAAGTACGGCAAAATAGTTATGTGTGTCACACCCTGATTTATAAGTGCATCAATACCTTGTGAAATGGAAGGCTCAGCTAATTCAAGAAAAGCGTGAGCAGTATACGCATATTGATCATGTACGCGTATTTTCAATGCTTTCGCCACCAACGCAACCTCTTCATTTGATTGTGCACGACGACTGCCATGGGCTACTAACAACAAACCTTTCATATGACGCTCAGACTGTAGATAATTTAGCGTGCATTCAATCACTTGTAAGCAAAAGGAACAAGCACTTGATTACTCACATATAAACAGAAGGTAAACAATCAGTCATTTTTATTGCGAGCATAAAAAAACCCGCAGTAATAAATTACTACGGGTCAGCTTCAGAAGGAGAGAAACTACAGTAATTATTATAGTGATCAGCTAAGAATTTACTGTACACGTCATCGGTTGAAATCAACCGTTTATAGTGTTTCAGATGACTGAACTGGCATTCCTGTAGAGCCAGTTAGGTCATTTTCGCTGCGGCGCAATTGATCTGCTCGGTAGGTCACCATTGCGACGCCTTCAGCATCAATTCTGATCACAATACCAGACATTCTTTGCATATCGCGTACCGTGCCATTCTCACGCACCAGAATGACCTCTACTCGGCGTCCCTTTTGCAAATCATGCTCCGGTAGCTCTACGAATAGTCCGCCCTCACTGACATTACCCTGCTTGGATTTTAATGCGGGCTTGCCTGGGCGTTTTATGATCACCTCACCATCAAGAGGCTCACGAGGACTGCGTGGGTATTTCATATTTTCTTCCATCACCTTAAAAAATGTAGATATTTGTATATTTTTTCCACATCTTGACGAAGGTTACTATAAGCATCCCGCAGCAGTGTCGACATTCCGACAATATTCCCATTAACAAGACTATTCGGTCAGACGACTAATGTCCTATGAAAAACATAAATTCAACATTTAGGCGTCTAGCCACTTTTTGAATGTCTTCCACTCCGAATCAAGAATCTCAATCCCTTTTCTGTCATCACCTGCGAAATGTCTGCGCGTGAGCACAAAACTAATATAAGGTAGCTGGTAAAAAACGACTGCAAGCAACATAAACCCAGCACCGATCAAAGAAGATGAATTTTGTAATGTTAACGCCTCCGTATACCAAAAGACTAAAGCAACAATAATTAATATTGCTATCAAACCTCCAGTCAAGGCACGATTGAGTTGCAAAAAATATTGCTTAACATCATTAGCACTGGAAGACATATTGGTAACTTATAAAGTGAATTATTTGCATCTATTATAGTCTTATGAGCTTATACTAAATAGACTATATAGATTATGGGCCAAATTCTATACCACGTTCAATAGCCATCAAACACCTAAACTATGACTAAGTCACGTAGAAACTTTTTACTTGCCTGCCTAGGGTTTACTGGCTTTGTCTATTTACAAGTTTTATCAGGTAAAAGTAAGCAACTTTATACTGCATCTGAGGACATTAAAAAACTAGTCCTCAGCGATGCAGAATGGAAACAGCGGTACGGCGTTCAAGCCCACTTAATCAGGAATGGCGTATGGGCACTTACGTTTGCCAGGGTTGTGAGTTAGATTTATTTTCTTCTGAAATGAAATATGAAAGCAATACTGGCTGGCCAAGCTTTACTGATCATATTCATGGTCACTTAATTACTTATACTGATTTAACCGCCATTCCTCCACAGAGAGCATACAAATGCGCGCGTTGCGAGGGCCATCATGGACATTTATTTATGGATGGGCCATTACCTAGAGGAGAACGCTGGTGTAACAACGGGGTAGCACTGCATTTTGTGCCCGCGTAGACAAAATTGTATGCAGTGTTTAATAGATTGCGTGATAAAATTAGGCAGAGGTGGTAACAAAAACTACTAGTAATCCCAAACTGATAACTAAGTAAATACCCAACCCAAATGTTAGTTTATTGCGTTTTTCGTGATCGACAATTAGCGCACCGGACTTTAGCTCCTGAGAGCGTTCAAATCCATTGAACATAATAAGCAAACCTGCAAACCAAGCAACGACAACAGCAATTGTCAACAACATAATAAATTTCCCTCTACTTTCACTGCGCTAATGTAGAGTTTTAGACTAGCATGCCACCTTGCAATACGATGTGAACCAATTAACAATTTTTATTTAGATTTGAGACACATAGAGCATTTTAAATAAAAAAATCACCGTCAATAACAAAGTAAATAGCACTATATTTCTGTGTGTTAGTTAAGCCTCATAATTTAATCATTGTGTATAGATACACATAATTTTAATAAAACATTCATTTTTTAAGAACTAGTCCAAATACAAAAACAGGATTTACACAAGTGCTCATTTCAACTTAAACAAAGCAAATTATCAAAACCCCATCTAAATTAAGGCCCCGACCTCAAACTCACTCATTTTACTGTTGTGATCCTAGAGGCTGATGACCACACGCGAGCAAAAGCTCGTATCTGTTCCTGACAGTGTATTAATCAAAAATAGTGAACGAGAAGCATTGGGTTCTAGTGATATTTTAAGTTGTTGAATGCAACTAATCACCTTGGCAATGTTTGCTCATCATTGTCTTAATGATACTATTCCCCGAATTATTTGATGGCCTTCATTTAGCTATCAGGCATAGATAAAAAATAATAATAACGGCATAAAACTTAAACTGAGGAGCAAGCAATGATAAAACCGCATGGAAGTGATCAACTCACCCCACTTTATGTAGACAATGACGAGCAACGTGCCGCCTTATTAAAAGAAGCTGAAACATTACCCAAGTTACTCGTTAATTCTGCTACCGCGGCAAACGCGGTAATGCTTGGTGCTGGCTACTTTACTCCGTTAGCTGGTTACATGAATAAAGCTGATGCATTAGGCGTTGCCAACAACATGCATACAAGTAGCGGCTTGTTCTGGCCAACACCGGTATTAAATTTATGTAATGATATTTCCGCTATCAATGGACAAAAACGAGTCGCGTTGCTCGACCCTAATGTGGATGGGAACCCTGTGATTGCCATTCAAACCATTGAAAGCATAGAAGAGTTAACTGACGATGAATTAAATTTAATTACTGAAAAGGTCTATGCCACAACTGATAAAGACCATCCCGGTGTTGCCACGTTTACATCACTAGGTCGTTTTGTTGTTGCTGGCCCTGTTGAAGTTTTAAATTACAGTTATTTTGAAACCGAGTTTCCTGGCACATTTAAAACCGCCGGCCAGATTCGCGCTGAAATTGAAGAACGTGGTTGGAATAAAATTGTTGCATTCCAAACACGCAACCCTATGCATCGCGCACATGAAGAACTATGCAAGATGGCTAAGGATGCAACCAATGCCGATGGCGTTTTGATTCATATGTTACTTGGGAAGCTGAAGCCAGGCGATATTCCAGCACCAGTACGTGATGCTGCAATTCGCAAAATGGTAGAATTGTACTTCCCACCCAATACCGTCATGATCACTGGCTATGGTTTCGATATGTTATATGCGGGGCCCAGAGAAGCAGTATTACATGCCGTATTTAGACAAAATTGCGGTTGCACGCATTTCATTATTGGTCGTGATCACGCTGGTGTGGGAGATTACTATGGTGCTTTTGATGCACAAACTATTTTTGACGACCAGGTTCCAGCTGATGCATTAGAGATTGAGATATTTAATGCAGACCATACCGCATATTCCAAGAAGCTTGATAAGGTAGTAATGATGCGTGATGCACCTGACCACAACAAAGAAGACTTTGTTCTACTCTCTGGTACAAAAGTGCGTGAAATGCTGGCTAATGGCCAAGATTTGCCTATGGAGTTTGCACGGCCTGAAGTAGCTAAGATTTTGATGGAACATTATCAAAGTAGCTAGTTACATAAATATCATTAACATAAAAAAGGCGCTTAAAATCTAAGCGCCTTTTTTATTCTGTAATCTGCAATTTATATATTAAATAAAGGTCATCAAAGAAGTTTTTAACTGATTTTCAAACTTATTTAAGGAAACCTCATCTTCAGAGATCAGTGCCAGGGTTCCCTTCTTAGTATTCATTAACACGCCCTTGAACATATCATCACCGATTTTTACTTTCTTAGATCGGTCTAGAGGCTCTGGAAACACTATTAAAGTCACCGGTGCATTTTCTCCAGCAAATACAATATGCACACCCAGTTTGTCTTGAATCATGCAATTCCCAGCATGAGTTGCAACACCAATATTTTCATCAGCTATAACACCATGTGGTTTAAGCAATTGATTCAGACTCTCTAACGTGACACGTTTCTTATCCTCTAACAAAAACATTTCATCGTGCACATGTTCGAGAATAACTCCTGCGATGGCAGGCGGTGATTGCAGCGTGGTAACAGTCGCCACCGTAAATACCAACATAATACTGGCAGCGATTGCGCTCCAACTATATTTCTTTTTGCTATTTTCTTTCTTTTGGTTCATTTGATGTTCAACCATAATGCGCGCAGCTAAACCTTCAGGCACATCCACTTCTACAGCTTTCTTTAGCACAGCATTAAACTTAAGCTGTTTTTCGTAGAAAGATTTACATGCTGAACAATTCGCAACATGTTGCATAAACTCACTGCTTTTATCAGTGATATCGGTTGAAATAATTCTTCTTGCAGCTAAACAATTCATTTCTTTATCATCCATAATTATTTAACGACCCTTAATGAAGAGTTTGAAGAGGAGTCATCATCTTCTAATATCTTTCTTAACTTTTGTCTGGCTCTAAACACACGCGTCATTACCGCACCCGGTTTAGCATCAATAATCGTTGCAATCTCATCACACGAATACCCGCCGATTACTTGTAAAACCAGAGGCTCTGCATAAGAGGCAGGAATTTGGCGTAATGCAGCACGTACCGCCATGTTGTCCATATTGGCAAAATCATCATCGACTGTTGCAAATACTTCCACCATTTCATCATCAAGTGTGGTTAATTCAGCTTGTGCACTCTTTTTCTCAAAGCGACGTGCATTTTCACGTCGTAAAATAGTAAAAAGCCAGCTTTTTGCTGCCTTTGCATCGTTAAGTGAATCGATTGCACGCCATGCACGCAAAAAAGTTTCCTGCACAAGATCTTCCGCAATGGCACTATCCTTACTCAACCAGTATCCATACCGGTAAAGGTCTTTTGAGTAAGCATGTACCATAGACTCAAATCCTTGCTCTTTATTATTCATAAGTTCTAGGTCGTCGTTTTTTCCATTCTCTTTCCCATGAAGACCGTGGGTATCGTCATTATCTTTCATGTTATCAAGCAATCTTTGGGTTAATTTGCGGTGGAATTCATGATTAATCTCTGTACACTAGCACACCTGTCACTATGACCCCCCCAATAATACCGTTTATAAGGTGTACGTTGGTTGTACTGTAGTTACTGGGCTGCCCACAGTCATAGTAGAATATGCCACTAGTATAGATATACTGTTGTTAAATCGCTTAACACTATAAAATAAAAGGTTATTAATCATGGCATGTAATGTAGGTGACACAGATAGAATGCTCAGGATCTTTGCTGGCTTGCTTATTATTGGGGTCGGTCTCGCAATGTCTTCTTGGTGGGGGGTAATTGGGATTATCCCAATTTTTACTGGTATTACTGCCTGGTGTCCAGGCTACCTACCATTCAACATTAAAACTTAAGTTATTTGTCCTGCTAGCTATTATATAGTTCAACTAAAAACATACCCTACAATACACAAAAATTATTCATCGCCCTGCTAGTGTTAAGGGCACTACATTGGAAGTAATAAGCTTGGAGATTACATAATGTTCGGACTAGGAAAAAAGAAAGATTTTACTGCAACCATACTCAACACTGGTCAAACGTTTGAAGTAAAAGGTGGTATTAACTTACTACAAGCGGCACTAAATGCAGGTATTGAATGGCCTCATGATTGCCGCGTAGGTAGTTGTGGTTCTTGTCGCGCTACAATTAAAAAAGGGAAAATTAAACCGCTTAACGATTTCTCTTACGTACTTGATGGTGAGCAACTTAAAAATGGTATGGTACTGGCATGTCAATCAAGACTGTCCAGTGACATTGAAGTTGAAGTTGATTTTGAGCAAGGCGCTATAAACTAAAGCATTCGTCGAACCCGTAGTTTGAATCTTTAAAGTCAATGCTAACTAGTCTTCTTTTTGTTGATCAGCTTCGCGATATGATAATTCAACAAGCATTTATCATTATCTGACAACTCACTTCCACGTTCTTCTAAAATTGCTTTCATCTCACGAGGATTAATCACTCGAACAACAACGGGATCATTAGCAGAACGCACAAACCATTCTGGGAATACAACCAGACATTCAACATCAATAGGCTTACCCAAGTTTGCATATAATTTATTTTCCATCCACTGTTTCACACTTTTAAGTGGCTCGATAGGGTTAGCATCTGGTCGGTAACCATTCAGAAGTATTTGTTCATTATCATAATGAATCATGGCCTCATTATTTGACGGAGTACACCAATCACACACATTAATTAACACAACTCCTGATTGGCCTGCTATAACATAGTCAATATTCTCTTTGCCAACTACAACATTTTTATACACAGTGCTACCTACTTCATTACTATGTACTTTTATAACATCTGCAAGACGTGGCTCCCCTTTTTTACCCAGGCGTAAAAAACGAAAATGATCTTTATAATCAGATAACTGAAATGCTACAAAAACCACCGACGCCACAAACAAACCCAATACAACAAAAGGCATAGGGGGTATCTGCATATACCATCGATATGTCTCCAGCAATAAAAAAGCAAATAAAAATCCTGTAATCAGGAAATACGGACGTATCCTTTGGTCTAATTTTTCACGTACGATAGTATCCTGCTGACTAATTTGTACATCATCAAGCACGTTATCGTATTCAGCTGCATTATCCGATTGCATTTAGCTCACCATGTTGTTCTATAGTTATATTATTTTTTTCACCACTAATGTTCGATTAATGATGACCGACTCCATTGGCGTGCAACATAACAACCAAATATATTGAGCTACAATAGAAACTGATAAGCGTAATTAGGCGTTGGCTAAAAGGCTTAAGTAAAACACCGGCCAAAATCCCGAACCAGCAATGAATCATTCAATATGCAGGCAATAAAAAACAACTAAAAATTTATACCACGAACAATCAGACAGTTACAAAAAAATGGAAAATCATTTTAACTATAACCATCTACTAATTAGTTAACTGGATAGTTTTTACAGACAGACGTTGTATTGCGATTAAATTTCTATATTTTCATACTTGATTACATGCGCCAGCGCATCTTCTAGCAAGGCGCGCGATTGAGCACTCGTGGCATGCAAAAATGCATGCAATTCTGCATCACGGTCATTTTTATTTTCACATTCAGCACTATAAATCTCGAATGCCACTAAACTCTTAATCAAATCAGATAAATGCATTGGACACTCACACTGAATTGAGGACGATACTCGCGCAAGACCATCCAACTGTTTAGAACTATAACGTCGTGTTGGCAGTGAATCTTCCAGATAAACCGTAGCACTATTTGAAGCAACAAGATTTTTAGAATCTCCACCACTTCTATCCATACATAATCTTGCTAATTCGTAAACATCAATTGATGAGCGAATTGCACTTACCTGAGGACTTTGCAGTTGATTGATTTCGACTTGAGAGCCAAAACCATAGAGCACAATGACATGCCAGACTCCAGATTCTTTGAGTAATTTGGACACATATTTTCTTGCGTCTTCATTAATGGTAGGTCTTTCTATAATAGCAACATGCACATGTGTATCCGGGTGTGTACGTTTCCATTCTTGCATAGAGTTAGCATGACCTAATAGTTCAATACCATTAAAATCAGCCATACCATCTTGAACCCTTAGTGGAAAGTCCTCCCCCAGTAATAATACTCTGCAGTTCTGACTTTTCGAAATTTCATGATTAGAATGATATCCGCTGGGGCCGGCACCCAGCTCACTAAGCTGAACACTGTTTTCCCATTTACTTTTAAGTTCATGAATTGGCAAGCGCGCAATCGTACCAATAGAATTACCCGCATCGGAAAGATTTTTAAGTAAAAATAGTTTGGTCAAATCGTCACTACTGTACACTCGGTCACCTGACTCTGAACGACCCGGAACAACCGCCTGATAACGACGTTCCCATGCACGTAACGTTTCCGTACCGATACCCGTAATTTTTGAAACCGCGCCTATTTTGTATTGATCATTGCGAATTTGAGAGTCCATTGTTGAATACCTCTTTCGTACATGTATTTTTTATACACATT
>JGI12316J14372_10003895_pt1 | contig 13494 bp, 12 predicted proteins | sample MarCyaLeptolynsp_FD_14372 | JGI IMG/M metagenome (IMG submission 14372) | reverse complement strand
GGAGAGGATCCGCTGTCGGCGCGCGCCGACCTGGATTTTCGCATCAAATTGGGCCGGGGTCCCTGGTCGACGATTCTGGAGACCCGTCTGCGGATCACGGCAGACCGCACCGCGTTTCACGTCGAGGGGGTGCATAAAGCGTTTGAAGATGACGAGGAAGTCTTCGTTCGTCCGGTCGAAATTTCAATCCCGCGTGAGTCCTGAAGCTTTCAAAGCGAAACCAGATCCCTTGAAAGCCGGGTCAGGGCCGAATGGCCGGTCTCCGTCACCAGGATCATGTCCTCGATGTTGAAACCGCCGACATCCGGCGGGTAGAACGGCAATTCGAGACAGATCACCATGCCCGGCTCCAGCACACAATCGTTTGGCCCGATGAAGGGCGGTTCCTCGGTCTGGTCGTCCATGCCGATGGAATGGCCGACATGGCCGCGGGAATAGGCATGCAGTCCCTTGTTTCGGACCGTTTCGATTGCGGCGCCGTATATGGTGCGCATGGCGACGCCGGGTCGGATCAGCGCCAGCGCCGCATCGAAGCCGGCGCGCAGGGCGTCGTGAACGAATTGCTGATCGGCGCTCGGACGGCCAAAACAGAAATGACGGCAGGCGTCGCTCCAGTAGCCGTCGAGCTTGACCCCGCAATCCAGCTTGACGATCGCGCCGGTCTCCACGCGGGCGTTTGCGCCGAAGCCGATATGAGGAAAGAAGAAACTGTTCTGGCAAGTACCCAGTTCCGGCTGCCGGCGCATGGCCTGCGACACACCGGCCTCGAAATCGTAGCGTATGGCGTCCGCGGTCTGGCCGGCGTGAATATTCGAGACGGCGTGTTCGACACCGATATCGAAGAGGCCGGCGGCCCGCCGCAGACGCTCGATTTCCTGCGGATGTTTGCGCATCCGCGCACCATACAGAATGTCTTCGCAATCGATCAGATGACGGCCCGGAAAGGATTGCCGGAACCATTCGTAAGTGCCGTTTTTCATCAGGGCGACATCGGTGCCGATGCGCGTCGCCCCCAGACCGCGATCGTCCAGGATCGATGCGAGCAGCCCGAATATCTCGCGCGGGTCATATTGTTCGGGTCTTTGCAGGCGGAGGTTTGCGTCCGATCGCGTTACCGTTTTCAGGTCCCTGCCTTCGGTCCACATGGAATAACAGCGGATATCGCGAATATCCGAGGTGTCCGCGGCGAGAGGCGCGCAATATTCGCTGACGATGATTGCCGGTTCAATATCCTCATCGGATGGCAGCACCACCATGTCGGTGCCCGTCATCTGCCAGGACAGGTCGAGAAACGAACTCTGAAAACCCGATGTGTAGTGGACGTTCGACGGCGTGCAGGCAATGTAGACGTCAACACCCCGGGTCCGGAGATTCCGTTGCAATCGTTTCCTGAGATCGGCATGCATCCCGCGTTCACCCGTGCATTTCACCGGATTCGTCCGGTCGCTCCTGTCGGCCGATTGTTTCATTGCAAGTGCAGCCGAATAGAATGATAATTCGTCGCGAGAGGGTAATTGATCGACATATCGCGCTCCGCGTGCTTGCGGACGGCCCCCATCGGGAGAGGACCCATGCAGTCGGTTTGGGCAAGCATATGAGATCCGGACGGGATCGCGACGGGCCGAAACGGTTCGGCTTTTTGCTGCTGGACAATTACCCTCTGCTTCCGGTCTCCGGGATGATCGACGTGTTGCGCGATACCGCCTACGTGACCGGCGAAGAGGAGTACGAGTGGTGCACGATCTCAAGTACAGGCGGGGAAGTGTTCGCCATGAACCGGTTCCGCACCATAACCGATCACACGATCGACGATGCGCCCGATCTCGATACCCTTGTCGTTTGTGCCGGGCTGCATGGACACCTGATTGAGGACGCCAGGGTCTTTGCCTGGCTGAAACGGAATTTCGCCCGAAACGTGACGATCGGAGCGATTGCGACGGGCTCTTGGATTCTGGCCAGGGCCGGGCTGTTGACCGGGCGCCGGTGCACCCTGCACTGGGAGGATGTGTATGCCTTTTCCGAGACCTATCCGCTGATCGAGGTTACCCGCGATCTCTACGTTTTCGACGGACAGGTGTTTACCTGTTCCGGCGGAACCGGGGCGATCGACATGTTTCTGCAGATCGTTGCCGACGATCTCGGTCCGGACGTGTCATCGGCCGTCGCGCGCCAGATCATGCACCAAAGCATCCGGTCGGGTTCGGATCTGCAGCCGGGTGCGGACAGCCCTTATCGCAACATCCGGCACCAATCCGTGCGCAGGGTCCTGAAACTGATGCAGGACAATGTCGAACAACCGCTTGGCGTCGGTGCCATTGCCAGACAGGCGGGCATTTCCCAGAAACACCTGCAGCGCCAGTTCGAAACCTATTTCGGCACCACGCCGCAACTGTTTTACCGCAAGCTGCGTCTCGAACATGCCCGGACCCTGGTGCGGCTGACGAAACTCGGCCTTTGGGAAATCGCCCTGATAACCGGCTTTTCGACGACCTCCTACTTTTCCAAGTGCTACCGTCACGCTTTTGGGATTTCGCCCTCAAAGGAACGGCGCACGTTGCCGAAGTTTGCCCTGGCGGCCGAGACCGCTGCGCGAAATCTCGACTGACGGTGAATTTGGATCACGGGATATTCGGTTCAACCGAAATTCTGATATAGGTGCGTCAGACAGGGAGATCCTCATGCCAATCGATCACGTGAACGTACGCTGTACGGACCTGGAAAAAACCCGCGAGTTTCTAGAGGAAGTCGCCGGACTGGTCGTGGGCGCGCGCCCGAACTTTTCGTTTCCCGGGCACTGGATGTACGACGCGCAGGGCCAGGCGGTGATGCATCTGGTTTTGGCGACGACGGCGCCGGGCGAAGCCGGAACCGTCGACCACGTCGCGTTCCGGGTCGACGATTTCGCCGAGCGCACCAAACGTCTTGCTGCGGCCGGGCACGTTTTCAAGGTGGGTGAAGTTCCGGGAACCGGCATCGCCCAGACCTTCATTGCCGGGCCGGACGGGCTTCGGATCGAATTGCAGGGTATTTTGTGAGTCAGCGATCGCCGATTCTGGCCTGCTCTTCCACCTCATCGGCTTCGCCGGCATCCTTGAATATTTCGTCGCGAATGATCCGGTCCGTCAGGTCGGATATGTAAGCCACCAGCACCGCGTTGAGGTCCTGAAATTCCGGCCAGAGAACCTGATCGACGAAACTCTCCGGCACCTTCAGCATGACCGTCGTATGGCGTTGCCTTCGGTATCGGTAAGGCGTTAATTCGTATCTGCGGCAGAGAGCCACGAACAATCGCCGTGACCACAGATCACCGAGCGAGAACTTCATTTCAATCAATGTTTCGGTTTTTCGCGCGGCGTCGAGCCGAGCACGGATTTTTGCCGCCGCCTCGCCGGCCGCGATCTTTTCTCCCTGTGTCCCCGCTCGTGCAAACAGGGCTTCGATCTTGCGAAGTTTCTCGCGTAACTGTGCCTCATCCATTCCGGCGCTACCTCATTTCGCCAAGGCTCGCCAACAGTGCCGCGCCGGTTCGGATTCCGTTGATGTACCGATCCACCTCCATGTTTTCGTTCGGCGCATGGTTGGCCTGATCGTGGTTGCCATAGGGCGTACAGAACGAAGGCACGCCGAGGATCTTGGTCCAGACATAATCCGGCAGCGACCCGCCCATCGGCGGCACCAGGAGAGCTTCGCGGCCCTGGGCGACCCGGAATGCCTTTTGAATGGGGCCGGTAAAGGGAGAATCGAGCGGCGTGCTCGAGGGTTCCATGCTGCCCTGGCGCACCAGTGTGACCTCCGGTGCATGCCGGGCGACATGGGCTTCGACCTTGCGGAAAATATCCTCACAGGATTGCGGTTCGATCAGCCGCATGTCGCATTTGACCAGCGCCTCGCACGGCAGCACCGTCTTCGTGCCGGGGCCGCCATAACCGGAATGAAAGCCGTTGACGGTAAAGGTCGGCCAAAGCGAAAGCCGGTCGTGATAGGGCCGGTCCGCGGGTGCGTCGAGCCGCGGCATGTCGACACTGGAACGCAGCCGGTCCAGATCGACCGGAAGTGCGTCGAGAGCCTTGCGCGTCTCAGCGTCCGGCGGCTCGATGCCGTCGTAAAACCCGTCGATCGTGATGTCGCCGTTGGCATTTTTCATGGTCGCCAGAAGATGCACCAGCGTCCAGATCGGATTGGGCGCGACGCCGCCCCAATTGCCGGAATGAAAGTCGCGCGCGGCGTGGCGGACCTGCAATTCGAAGCCGATCATGCCGCGCGGCCCGAATTTCAGCGTCGACAGTCCGCTTTCATGCACCGGACCGTCGGCCGTCACCACCAGATCGACATGGTCGAGGAGAGAGCGGTTTTCCGTGACACATTCCGCAATGTGCGGACTGCCGATCTCCTCTTCCCCCTCCAGCAGCATGACGACGTTGCAGGGCAGCTTGCCGGCGACTGACATCCAGGTTTCCAGCGCCAGCATCTGGGCAAAGTGCTGGCCCTTGTTGTCGCCGACGCCGCGCGCCCAGATCCGGCCGTCGCGGATTTCAGGCTCAAACGGCGGCGAGACCCATTCGTCGAGTGGATCGGCCGGTTGCACGTCATAGTGACCGTAGAGCAGAACCGTTGGAGCGCCCGGCACATCGTCGCGCCGCGCGTAAACGAAGGGATGGCCTGACGTCTGCAGCAGGCGGGCATCCATACCGATCCGGTTCAGGGATGTGACGAGAAAGTCCGCGGTTTCGGGAATGCCAAGTCCATGCGCGCTGATGCTCGGTTGCCGGAGATAGGACAGGAGCCTGTCGATGTAATCCTGGCGGTTTTCCGTGATCCGATCGAGAACGGTTTCGAGATGCGCAGTGCTGGTCATGGTTTCTCCTCACGCGATATCCGGCGACTCGGATATCGGACTGTTTGCACGAGCGATAGCATGGATTGCACCCCTGTCGGAAATGCCGATGCCACAAAGATTCCATTGACAAATGCCGGGCGCTCTTGAACTAACCAGTCCTGCAAACGCGAGCAATCGAATGTCACTTACAAACATCCTGCAACTCGTCGGATTTTCTTTCCTCCTGAGCATTGGGCAATTGCTGTTCAAACGCGCCGCGCTGCAGGTTGCCGATGAAACCGCCACCGGGGCAATCCTGAAACTCTCCCTGTCGCCCACCCTTTGGGCGGCTCTCGTGCTCTATGGACTGGCCACAATGTTGTGGGTGCTGATCCTGCGGACGGTTCCGCTCAGTCTCGCCTATCCGTTCTTTGCGCTCGGGTTCGTGCTCCTGCCGATCTTTTCCTGGTGGCTTTTCGATGAAAAACTGGGGTGGACCCTGTTTGCCGGTACCGCGTTGATCGTTCTCGGCGTCCTGACCATCACGCTGGGGGCGCGAAGCGGTTGAGATCCGATCTGTCTGACGTCCGCGCGGAACCCGATGCGTGCCGCTCCGGTCCTGTGTCCAGAGCGCGCGGAGGCTTGCCATGTGCGGAATAGCCGGCATCTGGCATCGCGACGGTCGACCGGTCGACGCGTTGGTGCTGAATGCCATGACCGACCGCCTCGCGCATCGCGGCCCGGATGATCGCGGAACCTGGATCGACGGCTCCGTGGGTCTCGGACATCGTCGTCTTTCCATCCTCGACCTGTCCGCCGACGGGCACCAGCCGATGGGCGATCCCGACGGGCGGGTGATGATGACCTACAATGGCGAGATCTATAATTTTCGTGCGCTCCGCGAGCAATTGAGCCGGGAGACCGGCTACCGCTTCAAGACCCAATGCGACAGCGAGATCATACCCGCGGGCTATCTGCACTGGGGGATCGATTTGTTCGACAGACTAGAGGGCATGTTCGCGATCGCGCTCTGGGATGTGAGTGCCCGGCGGCTGTTGCTGGTGCGCGATGGAATCGGCATCAAACCTCTCTACATGGCGAGAGATGGAAAAGATATCTATTTTGCCAGCGAAATAAAATCATTCTCCGCCACGTCAATCGACATGAAAATCAATCCTGCGGTGCTGCACGATATGCTTGCTAACGGTTTTGCTTCGCCGGCTAACAGTATCGTATCTGCTGTAGAACAAGTGCCGCCGGGGACCATTCGCACGATTGACGAACGCGGTGAATCGGACCTGCGTTTCTGGCGCCCGCACCGAAAGCCGGCGATAAAACATATGGATGAGGCGGTGTCGGCCATCTCGACGACGTTGACGGACGTGGTCGCAGACATGCTGCAGTCCGATGTCCCGGTCGGCGTGTTGCAGAGCGGCGGCATCGACAGTTCGCTGATCTCGCTGGCTACGCCTTCCGCCGATGTGCCGCTGTTTACCGCACAATTTCGCGAGGCGGACTTCGACGAAACCGAGACTGCCGCAATTGTTGCGAAATCGCTTGGCCGCCCGCACCACATCATTCCGGTGACGGCGATTACCGACCCGGTCGCCACCTTTCGCTCCGTGGCGCTGGCCTATGACGGTCAGTTGGCCGATTCCAGCGGATTTGCCTTCTACGAACTGTGCCGCGCCGTGCGCAAACATGTCACCGTTGCCCTCAGCGGCGAGGGGGGCGATGAATTCTTTGCCGGCTATCCGACTTATCGGGCATCTCGGATTTCCAATGCTGTCGCACCGCTTTTGCCGTCGAAGGTATGGAGCCTTCTCGGGCTTGCATCGCTGTCGATGGCGCGCGGCAATCAGGAACGGCTGCCTGTGGCGGAAAAGATCGCACGGTTCTGTCTTGGCAATGCGGCGGCGCCGCGCGCGGCCCATCCGCAATGGCGCCGGCAAATCTTCGAACCGCATCGCGCCGGCCTCTATGGGGCGGGACTGGCCGACTTCGCCGAAACCGATCCGATGGCCGGCTATGCGGGCGAGATCGAACAGGCNGGAGAGCGGTTTCCGACCGTCGGACTCACCGACCGCAACCTTCTGGGCGACCAGTCCTACTATCTTCCCGGGGATCTGCTGGCCAAGGCGGACCGGATCAGCATGGCCCACGGCCTGGAACTGCGCGTTCCGCTGCTGGACCGCCGGATGATGGATCTGGCCGGAACGCTGGACATCGATCTCCTGACTTCCTGGAAAGGCCCGGACAAGCGGGCGCTGCGTGAAACGCTTGCCGCCGTCAAGGCGCCGGACGCCGTCGTCAATCATCCCAAACGCGGCTTCATGGTGCCGATTGCGCTGATGCTGCGCGAACATTTGCGTCCCCTGTCGCTTGAGATCTTCGAGCGGCAACCGGATCTGTTCGCGCCATTTTTGAAGCCGGACGCCGTCAGGTCCCTGTGGCGCGATCACGACGGGTTGCGCGCCAACCACAAATATGCCCTGTGGCTGCTGCTAACCCTTGGCGTCTGGCTGCAAACCCATGTATAGGCTGGGCTTCGCATTCGGGAATTCACAAGGCCGCGTCTGGAGTTTGCCGCTGACCCTGTGTTTCAATCTGTCCATCAGGGTTTCGCCGTGACCTCGCTTCTCATCCTCATCCCGTGTCTGAACGAAGAAAAATCCATCGAAACAGTAATCTCCGGCGTGCCGCGGGATCTGCCGGGAATCGACCGGATTTCGATTGCGATCATCGACGACGGCTCGACGGACCGGACGGCGGAAATCGCCCGCTCGCTCGGCGCGACCGTGTTGCGGCATGGCCGCAATCGCGGCGTCGGCGCGGCGCTTCGGACCGGCCTGGCGCATGCGCGACAGACACGGGCCGACATTACGGTCAGCATTGATGGCGACGGCCAGTTCGACCAGCGCCAGATTGGCGAACTGATTGCCCCGATCCTGGCCGGCGAGGCCGACTTTGCCACGGCGTCGCGCTTCAAGGACAAGGCCCTGGTCCCGCAGATGCCGGGCGTCAAGATTTTCGGCAATCGCGGGATCGCCCGGCTTGTCAGCACCCTGATCGGCCAGAAAATGTACGATGTGTCCTGCGGCTTTCGCGCCTATTCGCGCGAAGTGGTGGAGCAGGTACATATTCTCGGCAATTTCACCTACACCCATGAAATCATCATGCAAGTCGCATTTCGCGGCTTTCGGATTGCGGAAATTCCGCTCGCCGTGCGCGGTGTGCGCGAATTCGGAAAGTCCCGGGTCGCCAGCGACCTGTGGCGCTATGCACGCCAGTCCAGCGGCATCATTCTCAATTGCTACCGGGATCATCGACCGTTCTACGCCTTTAGCCTGATATCCGGCATTTTCCTTCTGATCGCACTCGGATTCGCGACCTTCTTCCTGTACCACCGGATTGTCGCCGGCGTGTTCGAACCGCATATCTGGGCCGGGTTCGTGGCGGCGTTTTTCGCCGGCCTGTCGTTCCTCACCATGGTGCTCGGCCAGGTCGCGATCATGATCTACCACCTGCGAGAGACCATGTTGCAGGAAACCCGCCATCTGAACGCGATGATCGATGATCTGAAGCGGGAAACCGTCTCAAAGCAATAAACCGGTTTCGTTTCACAATTCGTCAAGTCCATTCAGAATCTGATCGCGGGCGTAAACCACGCGCGGAATGCGCATCGCCTCCTTGCGCCAGACCAGAAACAGAAGGTTGGAGGGGATGCGTTCCGGCTTGTGCAATATTACCAGGCTCCCGGCATTCAGTTCGTCCTCGCAAAGGTAGCGAGGCAAGACGCTGATCCCCTTGCCAGCTTTCACGATGTCACGCAGGATCGACAGGCTGGGAACGGTGATCTGCGGCCGCGTATCGGGTCCGGTCGCAAACACAGCCGTGGTATAGGATCGGACCAGGGGCAATGCATCGTCGTAAGCGACGAGGCTCATAGCCTGCAGCCCGGCCAGAGCGGTTGCGTGTCTCGCGAACATGCGGCTTGCGACAGGGGATCCCACCAGCACCAGTTCCTCGCGAAAAATCGGTTGGAAGCCGAGGGCCGTACTCTGCGGTTCCGACGCAGTGATACCCAGATCGATATCGCCAGTTTCAAACGCGTTGTAGAGATGAGCGCGGCCCCCAAGTGTAAGCCGCAGATCAAGACCCAGGTCGCTGAGACCGACAAGAATGGCCGGGAGTTTTGCCCCGACGAATTCGGCGGGACCGCCAAATCTGACGATCCCCGTCATCGCCGTGGAACGGGCGCGCAGGCTCTCAAACGCGCTTTCGACGGCTTCCATATGGTCCGCGACCTCGTTGAGAAGCTGTTCACCGATCTTGGTCAGGGAGACACCGCGGGTTTCACGATGGAACAGACGGGCGCCGAACTGCGCTTCCAGGGCCTGGAGCTGGCTTGAGACGGCTGGTTGCGTCATGCCGAGACCGCGCGCTGCTCTGGTAATGGAACCTGACTGGGCGATCGACACGAAGGTCTTAAGCAGGTTCGGGTTCATGAGTCATTCCATGTCCATAAAAATATTTATGGCTATACGAAATTTATGATGTTTGTGGAATGGATAGGCCTGCATGATTTTCAGTCCATTCGCAACCAAGCAAGCTTCAGGAGAAAATCCAAATGCAAAACCTCGCTGGAAAACGGGCCCTGTTCGTACTCACATCCGTCAATCAGTTTCCGGGCACGGACCGTCTGACCGGTTTTTACATGGATGAAATGGCAATCCCGTACTGGGCCTTGCGCGACGCGGGCGTCGCAATTGATTTCGCCTCGATCATGGGTGGCGAGGCTCCCATCGATCCGAAATCCCTCGGTGAGCCGGGCAACAGGCAGGCCGACGTGCAACGGTTTCTTGATGACGATGATGCAATGCAGGCGCTGCGGGTGGCGGCCCCGGTATCGGCCGCCGATATCGACCGATATGATGGGATATTCCTGCCTGGCGGCCATGGCACCATGTGGGATTTTGCCCAATCGGACGCCCTGGCTCTGCTGGTTGGCGCCGCCGACGACAGAGGTATGGTCATCGGTGCGGTGTGTCATGGGCCCGCCGGGCTGATCGCCGCCCGACGGTCGGATGGCAGTCCGGTCGTATCCGGCAAACGGATCAACAGCTTTACGGATGCGGAGGAAATCGCGGTCGGGCTTGCGGAAACCGTTCCCTACATGCTTGAGAGCGCTTTGCGCCGGAATGGCGCGCTCTTTGAAAGCAATCCTGAGAACTTTCAACCGCATGCCGTTCGCGACGACACGTTTGTAACCGGTCAGAATCCGGCTTCGGCGCCGTTCGTAGCCGCTCTGCTGTTGGAGGCGTTCGCCGAAAACACCAAGACGAGAGCGGCCTGAACAGCCCGATAGGAACAGAGGAAAACCTATGTCCAAGATCATACTCATCACAGGCGGCTCCTCCGGGATTGGCGCGACATGCGCGCGCCATGCCGTTGCAAACGGTCACAAGGTTGCACTGGCCGCCCGTTCCCGGGACAAACTTGAGAGACTCGTGGCTGAATTCGGAGCGGACAATGCGTTGGCAATTGTCTGCGATGTGACCGATGCCGAGGAGCAGAAGACGATGTTTGAAAAGGTCGCGGCACATTTCGGCCGGATCGATGTCGTGTTTGCCAATGCCGGGCTTGGGGCCAGTGCCAAAGGCACAGAAAACGGAGATATCGAGAGCTTCAGGGAGATGGTGATGGTCAACAATTTTGCCGTCGCAGTGACCGCAAAATACGCCATCCCGCTTTTGAAGGCGTCCCGGGGACACCTGGTCCTGGTCGGCTCGCTTGCCGGGCACAGCACAGTTGCCGGCTCGGTCTACAGCGCCACGAAATGGTTCATCAGGGGCTATGCCGACAATCTCGCAGCGGAACTCTCCGGTACTGGCGCGCGGGTCACGAACATTAATCCAGGCATGGTCGACACGCCGTTTTTTGACTCCGCCAAGCCCGATGCCCTGCGCCCGGACGATATTGCGCGCGCATTTCTCTATGCCATAGAGCAACCGGATCACGTGCTGATCCCGTCCCTGCAAATCTACCCGCGTCCGCAGAAACCGTTTTACGACCCCAATCACTGAAACGGCTGCTCGTGGCAGACGACGAGGTTTGTCTGGCAAGCCGCTTTCGTTTTGTCCCGGAGGGATCCAACCCTCACCCGGGATAGCCGGCATCACAGAGAAGTCGCAGGTACGGCCGTGACCCGCTTGAGAAGATCCACAACATCTGACAGCGACACGCAAACGACGGCAGGCGGACCCTTGTGTCTTTCCGCCGCCAACGTAGATTGCCATTCGGTAACACGATATTCGAGGTTACTGCGGTGACCGTGGCTGTCTGCTTCCGGTTTTTTCAAATCCATCTCCCGTCGACCCGCGGGGCTTGTGACCGTGCACGCTGGTTGCGCAGCCGAAAAAATGGGATTTCAGGATTACTGTCAGTCCGGCGTTCCGCAGGGCCTCCGCCATATGGCTGCTGCTGCCGAAATTGCGGGTGTAGACGCCGATCATGCTGAAGTCGTTGGCGCCTTTCAGGAAGAGTTTCTCGATTTTCGGCAATATCCGGTCGAGGTAGAACCGATAAAGCGGCCGCAAAATCCACCCCTTTGGGTCGGACGCCTCAATCAACGAAAAACTCCCGCCCGGTTTCAGGATGCGGGCAATCTGTTTGGCCAGGACCGCCTGTTGACCCCTGTCGAAGGTCTTGAGGCCAAATGTGGATACAACCATGTCGGCACAGTCGGCTGGCAAATTCGTTTGCAGCGCATCCGCCTCAATATGGGTGATCCGATCCGCGTATCCGCTGTGCAGGCGTTCTACGGCCTCCAGGTGCATCCGGTGAGAAATATCAAGGGCGGTGATCGGACCGAGATCGGGGAAGCGGCGAAAAAGATGTGGCCAAACCTCACCGGTTCCGGCCATGAGATCCACGACGATGNCCCCTCCCCGGGCCGGTGACACCAGACCGGCCACGCATTGACGCCGCCAGATGTAGGTGAATCCGAAAGAGCTTACCGCACTCCACCGGCGATAATTCGACGAACAACGGTCAAACAGGTCCGAAACGTAGGCCGGATCGTAGATGTCGGACTGTGGTTCGTTGCTCGACGGGGCCATCAAAAGGCAAGCTCTCCTGACAAAATGACTAGGTGCGTGCCCCAGTTTCGCGGGATGATGAACATTTCAAGGGTCCGTTCTATCACGCACCTCATCTGTTCAGGCGCTCATGTCAGAACCGGAAAAGTTCCAAGCGGATCGGTGCAATTGCCCAACACTCTGATTGCGCGACCTGGCAGATGCAATCAGGTTTTTCCAATGAGACTGGCGAGTTTTCGAAATGGCCAACTGAGGAAAAGAAGATAATCACGCACAACGATCCAGCATACAGCCGGCAAAAACACAAGGATTCCAAACGGAACAAAGGTTGCAACCTGCAGGACGCGGACCGGCTTTGACACAGGATCTGATTTGGAGCGTTTTCCAGCGATCATGCGCCATAACGACATCCACCACTTCCAGGTCGTGATGGATACATAGGCAAACACGAGAAGAACCAGGACGCCGCCAACCAACGCAAAATTGGAAACCCACGGAATCCAGCGGTTGTTGACTTCTTCCGTGTGATCCGGATTCTCAGCATTGATCCGGACAGCCCGCATTCCGGATCTGAATCCGGCCTCCAACAGCCAACCGCCGGCAGAATAGTCCGATGCCGTGCCCGAGATTGTGCCGACGCTTTCAGTGGGAGCCGAAAACCGGGCCCCCATCGTCACGCGTGTTCCGCCGGTTTCACCGGCATTGATCAGGATCTTCGCATTCCTGGGGGCAAGTGCGCGCAGGAAATCCTCCTGGGTCACGCTCGCTTGCGCATTCGCAAAGCGTTTCTCGAATTCCGTTTTGGAGAACCAGTTTGAACCGGGCTGCACCGGAGATCGCGAATCGACAATTACCAGATTCACACGCTGACGCTCGGCGGCCGATTCAAACGCGTGAATATCAATCCGACGGCTCTTGCCCTTGTCCTTCACGGTCAGTGTCAAGGCGCCGGTCTGCGGATCGGGAGATATTCTGCCGCTGACGAGCAAGGTCCGGTTCTTCAATTTGGCGAGGCTGGATGCAAGGCTTTCCGTATCCAGCAACGACACACTTGTCCCGGAACCCCGATCGGCTCCGGACCGGAACACCTTGTTCCCGCCATCAAAGCTGCCGATTGCGAAATTGCCCTTGTTGACGCTGGTGTTCAGGAATTTGAGGTTTGCATCAAGGGCCCGGGTGCTGGCTGGATTCAGAAAGGCCGTGTTGCCGATTTCGACGACGAGATGCTGGACGCTGCCGATCCTGACCGCGGAAAGCGGGTGGGACCGGCCGTTGGCGCGAACGAGATTGAGTGTCCCATTTTCAGGAATGGCAAATTCGGTTTTTCGCAGTTTGAAAAAATCGATTTCCCGGATCGCGATCTGTACGCGCCGGGCTTGTCCGGGTCCGATGGTTGCCCCGTTCAAAAGGCGTCCATCTGCCTGGCGGTCGTTGGCCTTTCTCACGGTTTCGGAAAGGTCATCCAATGACGAAAGCTGCAATTCGTCGCCTGTTGTGGTTACAATCCGCCAATTGCCGTTTTCTCCGGGAATGAGCGCAAGGTTCTCCACATCGTCGATGTCAGGCAGTTTCCTGGCG
>JGI12316J14372_10003882_pt1 | contig 13540 bp, 14 predicted proteins | sample MarCyaLeptolynsp_FD_14372 | JGI IMG/M metagenome (IMG submission 14372) | reverse complement strand
CGCCACGATTGCGGCTCTGACGGGGCGGCAGAGCAGGCGCGCGCGTCCAGTGCCCGGATATAGGCTGCAAGATCAGCAATGACGGCGTCTTCCGGCGTCGCGCCGGAGAATTCTTCCACGATCTGGGCCCTCAGAAACGCTTCCAGCACCCCTTCACTATCCCGGTCGACGCGGCTGCGACCGGCCGAGGCTGCGAGGTCCGGAATCGGCACCGGGTTGAACGTGCCATCCGCGCGAATACTCGAGAACAGGCCATGGGTGACATCTGCTGTTCCCGGCGCGCCTGAGATGCCTGTGAACACAAAGGCGGGATGATCGCGGCCATTGCGATGACAGGACGCACAGCTGAGCCTGGCTTTTGCGGCCTGGCCGCCGAGCAACATTGGGCTGGCAAAGAGCAGGGCGCCGCGTTGCACCGATGGGTCTTCCGGAGCGGTCAGGCATGTGGCGGGTTGCAAAACCAGCTCTGCCACTGGATCAGCGGTGTCGGCGAGCCAGGTCAGAGCGTCTATCTCGACCGCAGGGCTGCCGTCAGATGCCAGCGGTGCGGCGCAGGCCGCGAGGCCTGCAATCAGCGCCGCCGCCGCTGCGCGCCTCATGTGCGCGCGTCAGCGATCCATTGGGCCAGTTCTTCGGTCTGCTCACATCCGAACGGGCATAGCGCGTTCAGCTTGTCGAGCTGAGCCTGCGCGCGCGCCATATCACCGATTTCGACATAATACTCGCCGAGATACTCATTGGCGCTGAGGTGGTCTGGAGCGATGCTCAGAGCGGCGGCGTAATAGGAAAGCGCCACATCGCGCGCGCCCTTCTTGCGATTGGCAAAGCCCATATAGGTCAGAACATCCGGATGCGGCCCTAGAATCGTGCCGGCATCGCGGAGCTCTGCCAGAGCAGCGTCATATTCGCCCAGATTGATCAAGCGCAGCGCTTCGGAATAGAGCACATCGCCAGTGGTCAAGCTGACTTGCTGAACGACAGGCGCCAGGCTGGAGGTCTCGACCGGGTCTGGGCCGGACATTCTTGTCTCGATTTCAGAAATGGCGGTACCGATATCCGCGGCTTCCGGGCAGGCTGAGGCGCATTCGGCGGATGCGGCCTGCAAGTCCGCCAGCACCGCTTCGGCTTTTTCGGTTTCACCGAGTTGCAAATAGGTGGCGCCCAGTTTGGCGTGCGCACGGTAGAGTTTTGCATCATATTTGACCGCCCGCTCCAGCGCTTTCGCCGCCGACTTGTACTCCTCCTGCCCGAGATGCGCGAGCCCGAGCATATAGCGCGTATTGGCGTCTTTCTTTGCGACTTTGGTGACGCGTTTGAAGGCGCGCTCGGCTTTTTTATAGTCTTCAGCGCGCAGGGCTTCGACGCCCTTTTGGTATTCCTCGACAGGGTCGTAGCTCGGTCCGGAGCTGCTTGGCGCCGACGATCCGGATCCGCTACTGCCGCCGGCTATGGCGGGAACTCCGCTAAAAGCTAACGCCGCGGCTGCAACCAAGAGTATGCGTTTCATCACCTGTCTCCGTTCAGTGTCTACCTTGAATCTACTCTCGCGCGGCTGGGTGACAAGAGTCCATGGCGGATGTTTCAAGTCTGCGTGAACACGGGCGTGCAGGCATGCCTCGCTTTTCCGATCGCGATCGCTTATGAGAGCGCGATGAAGTTCCTCGATCAGGCCAAAATATACGTCAAAGCCGGACATGGCGGAAATGGGTGCGCCTCTTTCCGACGGGAAGCCTATGTCGAATTTGGCGGTCCCGATGGCGGCGATGGCGGCCGCGGCGGGCATGTCTATGTCGAGGCGGTTGAAGGCCTGAATACGCTGATCGACTACCGCTACCAGCAACACCATTTCGCTGAGCGCGGCGGCCACGGTATGGGCAAGCAGCGCCACGGTCGCGGCGGCGCGGACAAGGTGATCAAGGTCCCGGTCGGCACACAGATCTATGAAGACGATCGCGAAACCCTGGTCGCCGATCTGACTGAAATCGGCCAGCGCGTCATGGTCGCCGAAGGCGGCAATGGTGGCTGGGGGAATCTGCGCTTCAAGACGTCAACCAATCAGGCCCCGCGCCGCGCCAATCCAGGAGAAGCCGGCGAAGAGTTCACGCTCTGGCTGCGGCTCAAACTAATCGCAGATGCGGGGCTTCTCGGCCTGCCCAATGCCGGAAAATCGACGTTTCTGAGCCGGGCCACTGCGGCCAAGCCCAAGATTGCCGATTATCCATTCACCACCTTGCATCCCGGTCTCGGCATTGTCGATCTGGGCCCTGGGTCGAGATTCGTACTGGCAGATATTCCAGGCCTGGTCGAAGGGGCTGCGGACGGTGTCGGCCTTGGCCATCGATTCCTGGGACATGTCGAGCGTTGTAAAGTGCTGCTGCACCTGATCGATTGCACGCAGGACAATCCGGACGAGGCCTATCGCACCATACGCGAGGAACTTGAGGCCTATGATTCAGAGCTCGCGTCCAAGCCTGAAATCATCGCTCTGTCCAAGATTGATGTGCTGGATGAGGAGCTGGTCGACGACCAGGCGCGTATTCTCAAGCAGGCCTGCGGGCAAGAGCCGCTGCGCCTGTCCGCTGTGACCGGAGCGGGGGTCCGCGAGGCGCTTGGTCTGATGCTGAAAGAGCTTGGCGAAATCAAGCGCGCTGAGGCGGATCCGGATGCTGAGGATGAGAGCTGGAGCCCACTCGGATAATGTCTGCAGAAGCGCTCAATTCCCTCCGTGCGGCCAAGCGCATTGTGATCAAAGTCGGCTCCGCTCTGGTTGCCGAGGATGGCCGCGCACGCCAGGATTGGCTGGATTCGCTGGCTGGCGACATCGCGGCGCTTCGTGCTGATGGGCAGGACGTGATCCTGGTCTCGTCAGGCGCTATTGCCCTTGGGCGCAATCGCTTGGGCACAGATCGTCCGCGGAAACTCGAAGAAAAACAGGCTGCAGCAGCGCTGGGTCAGCCGCTCTTGATGGCAGCGATCTCGACGGCGTTTGCGGCGCATGACACAGTTGTAGCCCAGGCGCTGCTGACCCTTGAAGATACCGAGAACCGGCGGCGGTGGCTGAATGCCAGGGCAACGCTGGAAACGCTGTTGGGTGCTGGCGCGATCCCGGTGATCAATGAGAATGACTCAGTCGCCACAGATGAGATTCGCTATGGCGATAATGATCGTCTGGCGGCGCGCGTCGCGCAAATGGTCGGCGCTGACGTGCTGATCCTGTTGTCGGATGTTGATGGGCTCTATTCCGCAGATCCGCGCACAGATGCATCGGCGCGCCACATTCCGGTGATCGATGAGTTGACCGCCGCGCATGATGACATGGCNGGNGACATCAATCAGGCNGCAGACGTCGGCAGCGGCGGCATGGCAACCAAACTTGCTGCGGCCCGGATCGCACAAGCCGCGGGATGCATGACCGTGATCACGCTGGGCACAAGCCCGGCCCCTGTCACCGCACTCCTGCGCGGCGGCAAAGCAACCTGGGTCCTGCCATCCATGACGCCAGAAAAGGCCCGCGAAGTCTGGCTTCGAGGGCATCTGACGCCGGAAGGGACTGTTTTCGTCGATGCCGGCGCCGCCAAGGCATTGCAGACGGGGGCGAGCCTGCTGCCGGTTGGCGTGACGCGTGTGGAAGGTCAGTTTGCCCGCGGTGCTGCGGTTGCGATCAGGGATGCCGCCGGCGACCTGATCGGCAAGGGCGTGACCGCTTACAGCTCAGACGATGCTGTTCGGATTGCCGGTTTGCAGACCGATGCGGTCGAGGCGCAGCTCGGCTATCGCGGTCGACCCGCTTTGGTCCATCGGGACGATCTTATCCTTGAATCAATGGGTTCTTGACTTCTGAGGCCAAGCCCTGCCCTTTGGGCGCATGGATACAGCCCCAAATCTTGCGAGCAAGATAGGTCTCGTTCTGGGGCCGGCCATCGCCGCGATAATGCTGCTTTCGGGTGCCCCGGAAGGTTTGCCTTTCCCAGCCTGGGCCACGGGCGCCTTGCTCGTCTGGATGGCGGTTTGGTGGGCGACAGAGCCGATACCCATTCCCGTCACGTCGCTGCTGCCTTTGATTGTTTTGCCGCTGTTTGATGCCGGATCGCCGAAGCAGATCGGATCCGGCTATGCCGATCATATCGTGCTGCTTCTGCTTGGCGGTTTCATCGTCGCGCTCAGCATTGAACGCTGGAATCTGCACAAGCGCATCGCCTTGAACATTGTGGCCGCGGTTGGCGCTTCACCCTTGTCGCTGATAGCCGGGTTCATGATCGCAACGGCCCTGCTGTCCATGTGGATATCGAACACCGCGACGACGTTGATGATGGTGCCGATTGCCTTGTCCGCTGCGGCCGCCTTGAAGGATGACAATGGACGCTTCGTCGTCGCCCTGCTGCTCGGCGTTTGTTATGCGGCCTCGATTGGCGGCGTGGGAACACCGATTGGCACGCCCACCAATTTGCTGGTGATTGACTGGCTGCAGAACAATGCCGGCGCAAGCGTCAGTTTTGTTGAGTGGATGAGTTTCGGCATTCCAGCGGTCCTGCTCCTCATTCCCGCTGCCTGGTGGAGCGTCACGCGCGGCATCGGCAAGATCGAGAATAGTCATGGCGCCATAGAGGAAGTGCGCACGCAGAAACAAGCGCTTGGCAAAATGACCGTGCCTGAGCAGCGCGTCGCGATCATTTTCTCGCTTGTCGCCCTGCTCTGGGTCAGTCGGCGCTGGACAGTTCAAGGCTTCGAAGCATTGGGATGGGACACGCTGAGCCAGTATAGCGGCGCGCAAGTCGACATGATGATCGCCATGTTCGGCGCGGTACTCGTATTTCTGGTCCCGGCCGGTAGGGGCCAATCCCGCGCGCTCCTGAGCTGGAGCGAAGCGACGAAACTGCCCTGGGGCGTTCTGTTGCTGTTCGGCGGCGGCATCGCTCTGGGTCGTGCGGTCCGGGATACGGGTCTGTCGGCCTGGATCGGCGAAAATCTGGAGCCGCTTTCCGTGCTGCCGCCAATCTTCTTCATTGCTGTCGTCGTTGCGCTGGTCATTTTCCTGACCGAGCTGACCAGCAATGTCGCGACGATGACAACGCTTGCCCCAATCCTCGGGGCGCTCTCGGTCGCGATTGGCGCGGCACCGGCGAGCCTGCTGGCGCCCGCTGCTGTGGCGGCAAGTTGTGCCTTCATGCTGCCGGTCGCGACGGCGCCGAACGCGATCATCTATGCGACGGATGAAATCCCGATCAGCAAGATGATTGCCCGTGGTTTGCGCCTGAACCTGATCGGAATCGTCGTGATTACCGGGATCGGCTTCTGGCTCGCGCCAATGGTGCTTTAGGCTTTATTTGCAGGTGCAGGCGGCGTCTTCGGCGAGCTCTCCGAACCCGTCCCGGAACAGCGCTTCGACCTGATTGAGCGCGGCTGCAGCCTCCTTGCCGTCGGCGCTGAGCTCAACCGTGCTGCCGATCGCAGCGCCGAGGCAGAGCAAGTCCATGATCGACCGTGCATCAGCACTTTCCCCTTCAAAGCTAACCGTGACAATGGTTGGCAGTTTCAGGGCCAGCTCGGCCAGCTTTGCCGAGGCGCGGGCGTGCAGGCCCTTGCGATTGATGATCTCGACGGTGCGGGTTTGTGCGGTCATTTCGTGCGGCTCATGATTTGTGATCCGATGCGGATATATCGCTTGCCGGCATCGCTGGCGGCCTGGACGGCTTCGTCGAGGGTCAAATCATTGCGAATCTGGGCCAGGTGGATCAGCATTGGCAAGTTGACGCCGCCAATCACATCGACTTTTCCATCGGCCAGATTTGACAGCGCCAGATTGGAGGGCGTGCCGCCAAACATATCCGTCAAGATAATGACGCCCTTGCCTGTGTTACAGGCTTTGACTGTATCGCGGATTTCATCGCGGCGCTGATCAATATCGTCTTCGACTTCAATCGAGAGTGCCTCAAAGGCATCCTGCGGGCCGACAACATGCTCCGCAGCGCGCACCAGTTCCTGCGCAAGTCTCCCGTGACTGACTACAACGACTCCGATCATGGGACCGTACCATTTGCTCACATTACACTTTGAAGCTGACACTACAAAGGTTAACGTCAAGTCAGTTTTTTCAGCATTTACCGAGCAACCCGGACGATTGTGCTCGCTGGGTCACGCCCTATTTTGCGCTGATAGAGGCGAAGAAATCGCGATAAAGGGCGTCCGCTTCGTCCTTCATGAGGCCCATCTGGATCTGTATTCCTGCCGCTTTGAGCCGGTCTGCTCCACCAGCGCCCTGGGGGTGCGGGTCCTGCGTTGCGATCACGACGGTTGCGATCCCTGCATCGATCAGTCGTTGTGAGCAGGAGGCTTCGTCGGTGGAGCGTTCACGGCACGGTTCGAGCGTAACATAAGCCGTTCCGCCGGCTGCAGCNCCCACTGGAACGCGCATCAGCGCCAATTGTTCGGCGTGTGGCCGCCCGCCATCGCCTGTCGCGGCTTCGCTCAAACGGCGCATGTCGCGATCCAGGATCACGCAGCCGACACTTGGATTCTTGCCGGTCCGGTTCTGCTGCATTTGTGCCAGCTCCAGCGCCCGGCGCATATGTTGGCGATGGGCGCTCATTCGAACACCACCGTGCGTTTGCCATTGAGGAAGACGCGTCCTTCTGCATGCGCCGTCACGGCCCGGGCCAGAACGCGGGCTTCGATATCCTTGCCGAGCTCAGCCATCCGCTCGGGTGACATGCGGTGATCCACCGGCGCCACATCCTGCGCAATGATCGGGCCTTCATCGAGGTCTGCGGTGACATAATGCGCCGTGGCGCCCATCAGTTTCACGCCGCGCTCATGGGCCTGATGATAAGGCCGTGCGCCTTTAAAACTGGGCAGAGCGGAATGGTGGATATTGATGCAGCGACCCTCCAGGTCTCGGCTGAGTTCGTTCGACAATATCTGCATGTACCGGGCCAGGACGACCATGTTAGACCCGGTATCCTCGATCAATCCGCGAAGCTGCTGCTCGGCCTCGTCCTTGGTGTCTTTTGTCACGGGCACATGAAAGAAAGGCAGATCGTGTCGGTCGGCATGCCACTTCGTGTCAGTGTGGTTCGAGACAATCGCAACAATATTTGCGCCTAGCCGACCGCGTCGATGGCGGTAGAGCAGGTCATTCAGGCAATGATCGCCCTTGGAGGCCATGATCAACGCATTCGGGCGATCATCTTCTGATCTGAGAGACCAGTCCATCTGCCGGCGTTCTGCCAGCGTGATAAAGCCGTCCCGAAACGCCTCTTGGTTGAACCCCTGCTCGGCTTCGAACTTGGCCCAGATGAAGAAGCGGTCCGTCCGCGGGTCGCCGAAATCATGATTCTCGGTAATGCTCACGCGGTGGCTCGCGAGATGCGCCATCACATCTGCCAGGATGCCGATGCCATCCGGTGACGCCGCGCGCAGGATGAACCGGTTCTTGCTCATGGCAGGTCGGGAAGTTCCTTCGCCCGCTCGGTATCCAGATATTCGGCTGCCACGGGTGACAAGCTCGCATCAAGATCGATGACGAGTGGGTTGCCGGTCGGGATTTCAACACCGGTAATTGTGTCATCCGCAACCCGGAACAGATGCTTCACCAGCGCCCGCAGCGAATTGCCGTGCGCCGAGATGATCGTGTCCTGCCCGCCCTCAAGTACCGGGCGAATGGCGCTGTCCCAATAAGGCAGTACGCGCTCAAGGGTGAGCTTCAGGCTTTCAGCCTGCGGCACCGGCACACCGTCATAGCGCGGATCATGAGCCAGATTGTACGGGCTGTCCTCGGCCAAAGGCGGCGGCGGGATATCATAGGACCGGCGCCAGATATGAACCTGGTCCTTACCATGCTTCTCAGCCGTTTCGGCTTTATCGAGACCGGTCAGACCGCCATAATGACGCTCATTCAGGCGCCAATGCTTTTCAACTGGGATCCAGGCGCGATCCATCGCGGCGAGGCTGAGCCAGAGCGTGCGGATGGCGCGGGTTTGATAGCTGGTAAAAGCAAAGGTCGGCTTTAGCCCTTCTTGCTTGAGCAGGACCCCGCCCTTGCTCGCTTCTGCCTCGCCCTTTTCGGTGAGATCCGCGTCCCACCAGCCGGTAAACCGGTTTTCGAGATTCCACTGGCTCTGGCCGTGACGCGTGAGAATGAGCTTTGGCATAGAAGTTAGATCCATTAAATGTGAGTCTAGATACGATTGAAGCAGCCTTCAGGGTCGCGTTTCGCTGGCGGCGTTGCTATCAGAGCAGAGACGGGAATGCTAGCCGCCCGCACGGTCGAATTTGCCTCAGGAGCAAAGCGTTGAGAGACATCATCTTCTATCCGCTGATTGCACTGGTTGTTCTGGTGATGGTGATTGCCGCCATGTTCGAGGGTTGGACGCAGCCAAAGTGCGGCCCATTTGGCGGCGCAGAAGGCCCGGCCGATTACAGCCTGATCATCCTGAATGGCGGCGATCTCTGCCGCATGGAAGGCGCGCAGGGCTATGAGCTTGATCTCGACAATGACGTGCTCACGATCAAAGCCGAGGAGAATGCCATCGTCTCAGGCGTACACGATAATGCGCACTTTCGCCTCGGCCCGGACCTCAAGACTGCCTATTTCGGGCAGAAATTNCGGATTTCTCTGACNGTGAAACCGGCAGATNATGCCGGCGCGCAAGCCTTCGAGTTCAATTANTCGTCGGGCTATGTCGGGGATACGGGCTGGACCAGGTTTGATCTGAAGCCGGACTGGGACACATACACGGCTGAGGTGAACATCCCGCAAAAGATCCTCGAGGCCCCGGGCGGGTTTGATTATATCTCTGTGCGGCCTGTCGTGCCTGACAAGACTCGGTCGATTGAGCTCCGGGAAATCCGGTTCCGGCGCCTTGGGGCCTGGTGATTCAAGAAAGCCAGGCGGCTTCCACAAGGTCGACGACGTCGTCCATGATCGTCGTGATCTGAAAGTCTTTCGGCGTGTAGACGCGGCGAACGCCCATCTGGCGTAGGGCCTGCTCATCTTCGAAGGGGATTATGCCACCCACGACCAAAGGCGTGCCTTCGAGTCCGGCTTTCTGCATTTCCGCAAGGGTTTCGCGCACCAGGTCGAGATGGCTGCCGGACAGGATTGAGAGGCCGATCACGTGCGCATCCGCAGCTTTGGCTTGCGCGACAATTTCTTCCGGCGTGAATCGAATACCTTCATAGACGACCTGCATGCCGCAAGCGCGGGCGCGGGCGGCGATCTGCTCAGCGCCGTTCGAGTGGCCGTCCAGGCCCGGCTTGCCGAGTACATAGGTCAGGTCTCTTCCCAAGCGCGTTGACAGCGCTTCGACTTTCTCTCGCGTCGCTTCGATGTCTTCGTCGCCGCCTGTATCGATGACGACAGCGACCCCGGTCGGGCCGCGATATTCGCCAAACACATCGCGCAGCGTCGCCCCCCATTCACCGGATGTGACACCCGCCTTGGCGGCAGCAATGCTGGGTTCCATGATGTTGGCGCCCGAGGCGGCTGCCGATTTCAGGGCGTCGAGCGCGGCATCGACTTGAGTCGCATCTCTCTGCGCGCGCCATTTTCGAAGCGCTTCGACCTGCTCTCGCTCGACCATCGGGTCGACCGTCTCGATCGCTTCATTGCCTGCGCCCAGCGGGCTGTCCTCGGTCTGCGTGAAGGCATTGACGCCGATGACTTTGAGATTGCCGCTCTCGATCCCGCGGACGCGGTCAATATGCGCGCCGACCAGGCTTTCCTTCATATAGCCAACCGCCGCCACAGCGCCGCCCATGCCATCGATCTCTGCCAGTTCGGCCCGGGCCTGTGCTTTCAGCTCCTCCGTCTTGCCATCGATCACATGACTGCCATCGAACAGGTCTTCATATTCGAGAAGGTCGGTTTCGAAGGCGAGGATTTGCTGCATGCGCAGCGACCATTGCTGGTCCCAGGGGCGCGGCAGGCCGAGTGCTTCGTTCCAGGCCGGCAATTGCAGCGCCCGGCAACGCGCGCGCTTGGACAGCGTCACGGCCAGCGCCTCTATTAGAATGCGATAGACATTGTTCTCCGGTTGCGGCTCGGTCAGGCCCAGCGAGTTGACCTGCACGCCATAGCGAAACCGCAGGGCCTTGGCATCCGTGACGCCGTAGCGTTCGCGGCCAATTTCTTCCCACAGATCGACGAACGCGCGCATTTTGCACAGTTCAGTGACAAAGCGCACGCCAGCATTCACGAAGAAGGAAATCCGTCCAAACACAGTCGGGAAATCCTCTTCCGGCACCTGACCACCTTGTTTCACCGCATCGAGGACGGCGCAGGCGGTGGCGAGCGCATAAGCCAGCTCCTGTTCCGGCGTCGCGCCGGCTTCCTGCAAATGGTAGGAGCAGACATTCATCGGATTCCATTTGGGCACTTCGGTGTAGCACCAGCTGATCATGTCGCTGATCAGGCGCAAGCTCGGCTGCGGCGGGAACACATAGGTGCCGCGCGAAAGATATTCCTTGATGATGTCATTCTGCGTGGTGCCACGCAGCTTGGCGCGATCATCCCCGCGTTCGTCCGCGAGCGCCACATAGAGTGACAATAACCACGCCGCAGGGGCGTTGATTGTCATCGACGTGTTCATCTCTTCCAGCGGCAACTGGTCAAACAGTACCCGCATGTCCCCGAGATGGCCGACCGGTACGCCGACTTTGCCAACCTCGCCGCGGGCCAGGATGTGATCGGCGTCATACGCGGTCTGCGTCGGCAGATCGAAGGCGATGGACAGTCCGGTCTGGCCCTTGGCCAGGTTGCGGCGATACAGCTCGTTCGATTTCTGTGCCGTAGAGTGCCCGGCATATGTGCGGAAGATCCAGGGCCGATCCGGCGCATGCTGGTATTCAGTATCTGCCACGGCGTCCTCCAGGGGTTATTGCGCCGCAACATGCTGGAAGATGATCGCGCTCGCAAGGGTCCCCAGCGGGAAGCTGGGGCATGCATTATTGCATGAAAGCAATCACAACTTATGCGAAGAAAGCCGGCGTCGGGCATGATAGATGGCCGCCTCATCTGGAGATCACGCCATGGCAGACTTTATCGGACTGGTCGCAGCTTTTCTGACGACGCTCTCTTTCTTGCCGCAAACCCTCATGGTTCTGCGCTCTGGCCAGACAGCAGGCATTTCGCTGACAATGTACGCGATGTTCACGATCGGCGTTGCCGGATGGCTCATTTTCGGGGTGATGCAATCAAGCNTTCCGATCGTGCTGGCCAANGGGGTGACGCTCGTTCTGGCGTCGGTCATCCTGTCGATGAAAGTNCGTGCGGTCCTGAAATCCCGTCCGCGCGCATTGCCAGCGGGCCTGTAAGCGAGCTAGTCATCGGCTTAGTCATTGATTGAGCTGCACATGCCGACTTCTTTTCTCGTTCCGATCCTGCTGCGCCTGGCCGGGCCTATCGCTTTTCTCAGCGCGGCGATTGTCGCCGGGGTGATGAATCGCAGCGTGCTGCTGGTGCCATTGCTGACCGTCGTCGCGACCCTCACAACTCTGGTCATCCGCAAGGTCAGCCCGTCTCCGGTGACGGATCTGAAATCGGTGCTCACGCCGGATGCCCAGCCAGCGCCGCCAAACCTGTTCCGCGGCGTGGGGCGACGCTTTGCCATCGGCCTTGTCGGCTATGGCATCGCGTTCGGGCTCGCAGCATTGATCGCCGCCATGTTCCAGACCACGGAGTTTGAGCCGCAGCTGATGATGTCGGACACCATCTATCTGATCGTGCCGACTCTGGTGGCCATCGTCGGCGGTTGGATTTCGGCCCGTGTCGGGATGAGTCAGATGGCCGATATGATGGGTCAGATGCAGGAAATGATGGCGCAGATGCAAGCGGCTCAAAATCCTGAGGCAGGTGATGACGCCTTCACTGTCGATGGCGAAGTGATCGATCCGGACCCGGACCAGAAGGACTCATAGCCAGTCTAGTTTCGCAACATCGGCGCCGATATAGCGATAGTAAGCCGATTGAACCCGCCGCGTGATAGGTCCTGGGGCGCCCGAACCAATGGCGACCCCATCAAGGCTGAGCACGGGTGCGATGACAACGCCAGTCGAGCTCGTGAACGCTTCTCGCGCCGCTCGCAACTCGTCCATCGGGCTGGGCCGCTCTTCTATGTTCAGACCGTCATCGCCAAGCAGATTGAGCAGGCGGCCGCGGGTGATTCCAGGCAAGAGTGCGGATGACAGATCGCGCGTCACCAGCGTCCCTTCTGCGGTGATGATCCATAGATTTGCCGACGCTGCCTCAGTGATTTGGCCATCTTCATGCAGGATCGCCGTATCGGCGCCCGCTCGCCGGGCGGCGCGATAGGCCAGCGTCTGGGTCAGCAATTGAGTCGTCTTCAAATCGCGTCTTTGCCAGCGCGTGTCGGCATAGCTGATCGCGGTCAAACCGTCCCGGGCCACGTCACTGATCAGGGCTTTATGAGTCGCAAACATGTAGACCGTCGGCGTGAAGGATTCAGGTCCGTAATAGTCCCGCGGACCGGGATCGCCGGCTGTGACCTGGACATAGATCAAGCCCTCGCGAAGGCCATTGCGCGCCATCATCTCTGCGTGCAGTGCTGCGAAATCCAGGTCGGGCTGCGCGATCTCGATGCCGGCAAGCGTCCGCTCAAGCCGGGCCATGTGATGCTCGAAATCAATCAGTTTGCCATTATAGACCGCAGTCACCTCATAGGCCGCATGGGCGAACAGGAAGCCGCGATCATTGACGGAGACCCGCGCGTCTGCCGCTGGCATGAAGGTGCCATTCAGGTAGACCCAGTCCCCAATCGTACCGCTCGGCGGGGTAAGAGATCGCTCCAACTCACTTTGCTGCATAATACGGCAATCCCTCGAAATACTCTGCTTTGACGCTCAATCTGACGTGAATTGCGGGACCTGTGAAGACACCGAAAACGCCGGTTCACGCGCGGTAAATCACCGGATGAAGCGCCTCGGTTTGAAGGCAAAGCGCGATATGGGTGAGCCGTTCAGAGATGAGTTCGCGCCAGGTCTGATCTGGCGGTGTCGCGTGCCGGACCAGGAACGCCTGATCTGCGGGATCGGGCAGCCTGGTGTCGGACGCCCTTATGAAGCGGCCATCAAAGACCTTCTGCACCTCGCGCTCGGTCGCAGTGCCCGGATCGCGGCCGATCAGAAGGCCCGTTGCGGTTCTCTGAAACCAGGCCCCGGCCAGCGTCTGGCGGTCACCTGGTGTGTTCATATCGTCGATCAGGGCGCGGACGGCATGTGCGCGCGGGTCCGTGTCGCCCCCGGCAGCACAGCGCGCGAGCAAGGTGAGCAGGCGCGCTGAAATCTCTGCATCGCCAGTATCAATTAGGCCGTCCGGCCCAACGCGCACCTGCTCGAGTGTCTGCCCGAGCGATTGATCATCCCGGACGCGCCGGCAAAGCAGGTCGCGCACGAACTGTGTGCTGATCGCACGAAGGCCTGGATGACGCTCCAGAAACTGTCTGACCCGAATGCGTTCATATGAGCTCGATTCGTTCGAAGGATCTTCGCTCCAACTCCAGCCTCGGTTCTGCAAATGCTGACGCAG
>JGI12316J14372_10003880_pt1 | contig 13545 bp, 13 predicted proteins | sample MarCyaLeptolynsp_FD_14372 | JGI IMG/M metagenome (IMG submission 14372) | reverse complement strand
CCCGGGTTATCCGCCGATCCGCAGGATCGCCGAGACCATGGGCCTGGAACCTTTATGGATGCCGACCGAATCGGCGGGCGCCGATCCGCAGGATCTGGCGTGTTCGCCGACACCGGCAAAACTCATCGTCCTGACCCCTTCCCACCAGTTCCCCCTGGGCGGGGCCATGCCGATGGCGCGCCGGCTCGATTTTCTCGACCACGCAGAACGCACGGACGCCTACATCGTCGAAGATGATTTCGACAGTGAATTCCGTTATGCCGGGCGCCCGATCCCGGCCATGGCCGGAATGAAGGACAGCGAAAGGGTGTTTTACGTCGGCAGCTTTTCCAAGATCTTTGCCGCTCATTTGCGGCTCGGCTATCTGGTGCTGCCGGCCCATCTCACGGATCGGTTTCGCAAGACCCTTTCAGCCTACGGCACAACGGCCTCGATCATGCCGCAACGCCCCCTGGCGGAGTTTATCCGAAGCGGTGAGTTTCACCGCCATATCCGGCGTATGCGCCGGATTTACGGAACCCGGCGCAAGGCGTTTTTTCAATTGCTCGACAATCATCTTGGCCAACGCGTCACTTACCGCGATCACCAGGCCGGGATGACCGTCCTGCTTGGATTGCCGGACGGACGCAGCGACCGGACAATCGCAACACAGGCGGCGCAAGCCGGGGTGATCCTGCAACCGGCATCGGAGTTTTTTGCCGACAGTCCGCGAATCTCCGGTTTGCTTGCCGGATTCAGCGCTTTTGAACCCGATGAAATGGAAGCGCCCATGCAGGTCCTTGCCGATATACTGGACCGATGACCGGAACGTTGCGGATCACGTCGCCCGGATTTCCCGTCTGAACCAGTTGACCAGCGCCTCGACTGCGCTCCGCCGGGCTCCGGAGGCCCGATATTGCAGATAATAGGCGACTTCGCGATTGGTCACCTCCGGCCCGACCTGAACCAGCGCTCCCTGCTCCACAAGACGTTCGACAAGAAAGCGCCATCCCAGCACCACCCCCCTTCCTTCACGTGCGGCCTGCAACAGGAAGGGATAGGCATCATAGATATCGCGTTTGCGGCTGGCCGGGCAGGCAATCCCGCACCGGGCGAACCAGCGTTCCCAGGTCAGAAACTGCGATGCGCCGACATCAAAATGCAGGAGATCAGCTCGGGCAAGGGTTGACGGTTCACCATCCAGAAACCGATTGCGCCTGAGGTAATCGGGACTGCAAACAGGAAACACTTCCTCGGCGAACAGCGGAACCGAAGGTCTTTCGGGCGCGCGCGACAGATCCCAGACGATTGCCGCGTCGACCCGGTCCATGTCCAGCATATCCATCCAGTCCGATGTCACCAGACGCACCCGTTTTTCGCCCAGATGCTGTTTGAGGCCGGAGAACCTCGGCAACAGCCATTGATCGGCGAAACCAAATGTCGTTGCCAGAACCAGATCGTCGTCAACGCGGGTTCGGGACAAGCTCTCCCATACAGTTTCCGCATGAGAGAGACCAAGCGCGACCGCGTCCGCAAGTCGATGACCGGCTTCCGTGGGATACAGCCTGTTGTTCAGGCGTTGAAACAGAGTACAGCCGATCCGGGCTTCCACGTTTGCTACATGCCGGCTTACGGAAGGCTGCGTGAGCTGCAGCTCGCTGGCTGCCTTGGTAAAACTCTCATGTCGGACCGCCGCTTCCAGCACAAGCAGGGCATTGAGCGAACCAGAGACGTTTTTGAACGGCTTTTGCATACAGAAATTCTATGGAAAGGATGCATTCTTGTCCACTTGCACCGGAATGTTCAGCCGTTAGGTTGACGGCAATACATCCTGCAATAAGAGGAGTCCGGAGGTCATGTCATTATCGTTTACGGACCGGGTTGAAGGAGATCCAATCGGCCGGCGCACAGAGATTGTTGATGTCGCGGGCACGCGTACCTTGCCGGCTTACTATTACACCGATCCCGGAGTTCTCGAGATCGAGCGCGACGAACTGTTTTTCAGACAATGGCATTATGTCTGCCACGCCGCCCGCCTTGCCCGGCCGGGCGACTATGTCACCGGCACGCTTTTCGACCAGGATTTTTTTCTCGTTCGAGGGCGGGACGGCGAAATTCGCGCCTTCTACAATGTCTGCGCCCATCGCGGCCACCGACTGCTTGACGGCTCAGGTTGCAGGACCCGGATAGCCTGCCCCTATCATGCCTGGACTTATGCACTCGACGGCCGCCTGTTGGGATTGCGGTCCTCTGGTGAAAAACAGTGTTTTTCGCGGTCCGACATCCGCCTCAGCGGCATCCGTGTCGATCGCATCCTCGACTTCATTTTCATCAATCTCGATCCGGATGCGGTGCCGCTTGACGATTTTGCGCCGGGGCTGGCCGAGAGCATTGCCTCAAAGGTTCCGGATCTCGCGACCTATCGGCCCGGCGACAACGCGGATTATTTCGGCGGTGCTTACGACTGTAACTGGAAGGTCGTCATCGACAATTTTCTGGAATGTTATCATTGCGAAACCGCGCACGCTTCCTTCAGCGATCTGATGAACATCAGGCAATCGTGCTTCTCGCTGCACGGCACCTATTCGTATCAATATATTCCGACCGCCGGCAAAGCGGAAAATGCAGCCTTTCCTCTCGATCTCACCGAGGACGAACTCGATGGGCATTTCTGGTTCCTGTTTCCCAACACCTTCTTTTCGGTTTTCCCGGGAGTGAAAAACTTTTCCGTTTCCCGCAGCGAACCGGACGGCCCCGGCCGGACCCGACGCATGTTCGACATGATGGCACCACCGAGCGTTTCCCGCGAACGTCAGGAAGCCCGGTCACGCTGGGGCCTCGACGTGGTCAATGAAGAAGACAGGAGCCTCTGCGAAAACGTGCAGCGCGGCATGCGCCAGCGCGGATTCTCTCAGGGCTATTATCTGGTCGAACCCGACAACCACAATCTGACCGAGGAGGGCGTGCAGTTCTTTCATCGGCTCTATGCCGATGCTTTGGAGGACAAGCTGTCGTCAAACACCCGATGATTGTCGTCGATATCCCGGGACGGCGTTCGATCATGACCGAAGTGTGAAACCAGCCCCAATCGACCGGGCTCCCTGCCTTGGGACGCCCGGTCAGACCTCATTGACCCGCTGGAGTTTGGTCGAGAGCTTCTTCCGCCTCTTGTCTGTTCGGACGAGTCCGTCCGAGCGGCAAACGCTCTAAATACCGATAAATGGCTGCACCATCCGGGCGGCGAGGCTCTTGAACCTCAACGGTGCGTCCGTCACTGCCAGACAGATACAGTCCCGGTCGGCACCGGCAATCGGTTGGTGCTGGATGGAGTCATCGCAATCCTCGACATCGCCGCGAAGAAACTCGCCGTGCTGATCGTGAAAGCTGCCGTCCAGGACCAGGGTCAATTCCCGGCCGTTGTGGCTGTGATCGGGTACCGGCTTGCCGGCCGGAATCCGCAGGAGCCGGACGCTGCCGCTGCCCGCGGAAATCGGAAAATGATAGGCACCCCGTCCGAGCCGGCGCCAGGCGACGTCGTCAAGATCGCCGCCGACATAGTCACGCAAGGGTTGGGGAAAGATTATGGCCTCGTTCCCGCAGGAACCGATTGGATCCTGCCGGGGCTGCACAGTCTCGCGCGGTTCTCCCGCGTCAATGCGAGCCATAATCGAGTCTATCGCCGATTCACCAACGCTGACGGGCACGATATCGTCCAAAAGCACGCCGCCAAGCGCCTCAGCTTGCCGTACCGCTGCGCGGCATTCCGCGCACAGGGCAAGATGCGTCGCCACGACGAGACTCCAGCTTTCGTCAAGGTCTCCGGCCGCATAGGCGAACAGCAGATCGTCGGCTATATGATGATGAATTGTCATAACTTCACTCCGGCGGATTCTCCCCATACCGCCTTTATTTTTCCCATTGCCAATCTCAAACGCGATTTCACGGTGCCAAGCGGCAATCCGAGTTCTTCTGCGATTGCCGAGTGCGGCTTGTCATCATAAAATGAAAGCATCACGACATGTTTCTGATCGTCCGGCAGTTCTTCCAGAATTCCCCGCAGCCGGATCGACACTTCCTGCGAATGCAACATTTCATCCGCCGGTTTCTCCGCCTCCGGTATCAGCGCCGGATCGTTTTCATCTATCTGAGGGCGTCGGTCGCGTCGGAATGAATCGATCCGCATGTTCCGGGCTATGGTGAAGATCCATGTCGAGGCCCCGGCCTTGCTCCTGTCAAACAGCGCGGATTTGCGCCACACCTGCGCCATCACGTCCTGCATCAGATCTTCGGCCTGTCCAGCGTCGCTTCCGAGCTTCATCAAATAGGCTTTGATTCTGGGACCGAAATGCATGAACAGCTTCTCGAACGCACTGCGATCCGAATGCCGGGCAACGGCGGAGAGCAGATCCTCCCAATTCTCAACCTTCACACCATTCGACACCGTTGTATCTATCCTTGGCTTGTGGTCCAACGCACCAGGATTACGGTATACGAGGCTCGCCACCGTCGCGCCAACTAAATTCGACGTTCGTCGGGCACGCCGCATGGGCGGAACCGTTTGTCGTGGCCTGTATTCTGTCTTTATTTGCATACTCATACCGACCAGTACGCGCGCCGATCGAACGCGGATCACCATTTTTCCGCAAGCTTGAATACGAACTGATTGATCGGAATTTCTAACAGGGAAACAGAGAGTATGACTCACAAGGCACCGGCGCCGCATAGATGCGTCACGGTTGATCCGTTCCCTGCGCGGCCGCGTATGCCATTCAAAAGCAACCCCGCCCGCATACCAGTAATGGGATTCCGATGTCTTCGCACCTATCTCCTTCCGCTCAGCCCCAGTCCGTCGCAATCATCGGAACCGGAATTGCCGGTATGTCGGCCGCCTGGATGATAGCCAGACGCCACAAGGTTACAGTGTTTGAAAAAAACTGGCGGTTGGGCGGACATTCCAACACGGTCGAAGCCACGACAGTCGATGGTCCGGTTCCGGTCGACACCGGATTCATTGTTTTCAACGATCGCAACTACCCGAATCTCGTGGCCCTGTTTGACCATCTTGGTGTCGAAACATCAGATTCCGACATGTCCTTTGCGGCATCGATCGACAATGGCGCGCTTGAATATTCCGGAACCGATTTCAATGGTCTGGTCGGACAACGCCGCAACGTGTTCAATCTTCGATATTGGCGGATGATCCGCGACATCCTCCGATTCTACCGCGAAGCCCCCAAACTCCTGCGCGACACGTCAGGGGTTTTTGACGACATCTCCCTCGGCGATTATCTGGNGNAAAACAAATACAGTGCGGCATTCATTGAAGATCACCTGCTGCCGATGGGCGCGGCGATCTGGTCGACGAAGGCCTCGGACATGCTTGTCTATCCAGCCCGGGCCTTCATAAGGTTTTTCGACAGTCACGGACTGCTGACCCTGACCGACAGGCCGCAATGGAAATCCGTTGTTTCGGGAAGCTGGTCCTATGTTGAAAAACTGACCGCCTCCTACCGCGATTCGATCCGGCTTGGTGCCGGCGCGGTACGCCTGCGGCGGGACGGCGAAAAGGTCATTGTCACGGACGAACAGGGGCATACCCAGACCTTCGATCACGTGGTCATCGCCGCGCATGCCGATGAAGCCCTGGCGATGCTGGAAGACCCCGACGGCAATGAGCAGTCGATTCTCGGATCATTCCAGTACACCGAAAACCGTGCCGTGTTGCATAAGGACCCCTCGCTGATGCCGCAGCGCCGCCGGGTCTGGTCGAGTTGGAACTATTTGAGCGAAAGCGGGGCATCCGACAAGGACGCCCTGTGCGTTACCTACTGGATGAACCGGCTGCAGCAACTGCCGACGCAGGAGAATATCTTTGTAACTCTCAATCCGATGCGGGAACCGGAAACAGTCCTCAAGAGCATCGACTATCAGCATCCTTTGTTCGACAGGGCCGCTCTTGCCGCCCAGAGCCGCCTGTCACAGATACAGGGTTCGCGCAACACGTGGTTTTGCGGCGCCTATTTCGGCCACGGCTTCCACGAGGACGGACTGCAATCCGGACTGGCCGTCGGGGAGATGCTGACCGGCGCCCGTCGTCCCTGGGTCGTGGAGGGAGAATCCAACCGGATCTCGCACACTTTCCCCCGGGAGGTCGCTGCAGAATGAGGTTTTCCAGCGCGCTCTATTTCGGATCGGTCATGCACCACCGGGTGAAACCCCGCGAGCACAGCCTGCGCTACAATGTGTTTTCGATGCTGATCGATCTCGAGGAACTGCCGGCGCTCTCCGACCGGCTGCGGCTCTTCGGCCACAACCGGGCCGCAATCTTCGGGTTCTACGATCAGGACCACGGCGACGGGGAAGCGGGCGGGCTGCGGCATTGGGTCGAAAGCCGTCTGGCGGCCGCCGATTGCCGGCTCGAGGGCGGCCGTATCATGCTGTTGTGTTACCCCCGGATATTCGGGTACGCCTTCAATCCGCTCAGTGTCTATTATTGTTTCGACCGCGACGGGCGGCTTTCCGTATTGTTGTACGAAGTCTGCAACACGTTCGGCGAAAGGCACACTTATGTCATCCCGGCGGTCGCCGGAGAAGACGGCGTAGTGCGCCATCAGTGCGCCAAGGAAATGTATGTGTCGCCATTCATTCCCATGGCTTGCCATTACAAGTTTTCGATGACAACGCCTGGCCGCACCCTTTCCGTAAGCATCGATGAGCACGATGAGGAGGGGCGATTGCTGGTGGCGAGTTTCAAGGCGCGACGCAAGCCGATCAGCGACGCCATGCTGGCACAGGCCCTGGTGCGGTTTCCCCTGATGACGCTCAAAGTGACTGCTGCCATTCACTGGCAGGCCTTGAAACTGTGGCTTAAGGGTATTGCCGTCATCCCCCATAAAGCCGCACGTGAACGGATCGCAACGTCGATCATCAAACCGTCGGACTCGCGCGGATAAAGGGAGATCACGGGCGCCCGGCGAAGGTCCCGCGGCATCAACCCCGACCCTCCGGATGAAAGTCCCTGACACTTTCCGAAAAAGACCGCCCCGATCGCATGACCATATCCGATCCCAGACACTCATCCTTGAAGACACGTCAGGTGCTCGCTTATGCCGCGCCGGCTTTTGCGTTCGCGATGCCGACGCTGCCCGTCTACATATACCTTCCCTCCTTTTATGCCGATACACTTGGCCTGGGTCTTGCTGCGACCGGTGCGATCATGCTGGTCGCCCGGTGCTTCGATGCCCTGACGGATCCAGTTGCCGGCTTGCTCAGCGACCGCACGACTTCGCGCTTCGGTCCACGAAAGCCCTGGATTGTCGTCGGCGCGATCGTCGCCGCGATCGGCTTGCTGCTGGTCGTCAATCCCCCGGAAAATCCCGGCGGCGGTTATCTATTGGCATCGATGATCCTGCTCTACACCGGCTGGACCGCAATCATGGTGCCCTATACGGCTTGGGCGGCCGAACTGAGCACGGACTATGACGAACGGGCAAGGATTACGTTGTACCGGGAGGCCTTCGGGCTCGTCGGCATACTGATTGCCGCGCTGGTTCCGGTCGTGCTTTCCAGCATCGCTGGTGAGTCCGGAAGCGGAGAAGGGGCCGGCCTGCAGGCGGTTGCGGNTGCGGCCATCGCAGCAGGTGCGCTTGCCATATGGGTTATGGTTCGCGGAACGCCACATCACTCAGTGGCGCAATCGACCCCGAAAGTCCGATTTGACTTGTTGATGAAGCTGCGGCGTCTGGGAGCGAACAAACCGTTCCTCCGTCTGGCGGCCGGATGGTTTATCAACGGTCTTGCAAACGGTATACCCGCCGTTCTGTTTCTGCTTTATCTCGATTACGGGCTCGGCGCGGAAGAAACCATTCGCGGCCTGTTCATCCTGGTCTATTTCCTCTGTGCCGTCCTCTCGATGCCGCTCTGGGGGCGCATGAGCGCAAGAATTGGCAAACATCGCGCCTGGTGCCTTGCGATGATCTTCGCCAGTCTGGCCTTTGTCGCCGTCCCGCTTATTCCGGCCGGCGGATTTATCGCGTTTTTTGTCGTCTGCATCATAACCGGCGCAGCGCTCGGGGCCGACCTTTCGCTGCCGCCTGCCCTGCAGGCCGATGTGATCGATTATCACCGGCTGCGCAGCGCAACCGGGGATGCCGGCCTGTTTTTCGCCGCCTGGAACCTGATCACGAAGTTTGCGCTGGCGTTCGCCGCCGGCATCGGGCTCTATGGTGCCGAGGTGCTCGGCTTCGATCCCAAGGCGCCAGACGAAACCGGACGTCAGGCCCTGATCGTCCTCTACGCCCTTGTCCCGGTCGGCCTCAAGGTATGCGCGACAATGCTCTTGTGGAATTTTCCCATCGGACGGAGCCGGCAGGCCGCGATCGTGCGACGCATTCGGCGTCGCGGCACAGACGCGCCGATCAAATCGCAGCGATCTTCCGGCGCAATGCCTTGAGCGGCCAGCCGATAACGGGAAGCATTTCGTAAAATTCGCTGGCCGCGTCCCAATGGTCCACATGCCGGCACACCAGGCCTTCACGGAACCGCGCATGGGTAACGCCGTCAAATGCAATCGTGCGGCCACGCCAACCGCAGGTATAACGCCATGCCAGAAACCCTTCGTCCCCCTGAACCGCCTGCGTGGAAACGGCAAACCGGACATCCTCAAGACTGTCGTACATATGATTGAGGACGTGACGCATGGCGTCGACGCCCGTACACGCGTTGAAGGGGTCTTTGAAGAAAACGTCGGCTGTCACGAATCGTTCGAGCTGATCGAGCCGTTCCCTGGTCAGGGTTTCAAGGTAACGGCCGTACCCGGCAAGCAGTTCATCATTCATTTCCGCACCATGCGCCGGCTGATGGAAAAGAACAGCCGATCCGGAAGTATCCGCAAACACCGCATAACGAGAGCCATGGGCAGGGGAAATGCGACATCAAAGCCAGATCGCCGCAATCCGGAAAGGATATGCCCGACAGCCTCGTCCTGCGAAATCAGGAACGGCATATCGAAATCGTTTTTGCGGGTCAGCGGCGTGTCGACAAAGCCGGGATTGATGAGCGTAAGCTTCACGCCGGCCACATCCAGTTCGGGTTTCAGGGCCTCGCAAAAGGCGATCAGGCCGGCTTTGCTTGCGCTGTATGCGCCGGCCGACGGCAATCCGCGATATCCTGCGACCGAGGCGACAACGGCAATCTGCCCGGTCCGACGTTCCCGAAAGCGGTGCACAAGCGGAACCAGGCAATTCACCGTTCCCATGAAGTTCACATCCATCAGGCGCCGGATCGCGTCGGTCTCAAGATCATCGAGCCACATGGCCTGATGCGTGCCGGCATTCAGGATCGCCAGGTCGAGCGGTCCGATTTCCGCTTCGATCGCTTTGATGATCTCCGGAACGACGGGTGCCTCGGTAATGTCCAGCGGAAACGCAACGATACGACCGGAAGCGGTTTCGGCCTCGCTGACAAGCGAGTCCAGATCGTCACGCGTTCTGGCGCTGACCGCGACACGATTGCCGTCCCGCGCCAGCGCAAGGGCAAGGGCCCGTCCGATCCCCTTGCCGGCTCCGGTAATCCAGATCGCCCTGTCGGTCAGTGCCATGGATTTTCACGCATCTCGGACGAAACCGGCGGCCCGGTCAGCCCAGGCAGGATTTACATTGGAACTCGATGGTCGAGCCGTCATCGGCCTTGAACCGCAGTTTGAGCCAGCGTCCCTTGCTGTCATACCACGCTTCGGTCTGCAGATCGCCGGAATAACGGTATCGCGTAGCGGTTGCCAGACCACGCTCGGTCCGAACCTTTTCCTTGCCGACAGCTTTGATGCTGACATTGTTGATGCGACCGGTAATCGTGTTGAGGACCTTTGAACTCTTCACCACGTTCGGATTCCAGTGCGTGGTCAAAAACACCGGCCCGTCGATCTTGGCGTTGGCGTTTTTCGCCTTGACGGAAAGACTGTTGCCGTTGCGTTTCGCCTCGACGCGGCTCTTTTTGCCATTGTCCGAGACATCGGTCTGAAGTTGTTTCAAGGTCTCGCCGTTCCACTTCGCCACAGACGTGTAGTTGTATTTGTAGAAATTGATGGCGAGCGCCCTGATCTTCAGTTCAAACTCGCTTGTGACGATCACGTCTTCGCCGGAGCGTTTGAAGCGAACCTCATGCGTTCCCACTTCCTTGCCGTTGCGCAGGACGGAGAATGAAATCCTGTCACCATAGAGATTGAACGGCGATACAGCGCTGTCAGCCTGAATCGGCGTATTGACCAGCACGAACAGTCCGGTCAGTCCAGCGGCGAGAGATCTCCAAATCATCCTGATAGTCCTGTCTCAATTGCAAACATGCGGATCTCAGGCGCCCAAACTCGCTCAACGCCAGGATCAGTTCCAAATAACCTACGTCACAGCAGGGAATTCGGATCAGGACGACACGACTATGGGGACAGTCCGTCCGGGCCGGCCTGTCCGAACGGATCTCCAAGCGGTTTGCAGCAAGGATATCAGGGCGCTGCTGCGAAAGTCCGTTCCATCGCACGGCGGGCGACTATTGTCTCCTCGCCGTCCGGAATGGAGACATCGTCCCAACAAAGGACTTCGCCCCGGCCGATATCACGCACAAGGCGCAGATCATGGGCAAGTCCGATCGGCAGGGCGCCGGCATCCAGACTATCGGTCGCCGGCATCGCTTTGCCCCAGACCGTGTAGCCGCCTTCACCGTCAAGCGTCTCACCGGCCCGGAGATCCCGTTTCGCAACCGAAACCACGTCACCGCAAAACGCTCGCGATTGACCGGTTGGTTCGCGGCGCAATGCAGCCGAAAGGATCGAGATGTTCAGCTCCATGCCGATCAGATGATAGGGTTTGTACATGGCCGCAAACCGACCGGATGCATCCGTTTTCAGGCCATATTGGCGAAAACAGGCGGCGGCATAATCGTTCGGCGCCTCAAACACGGCATAAACCCCCCAGCGCAGATCCCGGTGAACCGGCCGCCCGTCGCGCTCCAGCGACGAGACAACTTCGACCATACCGGACCGGTCGAGACATCCACCGTCCGCTTGCGGCCGCAAGACGTGCGGCAGGTCATCAACACCGCAGGCCGGAAACCCAAGGCCGGCGGCCGGAACCGCCAGACCGGTCGCGTTGGCGATAGCCGCCATTTCGATGGCCGACTTGGTGCCATCCAGAAAGGAATTGAACATTTGCGGGTTCATGCCCGCGGCCGCCGCTTCGGCCGGGGTCAAACCATAATGCGTCCAGACATCATCCGGCGTGACCTCGTGAAAGTGCGGCAGATATTTCGTCCCCTTGCCGGCCGCGACGACATGAAATCCCGTTGCCCGCGCCCAATCGACGATCTCCGCCGTCAGAGCCGGCTGGTCGCCATAGGCCATGGAATAGACGACCCCGGCGCTGTCGGCTTCGCGCGACAGCAAAGGGCCAAGCAGCACGTCGGCTTCCACATTGACCATCACGATATGTTTGCCGTTCGCGATGGCAGCGCGTGCATGACGGACACCGGCAGCGGGATGTCCGGTCGCTTCTACGACCACATCGACATCATCGCGGGCAATGCATGCGATCGCGTCTTCGCCGAAATCGGTTGCCGCAATTAGATCGTCGGACCACCCGACGTCACGACAGGCCGTCCTCGCCCGTTCCGGTGAGAGATCGGCGATTGTTGTGACGTCCAGGCCCTTTACGTGCGGCACCTGGGACAGGAACATGGATCCGAATTTTCCGGCGCCAATCAGCGCGACACGGACAGATCCGCCCGCGTCTATGCGGCGTTCAAGGAGGTGATAAAGGTTCATGCATCTATTCCGCGGCGGCTGCGTGCGCACGAGCCAGGCGCGTCAGCGAATCGTCCGCCACCGGCTCAATCGGCGTAAAGTCCTGATGCGCAATGAAATCCGGTCGTGTCGGTGTTCGGATATAGTTCGAAACCGCATTCAGGGTCAGATAGACAATCTTGCGCGGATAGGGCGTTATGTTGCCGGAGGAGCCATGCACCAGGTTGCCGTGGAACATCAGCACACCACCCGGTTTTCCGGTCGGCGCAACGATCCCGCCCTCGGCGACCAGCCGGGTTACCGTCTCCTGATCCAGCGTCCAGAGCGGATAAGATGTCGTCTCTATGTCGTGTGAGGCTTTCAGGTCTCCCGCGGTTTGGCTTTTCGGGACCAGCATAAGCGGGCCGTTGATGGGCATGACTTCGTCGAGAAAGACCGAAATGTTCATGGCACGGGGCTCGGGCATGCCGTCATCGCGTTTCCAGGTCCCGTAATCCTGATGCCATTGCCACACGGCGCCGGTGAAGGCTGCCTTGGCGTTGATCTTGTACTGATGCATGTAGAGCTTCTCGCCGAACAATTGCTCGATCGGTTCGATCAGCCGCGGATGGGCACCAAGCAGCCGGAACGCTTCATTGTAGGTATGCGCGGCAAACGCGGTGCGCGGAGCGCCATCCTTTTCGCGCCAGACTTCCGGCCGGTCTTCGTCGTAGATCGATTCCGCCTCGCGCTTCAGCAACGCAACCTCTTCAGGACTGAAAAGTTCGGGCAGAAACAGCCAGCCTTCCGTGTTGAACGTTTCGATTTGCTCGTCAGTCAGGCGCATGGTCGTTTCCTCCGTCGATGTCATGGCACTGTTGATCGAGGGCATGCGAACCGGCATCGGTTCTGCGCTGTTCACCGATCATTCTTGTTTCGACCTGGCGGCCGGCATTCAGAGCATGGCGACCGGCCTGTCTGGCGGCTTCGTCCGCCTCGCCGGCAAGGATCAGCCTGCCGATTTCGGCATGCTCGTTCCAAATGGCCGCCCTGCCTTCAATCCGATGCAGCACGCTTGCCATGGCACGGCGCATGTGCGGCCATTGCGGAGACAGCGTTTCCTCTATCGTCGGATTTCCGGAAAGGCGATAGATCGCGTGATGAAACCGGACATCAAGTGCAATCAGATCGGCCATCTGCGTTTCCCCGTCTATTCTCTCTCCAGCGCCCAGAGCGGCCTCCAGAGTGAGCCGTCCCGCCTTGTCCGTCCGGGCGCGCCCCGCGGCAAGCCGCGCCGCGAGAGCGTCCAGAGACGAGCGCACCTCGTAAAGCTGCCGGATGCGTCCGGGATCCAGAGCAGTCACCTGAAATCCTTTTCGCCCAATCTCCGTGACAAGTCCCTGACGATGCAGGAGGTGCAGGGCGTGACTGACCGGTTGCCTGGAGACGCCGAGTTTCTCGGCCAGATCCTGTTGCCGAATGGGTTTCCCGGGGGCCAGCGAATTGTCCGTTATCGCTTCCAGCACCCGGTCATAGACCTGGTCGATCAGATTGGGTGCCGTGCTGAGCGGTATCATGCGAATCCGGGTTTTGGAATTTGGAATTTGGAATTCCGAATTCAAGCGCTATTGAAGGGACATGTCAAGGCCGGTTTCAATCGCCCAAGACTGACCGGCACTGGCTGGTTCCGACAGCAGGTGAACTGTGGTATCGGGGAATTGCGCCAAGGCATCTAGCCGCAAAACATCCATCAGGGACAAGATATGGCTCTCCTCCTCGATATTCGTTATCCCCTATGG
>JGI12316J14372_10003879_pt1 | contig 13546 bp, 9 predicted proteins | sample MarCyaLeptolynsp_FD_14372 | JGI IMG/M metagenome (IMG submission 14372) | reverse complement strand
TGGCGATCGATGCGGGAACGCCGTTTGTCTTCGCACCGTCGCAACGCCACTTCCGTCAAAATGATACGCGTGACCAGCGTGACGCCTTCTTCGGACAGCTGCAATGGGAGCCGAATGATCGGTGGGACATAAATTTTGACATGCAATGGTCCGAACGGAGCCAAGAAGAGCTTCGCAGTGACCTGACCTTCAATGGCGGACGCCGGAACGACACCTCGCTCAACGTCGCCGGCACCAGCACAACAAGTTTGGATTCGCTGATCACCAATGGCAATGGCGGCATTCTGCGCGCCATCACTGACAGTTCGATCGAAGTTCAGGGCGGCGATTACGAGCGCGTGGAAACTTATCTCGGCGGAGGTCTCAACGTTGAGCACGAGGTCAATGACCGCCTCACTGTTTCGGTCGACCTTTCGCATTCAAACACCGAACGCACCGAACGTGCATGGGAGTTCCGCATTCAATCGGACATCTCACCGGTGATCGAATATGACCTGCGCGGCGGCGACGTGCCGGTTTACCGCCTTTATGACGAGGTCTTCGATGTCAACGATCCGGCAAATTATGTCGATCGTCTTCGCGTTCGAATCGACAATGACCGTCTGCGGGAAAACACCATTAACGCACTGCGCTTTGATGCCGACTATAAGCTGGACGGCTTCTTCACGAACCTCGAAACCGGCATCCGCTATGCGGAGCAAGACTTTCTTGAGCTCCCAGGCGGCATCGACTCAGGTGACCCATACAATATTTCCTCGGGCCGCTTCTCCTTCGAGATCGAGAACAACACCGATCTGAACATCAACAATCGGCAAGTTGTCGACGGCGATGGCACCGCAACAACCGGTCTCGCTTCAAGCTGGGTGGATATTATCGCAGCGACAAATACGGCGTGCTATCAGCCGTTTCGAGAAGGCGATGATTTCCTCGATAATTTGCGCCCAGGTGATCTGGTCACCAATATTGACGATTCTGGCAATGTGATCAGCTCGACCAATTCCTGGGCAACCTTTGACGCACGATGCGTCGCGGAAACTGCTGTTGGCAGTTTAAACAGCATCCTCGACCAGATTAATCTGGCAATCGCGGATCGTGGTGATGTATCGGATCCGCTCGGCTTGCTTAGCGCAGCAATTCCTTCTCTCGTAGAAGAAAACAGCCGCACCATCGACGTAAATGAAACCACCACAGCGTTTTACATGATGGCCAATTACGAAACCCAAATCGGTGGATTCCCGGTTTCCGGCAACATTGGCGGGCGATTGATACAGACGGAGGTCGAAGCGACGGGATATCGCCCTGATCTCACCGTCACCAACACGAATGGCGTGTTCACGATTGCTGAGGGTAACCTCACCCAGGTGACCGCGTCGCACGATTACACGGAATTCCTGCCCAGCGCGATCGCGATTATCGAGCTGGCTCCGGATAAATTGGTTCGGCTTGGAGCGTTCCGAGCCATGTCGCGGCCAGATCCGGCGGACATGGGATTTGGTCGAACAATCAACGTCATTGGTGACGATGAGGACGCGACTTCTGTCGAAGGTCTCATCCAAAATGTGAGCGCTGCCGGCAATCCAGCCATTGATCCACTCATGTCGTGGAATCTGGACGCTGGGTTTGAATGGTATCCGAATGACGACACGATCCTCGCAATCAGTGGTTACTACAAATCCTTCCAGGGCGGCTTCGCCAATACGATCGTTAACGAGACGTATGATCTGAACGGCACGCCGGTAACGTTCCCGGTTGCGGTCCAGCAAACCAGCGACGATACGAGCTCGCTTTACGGTATTGAACTGACCGCGGCTCACACGATGAGTTATCTTCCAGGGCTCTGGAGTGGCCTCGGTGGCAAGATCAGCTACAATTATGTCGACTCAGATTTCGAGTTTGAAGACAGCCGATATGGCGACCAATTCATCGTTCAGCTTGATGGTTCGATTACACAGATCGCCGATGGCATCCTGGACCCGGGTGGTCTGCCAGGACTGTCAGAGAACACGCTGTCAGCACAAGCCTTCTGGGGCTACAATGATTTCGATGTTTCAGTCACGTACAAGTATCGCGACGAGTATTTCCAGCCCTTCGTCTCTGATGGCACACGTCTTCGCTTTGTTGGTGATGTCGGCGTCTGGGAAGCCCGAGCCTCCTACAACCTCACCGACAATCTCCGCCTGTCGGTCGAAGCGATCAATCTCGGCAGCGAACCGAAAGAGCAATATGCATTCACGAATGATGATCTCTACGAAGTGAATGATTATGGCCCACGCATCTTCTTCGGCCTAAGGGGCCGATTCTAAAGCGTTTTCCTCCTGCATCCGGATCTTTCTTGAATTGGTAGGACAATTTGGTAAGATTCGGATGCTATAGGGAAAACATCAGAAGAATCGGGACAGTCTCATGGCCGAACAACGCTTATACCAAAAGGTTGCCAACAAGATCCTCGAGATGATCACGTCGGGCTCTTATCCTCCGGGAACACGCCTGCCAGGTGAGCGAGAGCTCGCAGATCGCTTTGAAGTCAGCCGCGTTGTTATCCGCGAAGCCGAGATCTCCTTGGAGGCCCTTGGACATGTCGAAATCAAAGTCGGCTCGGGCGTTTATGTTCGCGAACCCAATTCGTCTAATTTCGGGCGACTACCGGATGTCAGCGCATTTGAACTCACCCAGACACGTCTGATCTTTGAATCTGAATCCGCGGCCTTGGCCGCGCGAGTGATCACCGATGAGCAAATCTCCGACCTCGAACGCACGATCGAGCGGATGGCGAACGCGGATCACGATTCCCCAGACGGCGACGACGCAGATCGCGAATTTCACATGCTGATAGCTAAGGCGACGGGTAACGCGGCCAACATTCACATCATGGAAAACCTTTGGCGGATGCGCACCGAACTACCTGAAGTACGCAAAGTCTATTCTGCCGTCTGCGTCGAAGATTCCTCACACCGTGTGGACGAGCACGACGCCATCCTGGACGCTCTTCGCGACAGAAATCCGGAAGAAGCGCGCAACGCGATGCGCTATCACTTTTCGCGTTTGATCGAAGCGCTATTGGTAGCGTCCGAACAACAAGCGATCGAGGAGGCACGCCGTCGGTCGAGCGTAAATCGCGAGAAATACCTAAAGACAGCACTTGCCGGATGAAGACGTCTGCCCTCAAACGCTGAGAGAGAGAGACGTGTTCGCATTAGACTGACACCATCCTCATCAAGTCCGTATTGAGGTGCCTGATCTTTGTTGCGTCTGCCAGTTCGGATCAATCCATGATGGTACGGCAATAGGTGAAAGCGGTGCTTTGCCAAGGATCGCGTCCGCCGCTTTCTCGGCGACCATAATCGTCGGCGCGTTGATGTTGCCATAGGGCACTGTCGGGAAGACGGAAGCATCCACGACTCGCACACCCTCGAGACCGCGCACGCGGCAGTCGGTATCGACGACGACGTTCGGATCGTCGGCCTTACCCATGCGCGCCGTTCCGCAGGGATGGTAAGCGCTTTCGACATTCTCGCGCACCCATCGGTCGATATCTTCGTCTGCTTGGATCGCTAATCCTGGTTGGAGCTCGGCCCCGCGATAGGCGTCCATGGCGGGCTGGGCGATGATCTCTCTTGTCAGACGAATGCATTGCCGCCAGGCCGCGATGTCATCTTCGTGCTGCAAGTAGTTGAACAGGATACTCGGATGCGCGTTCGGATCAGTGGAGGTGATTTCGATGCGCCCTCTGCTTTTCGGCTTGTTGGGGCCGACATGGACCTGAAATCCGTGACCCTTGATCGATGGCGTCCCGTCATAGCGCATCGCGGCCGGCAGAAAGTGATATTGAATGTCTGGCGATTTGAGACCCGCGCGCGAGCGAATGAAGGCGCAAGATTCAAAATGGTTGGTCGCGCCGAGGCCGGATTTGAAAAAGAACCAGCGCGCGCCGATCCAGAACTTGCTGTACAGATTGAGCTTGCTGTTGAGGCTGACCGGCTGTTGGCAATGAAACTGGAAATAGACTTCCAGATGGTCCTGCAGGTTTTGCCCGACGCCAGGCAAATCATGCTGCGGCGTGACGCCAACGCGTGAGAGCAGTGCCGCAGGTCCGATGCCGGATCGCTGCAGGATCATCGGCGAAGCGATTGATCCGGCTGACAGAATGACTTCTTTTCCCGCCTTCAATTCGATCGGCTTGCCTTTGTGCGTACCGATTATGCCGATGACGCGCTTCTGCTCCAGAACGAGGCGATCGACCATTACCCGTTTCATCACAGTCAGATTAGGGCGCCGCATCGCTGGGCGTAGATAGGCGCGAGACGTCGACTCCCGGACCCCGCCAGACACGGTCATGTGCATTTGGCCGAAACCTTCACCACAATAGCCATTATAATCGTCTGTGCGCGGATATCCGGCCTCGACCCCGGAATCTATGAAGGCCTGGTAGAGCGGGTTGCGGGTCATGTTGTTGCCGCCAGAGACACCGAGCGGTCCGCCGCCGCCGCGATAGTCGTCCTCGCCACCTTGCCAGGCTTCAGAGCGCTTGAAATAAGGCAGGCAGTCGGCATAGCCCCAGCCCTTCGCGCCCGCGGCTTCCCATTCGTCAAAATCGCAGGCATGCCCGCGGACATAGACCATGCCATTGATTGATGAGGTGCCGCCCAGACCCTTGCCACGTGGGCAGGTGATGCGGCGATTATCCACAAACGGCTCGGGATCGGAATCGTAACCCCAATTATAGGTCTTGGACGCCATCGGGTAGGACAGCGCCGTCGGCATCGCGATCAGGATATTGCGATCGCTGCCACCTGCTTCGAGCAATAGAACCGAATGCTTGCCGCCAGCGGACAAGCGATTGGCGAGGACGCAACCTGCGGAACCCGCGCCGACAATGATGTAATCGAACGTTTTTTCCATCTTAGTCCGCTTGTCTGGCCACCTTGGGTTTCAACTGCTCGCGCCTGATAAAGGTCAGGGCATAGATGGCGCAATAGATGCCGATCACCACCAGCCCAATCCACTCGATCTTCAGCGGTGTGAACTGGTAGAGCAGGATGAGACCAAACAAGAGCCCCCAATGCGCGGCGACATAGCCTGGTCCACCCAGGCGTTGGACCGTCAGGCCGAGGTTCTCGGAGTAGAGCCGCGTCAAAGAGTCGAGTGAGTTAACGACGAAGATGACGCCCACGATGACCATGCAGACCCGCAATCCGCCCGTCAGCGCGATCGCTTCGGTGTGATAGAAATAGAGTACTGAGAACCACAGCGCGATCGGGATTGATGGAATGATCAGCAGCGCCAGCATCAGCTGATAAGTGCGCAAGCCACCGACAAAGCGCGCCACGAACTGGCCGATCATGATGCTCCACGCAAACCACCAGAACAGATAGAAGGCGTGATAGTCCGTCAGCGGGCTCGTGAACCTGTGCAGATTGGTGAAATAGCCGCTGATGTTTGAAGCACTCTCGGCGAGGCCCGCAACTCCGGCACCGCTGGTCAGCCACAGCAATGCAATCAGCCCGAAGAACAATACACTGGACCCCAGCCCCAACCATTTCACATATCGAATATCCGTGCTCGACAGCACCGCCGCGAGTACGACAGCCGCGACGAGGCCATAGCTCACGGGCTCGCTGATGCCTTCAATATAGCTCGGCAGATAGCTCAGGAACAGAAATCCGGTGAAGGCGCAGGTCGCGATGATGACCCCGCTATTGATCAGCTTCACCCAACCCATCTCAAACAGTTTCAGCTTTGGCTCAACGACGCAGAAATAGAACGTGGTCAGAAAGTAGAAGCCCCAAACCAGAAAGCCCCAAAACCCAAACTCGATGGCGAGCGCGTTGGTAAAGCCGTAAGCGGCTTCTGATGCATAGACCGGGAATTCGGTGAGCGGGAACATGATCAGGCCAACATCCAGGCCTGAAGTGAACAGGATCGCCATGAAAGCTGTCAGGGGTAGCGGGTCTGTGCCATCCAGGCGGAGATTCCGGAAGCGGACCACCAGGATCATCGATGTACAAAGCGTCGCCAGGATGGCGATCGACAATATGGTGTTCATCTGCGCGGTTGCTCCCTTAGCGCTCGCATCTCGTCCCGCATGCCAAGATAGAGGCTCAGGCAGCAAATGAGCAGCACAATCGTGAACGGAAGCGCCGCCGCAATGGTGCCCGCCTGTAGTGATTCGAGCGCCGACGTTCCTCCACCATAGAGGAGTGCGGATGCGGTTATGCCGAACATGCAGGCCCAGAAAACGCGCTGAGCAACCGGTGAATCCGTCTGCCCGCCCGAGGTAATCGTGTCGACAACGAGGGCGCCAGAGTCCGCTGACGTGACAATGAAGATCACCAGCAAAAATATGGCGATAACGGAAGTGACCTCACTTAGTGGCAAGGCAGCGAGCATCTGGAACAGCACAGTCGCCGAACTGACGATTCCGTCAGACAATTCTCCGATTTCGTTATTGTGCTGATAGATTGCGGTTTCACCGAACGCGGTGAACCAGACGACGCAAATCGCGAATGGCGCAAGCAAAACGACGGACAGATATTCCCGCACCGTGCGCCCCCGCGAAATGCGCGCGATGAACATCCCGACAAAGGGTGACCAGGACACCCACCAGGCCCAATAGAAAATTGTCCAATCATGGAACCAGGCCAGGTCGGGACGATCGATCCAATTGGTCAAGGCAGGCGTATCGAGGAGATAGGCAACGAAATTCTCGCCAAACCCTGTTAGGATAAGGACTGTCGGACCGGCGATGATGACGAAGACCAAAAGCGCGATTGCGCCGACCATGTTGATATTGCTGAGCAGCTTCACGCCGCCATCCATGCCGCGAATGACCCGAAATCACCGCGAGCCCGGTAATCGCCGCGATCAATCCCATCTGGATCCAGACATTTGGTTCAAAGCCCATCAGATAGCCGAGACCGCTCGCCGCTTGTGTGCCGCCAAGGCCGATTGTCGTGGCCAAACCGAAAACGGTGGAGACGACCGCGAACAAGTCGATCAAATGTCCGGCCCAGCCCCAGGTTCGCTCCCCAAGCAATGGGTAGAATGAGGATCGAAATGATAGCGGCAATCCTTTATTGTGGGCGAAGTAGCCAAGTGCCAGACCCACCACGGCATAGATTGCCCAAGGCGCGATTCCCCAGTGAAATAGGGTCGCGCTGAGCGCCAGGCGTTCAGCCTCCGGCGTACCGGCCTCCACGTTTAGCGGCGTCCCGAACCAATCTGTATGATATCCAAGCGGCTCCGCCGCGCCCCAGAACATAAAGCCGATCCCCACTCCAGCGGCGAATAGCATGGCGATCCAGGAGCGCGTCTTATAGTCGGGCACAGCGCTCGCGCCTCCAAGGCGAATGCGGCCAAGCGGCGAAACGGCGAGCGCCAGGCAAAACGCAAACACGATGACCGGCGTCGCGGCGAACAGCCAATCGAAGGACTGCAAAGTATGCGTGCGCATGGATCCGAGCATCGCACCCGACGTGTCCGGAGCGACCAAAGTCAATCCCGCGAACAATAGTTTTTTTTTTTTTTTTTTTTTTTTTGATGATGACGCTGTTTCGGTCATGCCCAACCCAATCTTGTCCGTGTGCAAACTTGTGCATCGAATTGCTGAGTCATCAATGCTCCTATTTCACCTGGATTGGTCTTTAGCCGATCGCACCGCTCGCTGCGGCACCAAACCGAGCAAGAGAAGCCATAGAATAAAGTGCAACATTCCGCCCTTCACCGACGGTGACACACTCCATTCACCGACTAAAATCCGCAAGATTCGTGGAGGTATGATATCCGGTGGATCGTCGTGCTGGTTTTGTTTCTGTCCGCAGCGGTGCTCACTTCAAATGAACCGGTCGCGGATAGGAATAAACGCGTCAGCGCAACGAAATTCGAAAAGGGCAAACCCCTCAAAGTGTACGAGTTCACGTTTGCACAGGAAGCTGATGGTTACACCACGTTTTTCACCAAGTTCGAAGATGAGACGCTGACGCCGCTAAGGCTCATCGAGTATCGCAATGGCGAAAAGCGTGAGCCGAACCTGGGCGTATGCGATTCATTCTGCGGCGACCGGTATGTTAAACCGGCTGATCGCTTCCATCATGGCTTTCATCTCCTGACCCGTTTCGGGAAGGTCTTCGCGCGGCAGATCCAGGTGGTTTAGCGGAAACTCCTGAACGTATTGATCCAAAACCGGGCGCGTCATCTCGAAAGCGAAATTTGGGATCTTACGCCCCTCGCGAAACTCCGCGATCGGGATGATGGCTTCAATGATCCCGTCCTGATCGACGCTTGGTTCTTTTGCGAGAATGCGGCCGGATGGATCGACGATGATTGACTCTCCAGCTCGAAACCCATCGGTTTCCGGAAAGGCGATGTTGGACATGGTTGAGTAGAAATTATTCGCGGCGGCGGTTGCTTGAACATCATGATCGGCAAACAATGTGGCGGTTCGGATCATGATTTCCGTTCCGCGCATGGCGAAGGCAGCAAAAATGAACGGGTCGCGCTGCACCGTGCTGACGGCGATATTGCCATACTCGGTTCGTAAGACCGGAAACTCCTCTTCCACGCCATACATGGCACGATATCGATCGCGGACGGCTTCTATCGTAGTCGTTGTAATCTCGCGGTCCGGGTAAATGCGTTTGATGTTTCGCGATTTCCAAAAAACCTTGGCGAGCTTGCCATCGCGTCCGATGACGGCGTTAAGGCTCAGAATGTGACCTGGCCAATCGGGATCCGTCGCGTAAGAGCCAAAGACGAGATAAGTGTCGCAAGTTCTGGCAATCTCTCCCAGACGATCCGTTTCCGGGCCGGGCATTTGCACCGTGTATTTCAGCTTCTCCGTGCGCCCGCCTGGGGAATATCCCGTGAGTGGAAACTCATGGTAGAGGAGAAAATCCGGCTTGTTGCCCGTTGTGCAGGCTTGCTCGGCGAGGGCCTCCATATGTGAGAGATTGTGCGCCAACCCTTCCTCAACGGTTGGAAACTCCGACAAAGACGAAACTGTGCTTTGGATCACCTTGACGACAATCTCGTCCTTCTCCAACGGCACCACCGGATAGGAGCCATCGGGTTGGACGAGAACGGGTAATTCAGTGTAATCTTCCGAGGTGGCGGGCGGCGTTGACGCGCATCCCGTCGACAGTCCAATAGCGAGGCAACACGAATAAAGAAGTCTCATCACGAGCTCCAATTCTGACTTAAGGCGACTGATGTCGATTTAATTGGTATATCTTTTCAAAGCCGCTGCCAATGCGACGATTTTGAGCTCCAACGAGCGTCTTATCGGTCGACGTTGGCGCGCNGCGNGACTGCGCCCCGCTGGCNAGNTGAGCGGNGAGCTCCATTGACCGGTTTTAAGGGTNAGCGCGCGGCAGGTTATCGACCAGTACTGGTNCCAAGAAGACAGCTATTGCGGTTGTTCGAGAAGGTGTGATCCTTCATCGCGTGTAGAAATAAGCAATCGTGGCCCGATTTAGTGACCAGCACTCGTCCGAACTGTCGCTACAGATCGGGGCCTCGTCGCCGAACGATACCGTGCGAATCAAGACATCGCTCCCATGAACACGTTTGAATACGTCCTGTAGCCGTCGGGCCCGCTCCAGGCCTTCGGCTTCGTTCGCTGCGCGAATGTTGCGAGTGACGATCAGCACCTCGTCTAGCGCGTCTGTTTGGCGATTGATGTCAGACGCTTTGTCCGCCAACCGGTCTTCCAAAAGGTCGATTGGAACCTGCAAGGCGTTGGGGTCGTAATCGGACGGGAACAGCGCCTGATACGTCACCGTTACCGGGAGTTCCGGCGCCGGCGGTGCATAGGTCTTGCCCGGACCTTGAACCAAATCGTCAGGGTCATGGCCTTCCCGCTTCAGAACCGGATAGTCGATAATAATGGCGCGATCGTAGTTAGCTATTCTGATGGCTGGATCACCGGAACGTTCTGCTCCCCCTTCAAGAATGACGATGACTTCGTCATCTTCAGGTTCGCCATGCTCGCGTTCATAGCTTTCTTCAAACCATAGATATGCCGACTTCAGGATCCGCGCGCTTTCAGAGAAATCCTGTCCGGCGAGCTGGTTATAGTCTTTGTCGAAAACATAAGACCCGGCGCCCCAGACCTGCCCGAGATCTTGCGGACAATAGTTTGGTCGTTCGCCAGTGATATCCGGCGCGTTGGCGCCAACCATGGCAGACGTGTCCTCAGCAGCGATCGCGACGGAGGCAACGGACATACCTTCTTCGACTGTCTCAATCTTTTTCATACCGCATATCGTATCGGTCTTCTGGTTTGAGAATCCGCCTACCGGCACATAATTCGGGTCGACTTCATAGAGCGTAACGTTTGGGGTCGCGATCGATTTTCTCGATGGCAGATGATTCTCTCCGAGCAGAACAAGAAACTGTTCATTCCAGTCCATCTGTTCCGCCTTGGCGTCTGGTTCCGGTCCGCTGGACAGGTTCGCGCGCGGTTCATCGACGACCTGCTCATTGGTGGTATTCAGCTGCTCTTCCCCTGGCACTTGTGTGTCGGATAAAGACACTGGATTTGATTGTTGCGGCAACGACGTGCCGCCAGACCCCAGGGTCAGGTAAACGATCCCGGCAAGGCCTGCCACGCTGATCAGACCCAGTCCGATCATCATCGAGGTCGAGGCCTGGCCCGATTGAATTGCGCGTCTGGTCACGGTTGGACCTCCCTTCTTCTATTGCAACTGATCGAGCAGCCCGCCGAGCCCATTCGACAGATCCGGGCCCTGCGTGATGGTGGCAGATTCATGCCGGCGATAGTTTTCCGCGATGCCTTCATCATAAGTCACAGCCGTCGCGATCACTTGCGTGCCCATGACGTTTTGCTCGAGCATCAGGCCATCATCAGTCAGGCAGGCTGTACCCATCATCCCGGATGAGTAGACGTTGCAGGTCAGCCCGACGACAGTGTTGGTCTGTCCTGTTGGGGTCATGCCCATGGCGCTGAGAAATGCGTCCGATACAGCATCCGAGCCCGACTGATCGATGGCGTCGACCAAGCCTTGATACATCGGGTTGACGGTTTGCGTCGCCGTGTTCGAGTCGGTGTCAATGGCATAGATCGTGTCGCCGATCGTTACGGTAAAGGTTGATTGGGATTGGCTGAACCCAGACATGCCAATGGTGAGCTCGGAAATCTCATATTGCTCATAACCAAAATCTCGATGGCATTTGGTGGAGGTGCCCGATTGCATCTGTCCGCTCTGTTCGTAGTCAATGCAGACTGCTTCGACCGGATGCAACATGGGTGTGTCGGGGTTGGCGAGCGCTGCAGGGATGGCGAGTGTGGTGCCCAATGTGAGCACAAGAAGTTTGCACGTCATGGCGTGTCCTCCATTTCAGATCCTATTCGCCGCGCAAGTGCAGAACGACGTCCGTGCGCTCGCCAGCAATGATTTCAATTTCCTCAGGCGCGATGTCGCCCGCATAGCTCCAACCTTCGACGCGGTAGCGTCCGGGAAGGAATTTGCGCACGACGCCGGGGCGCAGAATGCCGCCGATAATGCGTTGTCCTTCTAAAGCGTAAGCCGAGCCGCGATCCGGATCGCGCAGGTAGTTTTCAGACTCTGCATAGGTCATCACCAGTTCGCCGAGCGGTTGCGGCGTGAGCAGGACATCGAGGCTTTCACCACTGGCGATTTCAATCTCCGGACGATCAAAGAAGCCATCATTGTCGAAGCCTTCGACCGCATATCGACCAGGTTTCACCGGGATGCTGCGTCCTGGCGTGGAGTAGTCACTATTGCCACGATCCAATGAGACGAGCAGAGCTCGTGTCGGCAGTTTTTCACGCGCATAATTCTCCAGCGTCTCGGCGAACTTTATCGTGACAAATCCCGCCTCTACCGGAACTTCGATGATCTGTTCATCGTCCGTGAGCTCGATCTCGATGCCCTCAATCGGGAGATTTTGATCGTCCGAACGGTGTTGATAGAGTCCCGGACGCGCGTCAGAGAACCGGGCATAGGTGGAATAAACTTTCTCGCCATCCTGCCAGAGTTCGCCATTGCGTTTGAACGTATCGCCGTTCGGCAATTTGTAGACAATCATGAACCGGACCGTCTTGTTGAGTTCGAACACAAGCTCAGTGTCTGTGTCTTCAATCAGGGTCTCGCGCAGGACCAGCTTATTGTCGGCATTCGGCTCCGCGCGGAACTCGTACTCGCCCGGGGCGGCCAGGGCTTCGTCCTTGGCGCGAAAGCTGAAAACTTCCACGCCGTCCTGCCAGGCAGAAACATTTGACCCCGGATGCGGCTCGCCGTCTTCGAAGAATTTGGCGGTTAGACGTGCTGGCGCTTCGACCAGAACGTCGATGCGGGTGTCGCCCGGTGCATCGATCGTGACGGTCTGGCGCACCGGCCGATAGACACTGCCATCTCGCAGAAGCGGACCAATCAGAACCTCATACTCGCCCGGTCCATCGACCACGTTTCGGCCATAGCCGATGCTGGTCGCTTCGCCTATTTTTTCGCCGTTCAGCAAGATGTCGCCACCAATGCGATAGTCGCGGTCATTGGAGTCATGGGCACGAATGACAATGGCGTGCGTGTCGGCAGGCTCCATTGGCGCGGGATCCCCCGCAGTTTCAATCGTCTCGGCGACTTCATTGAGCGCCTCATCGAAGCCATCACTGGATTGCGCATCAAGATAGGTGCCGCCGGATTCCTCCGCGATACAGGCCATCGCGGTACGCTCCAGCTCATTCAATCCAACGCCGACGACGTGGACACGAATGTTCACATTGCTGGCTTTCCATTCGCGCATCAGATCACACGGATCGGCATCGCAGGTTTCGATTCCGTCACTAATCAGCAGAATGTCGCCCGAACCGCCCTGGAAATCTTTCAAGCCTTCTTGCAGGCTGTATGTGATGGGCGTTTTACCGGTGGGGCGCACATTACCGAGCGTTTCAACAATATCCGGCCGCACGCTGTCCAGCGCGCCGAAATCACTGACCAGTTCGGAATCTCGGCAATCGCCCGGCTGTCGGTGTCCATAGGCGCGATAGCCGACATCGCGTCCGCCGAAGCCCGTGTCTAGAGCATTGGTGAGCGCGTTAATTCCAGCCTCATACTTGCGCGTGCCGTCGGCAAAGGCACCCCACATCGAATTGCTCCAGTCGTGAATGACCAGAACCTTGGACGCAGGCGCTTCCTCGGCTGGCGTTTCTTGCGCGCTCGCGGGGAACGCCACGGCGCAGGCGAACAGAGCGCCAGCAGAGATTGAGATAAAATGTCGAACAAGCATCGCGGTGGTCCCCTTTATTCCCAGCACGGTGTGAATTGAAATTTGCCGATGATCTTCGAGAGGCTTGGCCCAAAAAGCTAGCTGTACAGATGCACTAGTCCGGGCCGCCTAGTGCATCCGCCCTAATTGAGTCGAGAACATTGCTCTGGTCTTTTCGGCTCCGGTAAAAAAGGAGGGACCACCCATGCGCTACTTCATTGCCGCCGCAGCCGGCGGCATCATTTCAGCAGGCTTGTTCGCGATGCCGGCCTCGGCCTCGTACATGCAGAAATGCACCAAGCTG
>JGI12316J14372_10003867_pt1 | contig 13572 bp, 13 predicted proteins | sample MarCyaLeptolynsp_FD_14372 | JGI IMG/M metagenome (IMG submission 14372) | reverse complement strand
ATTTTAAGCTAAGTTGATATTTGTTATTGTTATGCGACTTTAAATCATTTGAGTTTGCATATGTCTATTCTGGTCAAGTTCTGGCGCCATTGCCTATACGTGTTGAGTGTTTTTCTGATTTTTGCGAATAATGTCCAAGCTACTTTTTATCAGGCAGACACCATGGCCGAAAATTGTCATGAATATATTGAATTTATAACGTTGGGAAAAACGGTGAATCAATTTGAAGCTGGTATTTGTTCCGGGTTTGTTGCTTCAACTATCGAATTAATGAATCTTTCTGAGCGTTTATGTAAACGCAACGAATTAAATTTAGATGACGTGGTGAAGCAGTTTGTTGAACAAGTTAGTGTTAACGATACGGTCAAAAATAATAGTGCTACATTTGTGCTGGTAGATGTCCTGCAAAAAAATTACGCTTGTGAATAAAGTAGTGATTAATTTTTCACGTTGACAGGTTTCCACCAATGAATAAGTAGTGGAATAATAGTAAATGTAGCTAGTAACGAAACTATCATTGCGATACTCGTAAACAGCCCAAAGTAAATTGATGGCTTGAAACTGGAAGTAACCAAAATAATAAAGCCAAGTGTCACGGTGATGGAGGTATAGTATAAAGCCTTGCCAACAGTCATCTGAACAGTATGGATGGCTTGTGGATAGCTTGCGCCTTGATAGACTTCTTTCTTGAAGCGGTGTATGTAGTGAATTGCGTAATCCACACCAATACCAATAGTAATGGCCGCAATAGTTATCGTCATAATATCTAACGGGATATGCAGGAGTCCCATAGCGCCTAAAATAAAAAAGGCTGTAAACACGTTGGGAATTGTGCCAATTATTGCTAACAATACATTGCGAAATAATATAATCAGCATAATTAAAATGCAGATAAATACAGTGCCTAAAGTCAGTATCTGAGATTGGTAGAGGCTTTGTAATACATTATTGTATAAAACACTAATGCCACTTAAGCGAATGCTTTCGCCATTAGCGATTAAATTATCATTAATATCTTTTTCTATTTTATTCAGTAGGTCATTGCGAATTAGAGTATGGTCAGAATCTTTTATTCTTGCTACTAATCTTGCCTGGCTGCCTTCGCGTGATATGTAAGGATTGATTAGCACAGTTTTAATATTTTCAGGTAGTTTTTTGTAAATTAATGCCAAATGAAAATCTTCTAATTCTTCCCCTTTAGCAAGTTGCCTGAAAACTTTTTCGGTGCTTGAAATAGAAAGAGTTTTTCCAACCTGGTCTAAACTTTCCAAATATTCATGTACGGCACGAATTTTTTGAATACCGCGTCGATTGTACCAATAGCTTTGTTGAGTAAAGCTTTCTTCTTCCTCTTCTAGGTAGTCTAAGAATTCATCATCTTCGTCAAATTCTTCTACATCGCTCTCAACAATTTCAGGCGCTTCTAGTAATAACTCAAGCGGCACAGTGCCGCCCAACTGCTGGTCGATAAACACTAAGCCTTGATGTAGTTCTGTGCTTGATTTGAAATAATCTATGAATCTGTTTTCTACGGTAATTTGTGTGATGCCATAGATACTGATTGAACCAATAACAACTACGGTAATACTGGCTAAAGTTTTGTTATGTGTAAGTTTATCTAAAACATTACTTAATAGAGTTGATGAGGCTTCTTTTTCAGAGCCTGGCACTTTTGGATTTACCAAGTAAATAAGAGTCGGTAAAACAGTGAAGGTTAATAGAAATGCGCACAGTAAGCCCATTACCATTATTAAGCCAAAGTATATTACCGGTTGTATGTCACTAACTATTAACGAAATAAATGCGATTGCAGAAGTGGCTACCATGTATATACACGGAGTCGCTATTTGCTTGACGGCATGTACAAGATTAGTTTTATGGTCACTGGGATTTTTGCTGGAAACTTCTTGGTAACGAATAATTACGTGGATCGATAACGTGATGGAGAAGATAATTAATAGCGCAACAAAGTTGGATGAAATGATAGTTAATTGCAGACCAAATAAGCCAATTAACCCGGATACCATAATGACATTTAAAAATGCGCATACTAAAGACAATAGTACCCAGGAAATACTGCGGAAAAATAAAAACAATACAAATATCATAATGACAATCATGCTGATGCCGAATACACGAATATCATTATTGATAAAAAGTTTAATATCGTTTGCGATCAGTGGTGCGCCAGCTAAGTAAAATATTCCTTTATCTTGATATTTGTTAATTGTGGCGCGTACGTCCTCCAGAGCATATTTGTAGCGCTCATTAATAATTGCGCGTTGCAGCGGGATTTGGGTGTTAACGCTATCAAGTTGGTCAATTAAGGATTGGTTCGTTGCATTGCTAGCGTCTTCAATTTGATCAAGAAGAAGATATTTTTCTTTTAATAGCTTGACTAGTACTTCATTTTTTTGAATATCAACTTTAATGGCAGTAGAGTTAGCATCCAGGCTAACAAGATTTGATGAGTAAATGGGGCTAAGCGCAAATTCTTCTTGGGCGCTCGAGATATCAACCTCTGGATGAGTTAAGTTGCGAAATGTGCTTACACCATCTTCGCCTTGGCTGCGTGGTTGCTGAAGCAAGGGTACATTGGTAATGCTGTTAACATTTGATACGCCACGAGCAGCTTTTAACTCGTTGGTTAACTGCTGGATAAAGTCGATGGTTTGCTGGTTGTATAAATCATCACTAGGTTGATAACCGACGATGATGTATTCATCGGAGCCGTACTCTCGATGAGTTTCTCGATAAAATTCTAAGTCAGGGTCGCTTTCGAGTAGTAGTGAATCCGGTGATGCATCAATATGAATTTTCTCAACGTTGATTGAGAGTCCAGCGATGATGGCAAGAATTAAAGCTAATGTGATAACGGGTTTTTTTAAAATAGCATGGATAAGCATAATTTAGAATCGAGGTAAAATACGAATTGTCGTAATATTGTGTGTGTAATTGTATCGTTTAAACACCATTGCTTCTATGGAAAGTGTTTTTATCTTGTTTTGTTATTAAGATTTTTCTTGTCTATTTAGCCAGATATCTAAACCTTGAGCATTTAGTGTGATATCAGTTTCGATTAATTTGATCAGCTGATTTTTGTCTTGCTTGCACCCTAAATTAGCCAAGTCTTGTAAAGTAAATTCTGTAAGTTTACGCTTGAGTGTTTCAACGCGTGACTCGCATTGTTGCATTGCTAATGCTAGTTTGGTGTACTGTTTTAAGTCGTTCTTAAGTTTGGTTGCTAGGGTTCGTATATCTTCTACCATTCCATAGTGTGTTAAGAACATGCGTTCAGGATTTTTACTTAATAAATTTTCTATTGATAGCAGCCATGCGTCAGGTTCAAATTGAACGGGTGTGGTTGTGGGAAATAAATAGCTTCCCTTCATAATTGAAATGTCTGGGTAGGAGAGTCCAAATGTGTCACCGGTAAACCAACCTTGACTCATATCATCATAAATACAGAAATGATGTCTGGCATGGCCTGGTGTATCAGCAATAAGTAGTTTTCGTCCATTCAGATCAATAACATCTTTGTCATTAGCAGCCCGCAGACGATTTTCTTCAACAGGAAAAATTTTTCCATATAAAGCATCAAATTGTTCAGCACCATAAACTTGTTTGGCACTATCGACTAAGCGTTGAGGGTCTACCATGTGGCGTGCGCCACGTGGATGTACAACCAGTGTGGCATTTGGTAGAACCTGCATTAAAGCACCTGCGCCGCCAGCATGGTCTAAATGGATATGCGTTGGTATGACATAGTCGACATCAGATGTATTCAGTCCATATTCATTGAGTACCGATATCAGGCGTGGAACTGAGTGACTAGTGCCACAATCAATGAAAGCTGCTTTACCTTCATGCAGCATCAGATAACTACATGCTAGTCGAGGGCGAATATATTCAATATCTATACAATGGATGTTGAATGCCAAAGCATCGGCAAGGTCAGTCATTGGCGTTAACAGAATGGAATTTTATGTTTAGATAAGTGCCTTGGCGGAGAGAATGATGCCATCCTCATCGGCGTAGACATACTGGCCAGGGATAAAGTCAACATCAGCAAAATGCACCGCAATATCAATTTCGCCTTCACCTTTTTTAACACTTTTAATCGGCATCGTGTCAATGGCTTTGACGCCAATGCTGATTGTGGCTATCACGCCTGAATCCCGAATACAGCCATATATAATAATGCCACTCCAGCCATTATCGGCGCCCATTTGAGCGAGGATATCGCCAACCATTGCGCAGCGGGTTGAGCCGCCACCATCGACTACCAGCACGCGGCTATTGCCGGGCTGCTCAAGCTGTTTTCTAACGAGAGAATTGTCTTCAAAGCACTTTACGGTTGAAATTTCACCGCTGAAGGAAATATTTTTCCCATAATCGTTGAATAAAGGTTGAGCAATCGAAAGAATGTCTGAGTGATCATCACATAGATCTGCTGTCTTAAACATGTTCTATAAGCCCTTGTATCTCTTATGTTTATTGAGAATTATCGCTGGTTGATAAAGTCAAGATCATTTACTGACCAAAGCGTGAGACGGGCAATGATAGGGGCGTCACTACGTTCTAGCAAGCGCCCATTAACAAATTAAGGTGATTTCCACAAAATTTGGCTAGATATCACGAGACTCGTTTAAAAGTATTTGCTAATATACCGACCCTTTTTTGGGCATCCTCGGGGATGGGGATAAATAGTTGGGGTTAATGCACAGAGTCATTTAGTGTTTTACAGGATACATATATTCTATTTAGTGCTAGAAGCTAACGGAACCATATGGGAAATTAAAAATTATTGGAGATTGAGAAATGTCAGAATATCAAAGTGCTATTGAAGCGGTCCGAGCAATTAAAGAAAAAGCAGGTAGCTCTTGGGATGCAATTAACCCTGAATCAGTAGCTCGTATGCGAGCGCAGAACAGATTCAAAACAGGTTTAGATGTAGCGCAGTATACTGCTGACATCATGCGCCGTGATATGGAAGCTTATGATGCTGATAGCTCTAAGTACACTCAGTCTCTAGGTTGCTGGCATGGGTTTATTGGGCAACAGAAAATGATTTCTATTAAGAAACATTTTGGTGATACAGAGCGTCGTTACTTATATCTTTCTGGTTGGATGGTAGCAGCACTTCGCAGTGAATTTGGCCCATTGCCTGATCAATCTATGCATGAAAAGACCTCAGTCCCTGCCTTGATTGAGGAGCTTTATACCTTCCTACGTCAAGCTGATGCACGTGAATTAGGTGATCTTTACCGCGCATTAGATAAAGCATCTGGTGAGGAAAAAGCGGCTATCCAGGAAAAGATTGATAATCACGTGACACACGTTGTGCCAATCATTGCTGACATCGACGCAGGTTTTGGTAATGAAGAAGCAACTTACCTTTTAGCTAAGAAAATGATCGAAGCAGGTGCTTGCGCACTTCAGATCGAAAACCAGGTGGCTGATGAGAAGCAATGTGGTCACCAAGACGGAAAAGTTACCGTTCCACATGATAATTTCCACGCTAAGATTCGTGCATGTCGTTATGCCTTCTTAGAGCTCGGTATTGATAATGGGATTATCGTTGCACGTACTGACTCTGAAGGTGCTGGGCTAACAAAGGAAATCGCAGTCGTTAAAGAGCCGGGTGATCAAGGTGATATCTATAACTCATTCTTAGACGTTGAAGAAGTTGACGTTGCTGACATGGCTGAAGGCGATGTATGCATTAACCGAGGTGGCAAGCTGGTTCGCCCTAAGCGCTTACCTTCTGGTTTGTATGAGTTCCGCAAAGGTACAGGTCCTGAGCGTTGCGTGTTTGACTGCATTGAAGCGATTAAAGCAGGCGCTGATTTGCTCTGGATCGAAACGGCAACGCCTAGCGTTAAAGACATCGCTGCGATGGTGAACGGCGTGCGTAAAGTAATTCCAAATGCCAAGCTTGTTTATAACAATAGCCCATCATTCAACTGGACATTAAACTTCCGCAAACAAGCCTACGATGCAATGGTTGAGGAAGGAAAAGACGTCTCTAGTTATAACCGTGATGAATTGATGGATGTGAAGTACGATGATACTGAATTAGCCGCTCTTGCTGATGACAAAATCCGCAGCTTCCAAGCAGATTCTTCTCGCGAAGCGGGTATCTTCCATCACTTAATTACACTGCCAACCTACCATACAGCTTCGTTATCTACTGATAATCTTGCTAAAGAGTACTTTGGTGATCAAGCGATGCTGGGTTATGTTGAAGGTGTACAGCGTAAAGAAATTCGTCAAGGTATTGCCTGTGTTAAACACCAAAACATGTCAGGTTCTGATATGGGCGATGACCACAAAGAATACTTTGCGGGTGAAAATGCGCTTAAAGCTGCCGGTGAGAAAAATACCTCTAACCAATTTTAACCGATCTTTAATCATAGCGTACATGTAGAAGCAAGAAGCCGTTTGAGTCAATCAAACGGCTTTTTTATTTGCTATATGTATGAGCTAGCATATTTAACTGATTGGCAATTTCTCGTCGCATATCAATAGCTATTCTGTTTGGTTGATATACACCCCTGGATGTCAGCTAGCAGTTTAAATTTCGTATACACTTCCTATAGTGATTTTAATTAATGAACGACTTTACATGGTTGGAGTCAATTTAACTGGTAGTTAGAGTCAATTAACCGGGAAGTTAGTAATGAGTACTTCATATCAGCATATCCAGGTTCCCAAATCTGGACAAAAGATAACCACTCATGATGATGGTTCACTCAATGTCCCTGACAACCCTATTATTCCCTTCATTGAAGGTGATGGTATAGGAGTGGATGTCACTCCAGTTATGCGCGATGTGGTTGATGGAGCCGTAGCACGCGCATATCAAAGTAAGCGCCAAATAACCTGGATGGAAATTTATGCGGGTGAAAAAGCACATAAATTGTATGGTGCGGATACATGGCTACCTGAAGAGTCGCTGCAAGTTATGGAAGATTATGTAGTCTCTATAAAAGGCCCATTGGCGACACCGGTAGGTGAAGGCATGCGTTCCTTGAATGTAGCCATCCGCCAGGAAATGGATTTATATGCCTGTGTGAGGCCAATTCGTTATTTCCCGGGCACACCCACACCCATGAGGGACTCAGAAACCACAGATATGGTGGTATTCCGGGAAAATACTGAAGATATTTATGCCGGCATTGAATGGGCGGCAGGATCTGACGAGGTTAACAAGGTATTAGATTTTCTCATTAAAGAAATGGGTGTGGATCAAATTCGTTTTCCTGACTCCTCAGGGATAGGTGTTAAACCAGTGTCTAAACAGGGTTCGGAGCGTTTAATCCGCAAAGCTATTCAGTTTGCAATTGATAATGATAGAAGCTCAGTCACTTTGGTGCATAAAGGCAATATTATGAAATTCACCGAGGGTGCATTTCGTAACTGGGGCTATGATTTGGCCATGAGTGAGTTCGGGGCCACATTAATAGATGATGGCCCATGGTGTGAATTTAACAACCCAGTGACGGGAAATAAAATTATCATAAAAGATGTTATCGCTGATAATTTTCTTCAACAAATACTTTTAAAACCAGAAATTTACGATGTTATTGCAACCTTGAACCTTAATGGTGATTACATCTCTGATGCCCTTGCCGCGCAAGTAGGTGGTATTGGTATCGCGCCGGGGGCAAATATGGCAGATGCCGTTGCAGTGTTTGAAGCGACACACGGTACAGCACCTAAGTATGCGGGTAAAGATCGTGTTAATCCGGGTTCCATTATTCTTTCCGCAGAAATGATGCTGCGCTATATGGGCTGGACTGAAGCAGCGGATCTGATATTAAAGGGTATTGCTGGAGCAATTGCTGCAAAAACGGTAACCTATGACCTGGCACGTGCACGTGCTGGCATGTCGACAAAGATTAAGTCAGCACCTTCAAGTGCAAGTGACATTAAACAACACCTTGAAGCGCTTATGCCTGGCGCCACATTAGTATCGACCTCCGGATTTGGTGAGGCAATTATTTCTCATATGTGATTAGGTTATTTGAAGTACACTAATGTTTGTTTACTAAATATTTGAATTTATAACTAATGCATATCGCTTTACTAGAAGACGATCGAGACCAATCTATACTAGTGCAAGCATGGCTTGAAGAGGCTGGGCATAAGTGTGCCGTGTTTGCATCCGGCAAAGATCTTACTATGTCGTTATTGCGTGAGAGTTATGATTTGTTGGTGCTTGATTGGTTGGTTCCTGATATGAATGGTATTGAGGTGTTGCAATGGGTTCGAGAAAACCTTGATTGGAAAATACCCGTTCTCTTTATTACTCAACGTGATGCCGAAGAAGACGTTGTTGAAGCACTTGAAAGTGGTGCTGATGATTACATGGCGAAGCCAGTTAAGCCCGCAGAAATGCTAGCACGAATTGGTTCTATCAGCCGCAGGTCTCAACAGGTATCAACGGAAGATGATACATTGGAGTTCAGTCCTTATACGCTGCAAAGATCAACGCGTAGTGTTCGATTACATGACGAAAATATAGAAGTTACACGTAAAGAATTTGAACTTACTTTATTCTTTTTTAGAAACGCAGGGCGTGTGTTATCACGTGGCTATATTTTAGAAACAGTATGGGGGCGCAGTGCAGAAGTTAATACGCGCACAGTTGATACTCATATAAGTCGCTTGCGACGCAAGTTAGCAATTGGTGCGGATAATGGCTGGCAGCTTACATCAATCTATCAACATGGCTACCGTCTAGAAAAATGTACAAGCCCAGATTAAGCTATAGTAGACTGAATTTAGTGTGAATATAAGTTTCATGGAATAGAGGTTATAGCATGAAAGATTTGAAACCGTTGGATAATGATAAGTTCGAACGGATTCGTGAAATTTATGTTGAGTCGTTCCCCGAAAAAATCCAAACATTAAGAGAATGCTGGGCAAATTTAAATGTCGCAGATGACTATGCTGAACCATTATCGGAGTTGCGTGTAGAAGTTCATAAAATAGCAGGTTCCAGTGGTTCGCATGAATTTAATAATATTCACAAATTAGCAAAAACGACTGAAGCGCATATTGTTGAAGTGGCAGCTTCAAGCTCTCAATGGTCGGAAGTCAATAAAACAATTGGTAATTACGTCCAACAACTTGTCGACATGCTCGAAAGTGAGTTATTAAGCTATAATTTTAGCGATGATAACGACGACAATATTCCTCGTTTAGATAGTCTGCAATTATCGCACCGAGAGCTGGTTATTTTCATAGTTAGCCATCGTGCTGTTGAGTTGTCGCTATTGTCTAATTTGCTCGAAAGTCGCGGTTTTACTGTGATAGCTTTTAGTAAAATAGAGCGTGCCGAAGAAATGTCTACTACTGTTGCACCTTCTATTGTTGTATTAGATTTAGGTGATGCAGATGAATATGTTTTGGATAAACATTCAAAAACTAATTTTAAATCTGCGGAAAGTGGTGCGCCTGCATTTGTGGTGATTTCTCGCAGAGACGATGTTGCCATAAGAAAAATGGCGGCGCAATTTGAAGCTGAAGCATTTTTTGCGACACCTATTAACGGACATAATTTTTGTTCTACATTAGATGTGTTACTTGAAGCACGTGGCAGTAATGCCAGTGGTGTTTTGCTTATCGATAAACAACCCCAACGCATTGAGTATATTGAAAAAGCATTACAGTGTGAAAATATAAGATGCAGAGTGATTAATGATGTCGACGGTATTACTAATGGACTCGTTAATTTTAAACCAGACCTCATTTTAATTGCTTATGATGCGCAGGACGATACCTGGCGCGAGAGTACTAGGATAATTCGTTTGCACGAGTCACACTTTAATATGCCTATTGTTTGTCTGATTGAAGATGAAAATTCGAAATCTAAAATGGAGGCGCTACATGCGGGAGCAGATGACTGCATATGTGGTCACGAATTACAAAATGACCAACTGGAAATATTAAAGCAGCGTATATTGCGTTCACGCAGAGCAAACCATCTTATTATTATGGATTCGCTTACAGGCGCGCTTAATCGTGACGCATTTTTAGAACGAGCTAATGAGGAAATCAGTTTGGCGATACGCCGCAAAGAAAGTATCTGTCTAGCAATGATCGATGTTGATCACTTTAAACAAATTAATGATAAAAATGGTCATGTAGTTGGAGATTATGTCCTTAGACATATTTCAGATTACTTAAATAATCGATTGCGCCGTTCCGATGTGGTTGGCAGGTACGCTGGTGATGAATTTTTAGTGTTATTGCCAGATACTGATTTAGACAGTGCGTATCTTGTTTTGGATATGATACGTAAAAATCTTGTGGCACATAACATTAATGTGAATAATGCAGATGTACGTGTCTCTATTAGTTTAGGTTTAGTGGCTGCACGCCCAACAGAACCAGTAGATATAGAAACATTAATTGTCGATGCAGATAAAAAACTTTACGAAGCTAAAGTGGCGGGACGAAATACACTTGTTGCGGGCGTTGCATAAAAATACTCTACTCACAAGGAAGAAGATTACTAGCTATGGCAAGCGAGCAAATATATAAAGTTATTTTTTATAATCAAGGCAAAGTGTTTGAAGTCTTTGCCAGAGAAGTCTATCAGTCAGATATGTACGGCTTTATTACTATAGAACAGCTCACCTTCAGTGAGCATACTGGCGTGCTTGTCGATCCCGGTGAAGAAAAGCTAAAATCTGAATTTGACTCAGTTAAAAGATGTTATATTCCTATGCACTCTGTTGTGCGTATAGATGAAGTAGAAAAACAGGGGGTGGCAAAAATCACTGATGCAGATTCCAAAGTGACAGCATTTCCTGGTTCGGTATATGCGCCGGGAAGCGATGTTGATAAAGGATAGTTTTTTGGGGACTCTAAATTAGGTCTTTATAACTATAATTAAATTAAGCATTCTACAAAAACAGTTTATTTAGGAGAGATGCCAGAGTGGTCGAATGGGCTCGCCTGGAAAGCGAGTGTACGGTAACCCCGTACCGAGGGTTCGAATCCCTCTCTCTCCGCCACCGAGTCTTGTCTCTGTAGAGAGACACCAGAATTTTGCCGAAAAGTGCCTATTTCTGCGGAGTTTGTGCTATGTGCGAAGCCGGGCCGAATCACTGAACTCATCGGGTAAAATGCCCAAAGTACTCTTTCACCAAGATTCCGGTCCACCTTTGGAGCAACTATTGCTTGAATCAAAGGTCTCCATATGTGAAGTAAATTTGTAAATTTATGTCTGCTTTCGGCGCAAAAGCAGTCATTCGAAAATTCAACTTACTATTGTGACTGGTGCTAGCTGTCGTACTGAGTAGAGCAATATTGCTAACAGTGCACTGAAGAAAATAATATAACCACTTTCTACCTGCCGAACCATGCAATGTCGTAGGCAATAGAATGATGAACGGTAAAAGATGAATCCACCAAGGTTTATTAATTGCCTCAGAATATTCCCTAAAGAAATTACAACCGCAATAAATACAAACATTGCTGCTATTAGTAAAATTCTCCAAAGCGTCAACCATTCAAACATAATTCTAAATGTCAGTTACCGGCGCAAAAGCGGTCATTCAGAGTGATTCTAGATTAGTATATTTGAGATTGCTAATATTGCAGATATGTTAACGTCCGCTTTCGACCCTTAGCGGACATTCAGTTATATATGATAACCAGTTCTGTGTTTAATCAATTCCATATTTCTTATCAAATACTTTACTGCTATAAGTAATAAATATGAAAGAACGCTCAATGAAATGGATAATATTTTTAGCTATGGTGACATTCTTGCCGTGCATTTTTTATCTCGCTGCCACGGGTGCCATTATTCCATTAATTTACATTTTCATTTTTACAGTCCAAGAGCTATTCAATCCAATATTTGAAAATTACGGATTATTTATAATGGGTGCTATTCATATTTTTATTTATAGCGCTATCTTTTATGTTGTTTCAATAATCATTGCTAAATTGCTTTATTATTTATCGAAAAGCAAGCAAAAAATATTTGTTGGCGCTATCGTCATAGCAATAGCATTAATTGGATTATTTCCTATTTACGGTGGACTTCACCACAGTTCCGGTGAATTCAAAAGTCTTTATGCTCTGCTCCTTCAGATGTAGTATGTCCTCTATTGAGCCGATAATAGACGATCAATGAGTATTAACTTTATGCAAGGCTTGGGTATTGTTTTCATTGTATTGGGTGCGTTACTCGCTGTGGGATTAAACTGGCTAGGTGTTTGGGCCATTAGTGTCGGAATTCTTTTAGTCATACTTGGGCTTTATCTTGCAAGAAATATATTCGACAACGAATTTAGAGATGAAAGTAAATTTATCCACGACAATAATCATAGTGATGACTAAATTCTAATGATCGCTACTGAGCCGGGAAGCGACTAGACTAATGAAATACACTGAAGAAATAAACGGCGCGTCAATTCGAGATTGGGATTCATTTCATGATGAGTTTCAAGCGAAACTAGGTTTCTTCGAAGGCTACGGTAGAAATATGGACGCATGGATTGATTGCATGTCAGACTTATTTACAAATGGCGATTATAAATCTCTCACTAAATTGAATTTGAACGATGGAGATTCGCTTGTTCTCGTAGTGCAAAATTCTGATCAATGGAAAAAACAGAGTCCGGAAAGCTACAATGAATTTATCGTTTGTTCAGAAATTGTGATTAAAGATCGAAATACCAATATTGTATTGGAGCTTAATTGAAATCGAATGACCGCTTTTGCGCCGGAAGAGGACACATTATTTATAATTCCAATCAAAAAAGTCTCCAGTTCTCAAAACAATTGAAAATCTTATGTTGAGACTACATTTAATAGTTAACAAATAATTATATAGGAAAGAATATCGAACTAACTGCTTGATAAAGCAGCGAGATGTGAGATTGTTGCAAGAAAACTATGCGTGCATTAGATGAAGTTGTAAAAAAACTAATTGAGTCAAGAGAATTGATCGCATCTTTTGACGATGCACTTAAATCATCAGCGTTGTCTATAGGTGAACTTGAAGTGTTATATGCCATAAAGCTCAAGCAAAAAGCTCAACCTTCTGAAATCGCGAACTACTTATTAAAAGAACGTGCCATTATTTCGCGGAGAGTGCGTTCATTGAATGAGAAATCATTAATTCATTATCATTAATGACAATGATGATCGTAGGAAAGTATTTGTCTCTTTGACAGAAAAGGGTGAAAAAATACTAGAATCATTTTAATAATAAGCCTTTCTAATGTTAGTCATAATGACTCCTAAATAATTTAGGGTCTTTTATTCATAGTGTCGGCTCACATAATGACTACTTTATTTATGCCAATCTCAGAATGCGTAGTCATACGAGTCAGGCTCGAACTTACTGACCAATACTACTAATAAAAGTAAATCAAGCTTTTGTGTACGACTCAATCTCGTATAAGTATTCTCTAATAAACTAATAATCTGTTTGCAATAAAGAGCATTCTAATTGATAATGATTCTCATTAATCTTAGGCGACTTGCTTTCAATATCTAGCAATAATCATATAAAAAATATCAATTTAGTTAGTCTATGAA
>JGI12316J14372_10003862_pt1 | contig 13587 bp, 11 predicted proteins | sample MarCyaLeptolynsp_FD_14372 | JGI IMG/M metagenome (IMG submission 14372) | reverse complement strand
ACCCGATCCCATCCCGAACTCGGCCGTGAAACTCCCCAGCGCCAATGGTACTGCATCTTAAGGTGTGGGAGAGTAGGTCGCCGCCAGGCCTGCTAAACGCAGTTTATCTCAACGATGATACAGCTTCCCGGGCAAGGCCCGGACAGTCCAGCACCTAAAAGCCTCAAAAGCACCAGGGTGCCGGCACCATGGAGCAGCTCCCGTTTGCCCGCAGGCGCAAAGCGCCGAGGACAAACAAAACAAAAATGAAGGGCTGAAGACGTGACCTGGAGAGGCCACGTTACCACGGAGAAGAAACAACAACGCGGGATGGAGCAGCCCGGTAGCTCGTCAGGCTCATAACCTGAAGGTCGCAGGTTCAAATCCTGCTCCCGCAACCAACAAAACAACCCGCCTCAAAGGCGGGTTTTTTGTTGGGTAAGTGGATACAGATTTGACCCTGACCGGGTCCCATCAAGGAGGGCTCAAGCCCGACGCAGAAGGGCAGAAACCCATCAAATCCTGCTCCCGCAACCAAAACAACCCGGCAACCAAGCCGGGTTTTTTGCGTTTGGGGAACTCAAATGCCGCGTCAGACACGCGGGTGCTGCAAAAACAGAAGGATGCGGTCTCGTTGGCGCTGAAAGCGGATCACCCGGCAGGGAGATTGCTCAGCGCAGTTGCCAGCTGGTTGGCGAAGCGGGCCGATGCGACGGAGAGTGTTCTGCCGCGAATTTGCATTAGCGCGAGAGTGCCGTAAGGGACATCCTGTTTCGGGAGAGCCCTGAACTCAAGCCGGTCGTCCCCGGCAATATTCAGTCCGATCGGAAACTGAAATCCGACCGCGCGTTCGTGTTGCACGTAATGCCGCATGAATTCGAAGGAGTCTGCCTCGGCGATCGGTTCCATCTTCTGGCTCATTTTCGCAACGGCTAGGTCAAGCAGGTACCGGATGCCGATCCGCTTTGGCGGAACAACATGCGCATAGCCGAGGCAATCTCTTAAGCGCAGGGATTTTTTGGTCGCCAGTGGATGGTCCTTCGTCATGACTGCGTAGACGGGCTGTTCCACAGACAAGAGAATATCGATGTCGCCAATATGGACCGGCTCGAAGACGAGCGCGAGATCGCTTTCAAAAGCGCGCAGATCCTGCTCCGCAGCGTCCCTGTCACGGACATGAACTGAAAAGGAGACATTCGGGTGTTCCGACCTGTAGGCGGCGATCTGATCCGGCATGAAATAGGGTTGAAGGGCCTGAGAACACGCAATGCTGACATGGCCCCGCCGAAGGCCGGACAAATCGGCCACCTGGCTTCGAACCCGTTCAAGGTCTGCCAGGTGACCCCGAATGTGCTGAATGAGAAGTTCTCCTGCCGGGTTGAGCCGGACGCCGCCGTGAAGGCGTTCGAATATGGCCGCGCCGAACTCTTCCTCAAATCCGAGAATCCGGCGATTGAGGGCCGACGAAGTGATGTGCATGTCTTCAGCCGCTTTCCGGATGGAACCTGCCTTGGCAACGGCTTCGATCAACACGAGGGTCTGAAGGTGTCTCATTTTCAATGTGTTATATCTGGCGCTGCAATTTAGGAAGCACAAAGGTGCAAAAATAGCAATAGAAGTACGCGCAATTCCCGCGCATCGTATCCTCAATTGGGAAGGGCTTTCTCCGCTTTCCTTCCACGAGGGGACAACTATGACCTATGAAACTTCACGCCGCGATTTCCTGAGAGGCGCCGGTGCAACAGTGCTCGGAGCATCCGTGTTGCCGTTTTTGAAAGTTCTGCCGGCTTCCGCCGCCGGAAACGACGTGGTGGTCGCGGTCACCGGACAGACGATCAACAGTTTGGATATTCACCGCACCGGAACGAACAGGCCGAGCTATCAGGTGGCCGTCAATGTCTATGACCGTCTGGTCAGCTTCGGCACCAAGACGCTTGAAGACGGTAGCCTGTCCTACGACTACTCCGTTATCGAGCCTGAAATCGCTGAAAGCTGGGAGTTCACCGATGACGGAATGGCAATCGTGTTCAAGCTGCGTCCGGACGGGAAGTTTCAGGACGGAACACCGATCACTGCNGATGACGTAAAGTGGTCCTTCGACAGNGCGGTCAGCGTCGGAGGATTTCCGACCGTGCAGATGAAAGCGGGATCGCTCGAAAAACCCGAGCAGTTCGANGTGGTCGACGACCTTACTTTCAAGGTCAANCTGCTTCGCAAGTCCAAGCTCACCCTGCCGGACCTTGCAGTTCCGGTGCCCATGATCATCAACTCGAAAGTGGCGTTGGCCAATGCGACCGATGACGATCCATGGGCAATGGAATATCTGCACAAGAATCCGGCCGGTTCCGGTGCGTTCAAGGTCGCGTCCTGGAAACCCGGCGAGCAGCTCGTCTATGAACGCAATGACGATTGGACCTCCGGACCCGTTCCCTCGATAAAGCGGGTTGTTCTGCGGGAGGTGCCGAGCCCGGCGACCCGGCGCGCGCTCTTGGAGCGTGGCGATGTCAACATGTCGTTCAACATGCCGAACAAGGACGCCAAGGAGCTCTCCGGCACCGAAGACATAACAGTCGCAACGACACCGATCGAAAACGCGATCTACTGCCTGTGCCCAAACCTGACTTTCGAGCCCTTCAAGGACAAGAAGGTGCGTCAGGCAATTGCGTGGTCTGTCCCATATGAGGAGGTGTTTCAAACGGCGGCCTATGGCCGTGGTGCTCCCATGTGGGGTGGAAGCTCAGCGACGCCGCAAAACACAGCCTGGCCGCAGAAGTTTCCCTATTCCACCGATCTAGACAAGGCAAAGGCTCTTCTGGAGGAAGCTGGACACGGTTCGGGATTCGAGGTGCCGCTGTCGATTTCACTCGGTCAGACCGACTGGATGGAGCCGGCGGCTCTTCTGATCCAGGAGAATCTTGCCAAGATCGGCATCAAGGCGACAATCGAGAAGGTTCCAGGAGCCAACTGGCGGACCGCATCGCTCGTTGAAAAGAGGCTCCCACTTCACCTGGAAACGTTTGGCGGCTGGCTGAATTACCCCTGTTACTATTTCTTCTGGGCGTATCTGGAAGGTCATCTTTTCAACTCGTCGAACTATCGAAACGAAGAAATCGAGACGCTTACCGGCGAAACGCTGCACATGAATGTCGACGACCCGGACTACGCGCCGAAGATCAAGCGCATGATCGAGATCGTCTGGGATGAAGTGCCGCGTATTGCGCTCTGGCAGCCTGCGCTCAATGTCGGGACGCGTGAGCTGTCCGGTTACGAATACTGGTTCCACCGCCAGCTCGACGTACGCGGCCTGGCGAAGAGCTGATCCATGAGTGGGCGCTTCGCCACCGTCGGATACAGGATCGCACACGCCATTCCCGTGATCCTGGGGGTTGTCGTGGTCAGCTTTGTGCTGACCCGCGCCCTTCCGGGCGACCCAGCGGTTTATTTTGCAGGGCCCGCCGCAGATGAGGAGTCGATTGCCCAGATCAGAACCGCGCTCGGACTGGACAAGTCGCTGCCGGAACAGTTTTTGGTCTATGCAGTCGACGTTTTGAGGGGAGACCTGGGGCAATCGATCTCGACCGGCCAGCCGGTTCTTTCAGATCTTGCCAATCGTTTGCCTGCCTCCCTGGAACTGACCCTGACGGCCTTGCTGCTGTCGTGTGCCGTTGCCGTGCCACTGGGAGTTCTTGCAGCCACCCATCCCGGATCAGCGATAGACCATTTCTGCCGAATATTGGTCACCGCCGGGGTCTCGCTGCCGACATTCTTCACCGGGGTGGTGCTGATTTATGTCTTCTACTACCTGCTTGGCATTGCGCCTTCGCCTCTCGGCCGTTTGGATTTCATCTACATCGAACCGGATCATGTGACGGGATTCTACCTGATCGACGCGGCAATCGCAGGGGATTGGGAAACCTGGCTCGGTGCGCTCAAGCAACTCATTCTACCGGCAATTACCCTTGCCCTATTCACGCTGGCGCCTCTTGCCAGAATGACGCGGGCCGCAATGCTTTCGGCACTTTCGTCAGACTATATCCGCACGGCACGTGCCGCCGGTCTCACCGAAAACAAGGTTCTCTTCAGCTATGCCTTCCGCAATGCGCTGTTGCCCGTCGTCACGACACTCGGAATGGTGTTTTCCTTCACGCTCGGTGCCAACGTACTGGTTGAAAAGGTCTTTGCCTGGCCGGGCATCGGGTCATACGCGGTCGAGGCGCTCGTGGTGTCCGACTATGCGGCGGTCCAGGGGTTCGTGCTGGCAATGGCGCTTTTGTTCGTCGCGCTCAATCTCGTCATCGACATTGCCTACACGCTTATCGACCCGCGCATAGGATTTGAGACCAAATGAGCGACGCCACCTCAAATTCACTCCCGGCAAGGAGCCGTGACGGTGCGCTTGCACACATCGTCTATGTGCTGAAGTCCAATCCGGTGACGATGCTTGCCTTCTCCATGTTTGCCGTCCTCATCTTCGCGGCGGTCTTTGGACCATTGCTCGTTCCCTACGACCCGCTCGCCTCGAATGCGGCGAACGCGTTGCAGGCACCGTCATCTGCCCATTGGTTCGGAACAGACAACCTCGGACGTGATGTTTTCAGCCGCGTGATCGTGGCGACCCGTCTTGACCTTGCCATTTCGATTGCCGCCGTCGCGCTGTCTTTCGCCATCGGCTCTGTTCTCGGCAGCATTGCCGGGTACTGGGGAGGTTGGATCGACGCCGTTCTCAACCGGTTCTTCGACACGATCATGGCGTTTCCGCTCTTCGTTCTCGCCATGGGAATTGTCGCTGCTCTGGGCAACACGGTGGAGAATATCGTTTACGCGACAGCCGTCATCAACATTCCGTTTTACGCCCGCTTGGTGCGTGCTGAAGTCAATATCAGGCGTGAGGCCGGATTTGCGCTTGCCGCCAAGCTTTCGGGTAACTCCGATTTTCGTGTTCTGGCATTTCATATTTTCCCTAACGCCCTGCCACCGATGATGGTGCAGGTTTCATTGAACCTGGGATGGGCGATTCTGAATGCCGCAGGCCTGAGCTTCATCGGCCTGGGGGTCCGGCCGCCGACTGCCGAATGGGGGATCATGGTTGCGGAGGGCGCGAATTTCATCGTCTCCGGGGAATGGTGGCTGGCGTTTTTCCCGGGCCTTGCCCTGATGTTCGCGGTCTTCACGTTCAATCTGATGGGTGACGGTTTGCGCGACATCGTTGATCCGAGACAACGCACATGAAGAGGCGGCGGGAACCTGCATGAGCTTGTTATCACTCAAGAATTTGAAAGTCGACTTCAAGACGCGAAAAGGCACCGTGAACGCTGTTCGCGGGGTCTCGTTGGAGGTCGGAAAAGGAGAAATTGTCGGCGTTGTCGGTGAATCCGGCTCGGGTAAGTCCGTCACGTCCTATGCGCTGATGCGTCTCCTGGACAAGGGCGGACGGATTTCGGCTGGAGAGTTGAGCTACGGGGGGATCGACCTGAAAGCAGCGCGGGAAAGCACCATGCGAGACCTGCGCGGCCGCGAAATCTCGATGATTTTCCAGAATCCGCGGGCAGCCCTCAATCCGATACGGAAAGTCGGACGCCAGATTGAGGATGTGCTGCGGCGTCACGCCAGGGCGACCCGCGAAAATGCGCGGGCGGAAGCCATCAAGGCCCTGGAAGCGGTGCGCATCAAAGACGCCGAAAGCCGTTACGAAGCTTATCCGTTCGAGCTATCCGGCGGGATGTGCCAGAGGGTGGTGATCGCAATCGCGCTTGCCTGTGATCCGAAACTTTTGATCGCCGATGAGCCGACGACGGGTCTCGACATCACGACCCAGAAAGCGGTCATGGACCTCATCGCCGATTTGATTGCCGAGCGCGGTATGAGCGCGATGGTGATCACGCACGATCTCGGCCTTGCCGCCCAGTACTGCAGCCGGATCGTTGTGATGAAGGATGGCGAGGTGGTGGAAGAAGGAAGTGCGCAAAAACTGTTCACCTCGCCGGAACACCCTTACACTCTGAAACTGGTCGATGCGACGCCGAGAGCCGGCGTGTCGGTGCGCGAGTTGCTCTTGCCCGAATTGCGAACGCCGCTCCCGGCCTTGCCGGTAGCCGAAACGCCCCTTCTCGAGGTGCGCGATCTTCACAAGACCTACAAGGGCAAATCCGGTCCTGTCCATGCCGTCAACGGCATATCCTTTGCCGTGAACAAGGGACAAAGTGTCGGTCTCGTCGGTGAATCGGGCTGCGGCAAGTCCACGACATCGTCGATGCTGGTGCGCCTGCTCGACCCTTCCGAGGGCCAGATCTTTTTTAAAGGCGACGATCTCGCCGAAGTACCGGCGAAGCGGTTCGCCAGCGATCCAAGGCGGGCTTCGATCCAGATGGTCTTCCAGGACGCGACCGATAGCTTCAATCCCCGACACACGGCCCGTCAGATTATCGGCGAACCGCTCGCAAGACTGTCTCGACTGTCGCGACGTGAACGCAAGGCGCGTATCGGGGAACTTGCGGAACTTGTCGGCTTGCCGGTTGCCTTGCTCGATCGCTTTCCCCATCAGCTTTCAGGCGGGCAGAAGGCGCGTGTCGGCATCGCAAGAGCAATAGCGCTAAACCCGAAATTTCTCGTTCTGGACGAACCGACCGCCGCTCTCGACGTTTCGATCCAGGCAATCGTGCTGAACCTGCTGGTCGATCTGAGGGCCAAGCTCGGCATCAGCTACCTCTTTGTCAGTCACGATCTTCAGGTCGTGCGTCTGCTTTGTGACGACGTCATCGTCATGAAGGCCGGAGAGATCGTCGAACGCGGTGCGACGGAGGAGATCATGTCGTCGCCCAAACATCCCTATACGCGGTCCCTGCTGGCAGCAGCACCCAATCCGCCAATATTGTCGTCCCCGGCCGCCAGAGCTGCCGAGTAGGGTCAAAAAGAGTTTGAGGATCAATATGTTCGACTTACCCTTTACGCTCACCTCGCTCAAGGCGGCCTATGAAGACGGGATGAAACCCCGAGACATCGTCGAGGAAGTCTTCCGGCGGATCGAGCTGGTTGGCGATCCCGGGATCTTCATCCACCTGATTGACATGGCGGAGGTCGTTGAAGCGGCTGAGGCTCTGGGTGACTACGACCCGGACAAACCGCTCTGGGGTGTTCCCTTCGTTACCAAGGACAATATCGACGTTGCCGGCAAACCGACAACGGCCGCTTGCCCGGCCTATGAATACACGGCCGACGTGGACGCGTTCGTGATTGAGAGACTGAGAGCCGCTGGTGCGCTCCTGATCGGCAAGACCAATCTTGACCAGTTCGCGACCGGACTGGTCGGCGTTCGTTCGCCTTATCCGCCGCCGAAGAACGCGATTGATCCCGCCTTGGTTCCGGGCGGGTCTTCGTCAGGCTCCGCAGTGGCTGTCGGCCATGGACTTGTAAGTTTTTCGCTGGGAACGGATACGGCGGGATCAGGCCGTATACCGGCCGCGCTCAATAACATCGTCGGACTGAAGCCAACCCTGGGGGCGCTGTCTGCCACCGGCGTTGTTCCCGCTTGCAGGACGCTTGATACGATTTCGATCTTTGCCCTCACCGTGGAAGACGCGTACGCCGTTTTTCAGGTGGCTGCAAAATACGACAACACAGATGCCTATTCACGCGACATAAGGGTCGCGCCGCTTTCAAACGTCCCCGCCAGTTTGAAAATTGGAATTCCCGATCCTGCTTCGATCGAATTCTGCGGGGACAAGGTTCAGGACCGCTCGTTCGCGGACACGATCGCGCTTTTGAAGGCCAACGGCGCGGAAATCGTCGAAATCGACTTTACCCCGTTTTATGACGTTGCCGACATGCTTTACGAAGGCGCGTGGGTGGCTGAGCGCCATACCGTCATCGAAGCTCTCATGCGCGATGTGCCGGACGTCGTTCATCCGGTGACCACGGCAGTGGTCGGCAAGGCTCTTGAGTTGACGGCGACAGATGCCTTTCGAGGCATGTACAAGCTGAAGGAACTGGCGCGAAAAACGGAACCCGTGCTGGCGTCCGTGGACCTGCTGTGTGTTCCGACAATGCCGACCTTTTTTTCAGTGGCGGATCTGGAAGCCGACCCCATCGGGCCCAATTCACTCAACGGCACCTACACAAACTTCGTCAATCTCCTCGACATGTGCGGCCTTGCCGTTCCCGTGACGCAGCGAGGTGACGGCAAACCCGGCAATGTGACACTTCTGGCGAAGGCGGGGCGGGATGGTTTCCTGGCCTCCGTCGGCGCGACACTCGAACGCCTTGCGCCGCACGCGCTCGGCGCGACCGGCTGGGCACAGCCGGTCGGTACGGAGCCAAAGCCATCTCCGACGGAGGACGAGCTCGCGATTGCGGTTTGCGGAGCGCATATGTCTGGTATGCCGCTGAATCATGAACTTGTCTCCAGAGGTGCCAGGTTCCTGGAAGCGACGAAAACCAGTGATGCGTATGCGCTCTACGCGCTTGCAGGCGGTCCTCCCAAACGGCCGGGGCTGGTCCGGGGCGTTTCCGGTTCAGGTTCGGCCATCCACCTGGAGATATGGGCCCTTTCCAAAACGGAAGTTGGAGGTTTTCTTGCCGGCATTCCATCGCCGCTGGGGCTCGGGAAGGTGGAACTCGCCGACGGGCGCGCTGTGACAGGCTTCATTTGCGAGGCCAAAGGCATTTCGGGTGCTGAAGACATTTCGCACCTGGGCAACTGGCGCGAATTTGTCACAAGGGCTGACCTGTCGAAGGCGGGTGCGGCGGCGGAGTAAATGCTGCGGCCTGAGCATCCGCCCACGATTTACGGATCGTGCCTCGCGGTCAGGCGTGCTTCTTCAGCTTGCCGTGCTTGAAGAGCCGCCGGATTTGTCGCAAGGCTCCGTCAGCGCAGCTGAATGAACTCTCTCATCGAAAAATCGGGATGTGACCACAGGCGCAAATCCTTCAAGGACTGGTGTCCCTTCACTTCATCAAAATACGCGCGGCAGCGTTTCGGGCGTGGGTTGCAACGCCCGGGTCCCGGGTAATGAGTGCTGCAACGATGGCTCCATCGATCAGAAGGGCAAGCTCATGAGTGAGACCTTCCGGGTCGTGTGGCCTGGCTTCCTTTGCAAGTTCCCGGATCTTGTCCAGCACGATTTTCTTGTGGCGGAGCGCGATCTCGCGCATCCGGTCGTCCTCTTTGTCGTGCTCTCCAACCGCGTTTATGAACGGGCAGCCGAAAAAGCTCTCTTCGGCGAACCATTCGCGCAGGACATCAAAAAGATTGACCAGCTTGTTGGTGGCATCTCCCGGAATGGCATCCACCTTGGCGACAAACCAGTCACGCCAGAGGCTTCCCTCACGTTCGAGCACCGCTTCGACGAGCCCCTCTTTCGATCCGAAGGCCTTGTAGAGTGTTGTTTTCGCAGTTCCGGCAGCTGCGACCACCGCGTCGACGCCGGTGACATTGATCCCCTGGCGGCAAAAGAGGTCGCAGGCAGCGAGCAACAACCGTTCCCGCGCGCTTGAGCGCTCCAGGTCGGACAAAAAAGATTGCGACAGTGCGTCGGTCACAGGTCACCTTGTTCGGAAAAAAGAATACTGATCTGTAGCTTTTTAACCGATCAAGGCATCAAACTCAAGCTTTGACGACTGCATTTCAGGTGTACCTGGAGTACACCAGACCGAAATTTAGGCGTTGCTGATTGCTTGTGATGCGGCCGAATTGGGCACTTTTGCAAACAGGTTTTGGGCCTCTCCGCGCTAACTCTCTCGACTTCCTTGCAAAACGGCGCTCCGCGCGACTTGGCACGACTCCTGCTTATGAAGAAACAGACCTGTTTGTTTTCCTGGGCACGCCAGATGTTGAAAACATAGAGCCGGAGCTTTGCATGACCTTCAAAGGTGCGCACATCCAAGCGAGCGGAATAGGCCACACCTACAAGCGTGGCGGCATGAAAGCACTGGACGGAATAGAGCTGGAAATCCAGCCGGGCGAGGCCGTTGCTTTTGTCGGGCGCTCGGGCTGCGGCAAGTCAACGCTTCTACACATTCTGTGCGGCCTGTCGCAACCGACCGCCGGCTCTGTTTCCATCGACGGTGCAACCGTGACCGGGCCAAGCCCGTCCTGGGTCATGATGTTTCAGGCGCCGAGCCTCTATCCCTGGATGAATGTCGAGCAGAATGTGGCGCTCGGTCTTCGCTTCAACAGCCGGATGAAAGAAGCGTCGCGGCGCGTGCCCGAGCTTCTTGACCTGGTCGAGCTCTCAGATTTTGCCAAACGCAACGTGCAGGACCTTTCGGGTGGACAGCAACAGCGCGTTGCACTCGCTCGCTCGCTCATGCTGAGCCCGCGCGTGCTGCTTCTCGACGAGCCGCTGTCTGCTCTCGATGCCTTCACGCGCCATGCGCTGCAGCGGGACATCCGGCGGATCGCCCGGTCCATGGGGATCACGTTGATCATCGTCACGCATGACATCAACGAAGCGGTGATGATGGCGGACCGTGCCTTCGTCATGCAGGCAGAACCCGGGCGGATCCATTCGGTTGTCACGAACCCGATCGAGGGCGACCGGACACCCTCCAGCGCGGAATTTGCTTCCGTGCGGAGCGAACTCGTTACCGCTTACGAACAGGCCGCAGGACTGGAGATGGCGGACGCCGCCAGACAATCGGCTTCCATTCCGCTCGCGCAGAAGGGAAGGGCGGCTATCCGGGCCGTCAACTGACCGCAGCGCGGCAGGTTTCAACAAAGAGGGGACATCATGGTCAAGGACACGAACGGACGCGACAAAAACGACGATACCGATCTGGATTGGGATGACGACTACATTGCCTCGGATTTCACCCGTCGCCAGACGCTGGACATGTTTGCAGCTGGTGGCCTTATGGCCGCGCTCGCACCGCTGATTGGCGGGCTGTCCTCACCGGCCTTTGCGAGCGCCGACGATGAAATTGTCAAGATCGGCTACCTTCCGATCACCGACGCCACCGCGCTTCTGGTCGCCCATGGCATGGGCTATTTTGAAGAGGAAGGTCTTAAGGCCGACCGCCCGACACTGATCCGCGGCTGGTCGCCGCTGGTCGAAGGCTTCGTGTCCAACAAATTCAATCTGGTGCACTTCCTGAAACCGATTCCGGTCTGGATGCGCTACAACAACAAGATCCCAGTCAAGCTAATGGCCTGGGCGCACACCAACGGCTCTGCCCTTGTCGTCGGCGGGCATACGGACATCACCGATTTCAGCCAACTCGGCGGAAAGCAGGTTGCCGTGCCCTTCTGGTACTCGATGCACAACATCGTGCTGCAATACGCCTTGCGCAAATCCGGTGTCACGCCGGTGATCAAGGCGGAGGGTGAAGCCCTTGCGCCCAACGAGTGCAACCTGCAAATCCTGCCGCCACCCGAAATGCCGGCTTCGCTTGCCAGCCGCAAGATCGACGCGTTTATCGTGGCCGAGCCCTTCAACGCCATGGGTGAACTCAAGGCTGGCGGCCGCGTCCTGCGTTTCACCGGCGACATCTGGAAGAACCATCCCTGTTGCGTGATCTGCATGCATGAACAGGCGACCAGCGAAAAGCAGGAATGGACCCAGAAAGTCATGAACGCCGTCGTCAAGGCGCAGATTTACGCTTCCCAGAACAAGGCCGAGGCTGCCCGGCTGATGTCGAAGGACGGCGAAGGTTACCTGCCGATGCCGGCCCCGATCGTCGAGCGCGCCATGACGCTTTACCAGGACGACAGCGACTACATTGATACCGGTGCGATCAAACACGCGGAGAGCTGGGGCAATGGCCGGATCGACTTCCAGCCCTGGCCCTATCCATCCGCAACGCGGCTGATCGTCGAGGAGATGAACAACACGGTTGTTGGAGGGGATACGACCTTCCTGAATGGTCTCGACCCGCAATTCGTGGCCGATGATCTCGTGGAATACAGCTACGTCAAGAACGCGCTCGAGAAATTCCCCGAATGGAAAAACGATCCCTCGGTCAACCCTGGTGATCCGTTCAACCGTGAGGAGATCCTGGAGCTGTGAGCCAGTCGTCTCTGATTGCGGACGAAGTATCGGCGGTTCCGGCCACGCAAATGGATCCCGGGGCTGCCGAGAAAGAACCGCGGCGGTCTGAGCCGGGCTGGATTGTCCGCCAGTTGGAAGGGCTAGCCTATGCCATCGGCGGCATGTTGCTGCTGCTTGCCGTCTGGTGGATCGGCGGTTGGCTGGTGCAGAACAATCCGAGACTGTTTGCCTTCGCCGATTTCGCGCCGGTTCCGGCCTTTGCAAGGCTGGGCGACATGCTCTGGAGCGGCGAAGCATATCAGATGACCATGCCCAGCCTGTACCGGGTCGGCGCCGGTCTTCTCTGGGCGATTGTCCTCGGGGTGCCGGTCGGCATCCTGATCGGCTGGTTCGCCCAGGCCAGGAAGCTGACCAACATCCCGTTCCAGTTCCTCAGGATGATCTCGCCGCTCTCCTGGATGCCGATTGCCGTCATGGCGTTCGCCACCTGGGACGGTGCGATCATCTTCCTGATTTCGGTCGCGGCCATTTGGCCGATCCTGTTCTCGACGGCCGCCGGTCTTCGCCGGGTCGATCCTGCCTGGTTCAAGGTCGCCCGCAATCTGGGAGCACGTCCATGGCACATGCTCTTCGCGATTATTCTGCCGGCTATTTCGCAGGATATCCTGACCGGCATCCGGCTCGCGCTCGGCGTTGCCTGGATCGTGCTGGTCCCGGCGGAATATCTCGGGGTCACCTCCGGGCTCGGCTACGCGATCAATGATGCGCGCGACACGCTGGAATACGACCGGCTCGCCGCCACCGTGATCATCATCGGAACCATCGGCTTTCTATTGGACTTCCTTTGTCAGCAGGCCATCGCGCGCCTCAGCTGGCACCGGGAAGACTAAACCAGGCTCTCAAGACACGGGGCCAATGCAAAGGAGAGAGAAATGTCCAGTCAACCCGCAACCGTCCTGACCGGATGCCTCGCGCCTATCGACAAGGATGGGCTTGAAGGCTTGATCGAAAAGGGCAAGGCCGATCCGAAAGCGGTCAAGACGCTCAAGTGCAAGACTGTCGCGGAAGGCAAGTTCAGGCATGCGAACTACATTCGCGATCTGGAACCTTACATCGTCGATGAACCCCCGGGCCTGCTGGGCGACGACACGGCACCGAACCCGTCCGAAGCCTCCTTGGCAGCTCTTGGTTCCTGCATTGCCGTCGGCCTGCATGCCAACGCAATCCACCGCGGCATCACGATCAACTCCCTTGAGGTGGAACTTGAAGGCGATCTCAACATCACGGCGGTCTGGGGCACCGGCGATGTCAGCGAGAAGCCGGTCGGCTTCACCGATGTTCGCCTGATCGTTCACATGGATGCCGACGCGCCTCAGGAAACCATCGACGAGTTGATCGCTCACGTGTGCCAGTGGTCGCCGGTGTTCAACACCTTCTCGCGCCCCGTCAACATGGTTGCACAGTCTGCATGAAACACAGTGCCCGCCGTCTTTGGCGGCGGGTTTCGCCAGCTCTTGTGAGTCCCAGTAAAAGGTGAGTGGTCCCATGAATATTCAGCCCATGCCCTTGGCCGCATCGGCGATGGAAGCGCCGTCGGTTGTCGACGAAATCGCCAAGCTGGCCGCGT
>JGI12316J14372_10003846_pt1 | contig 13631 bp, 15 predicted proteins | sample MarCyaLeptolynsp_FD_14372 | JGI IMG/M metagenome (IMG submission 14372) | reverse complement strand
GACGGACCTGTTTTTTCACGCCGATGGAGGCCGGGGTTGAACTGGCCGACGGGGATGAGGGATATTTTCCGGGGCGGGGGTGATGGTTTGGCGATGATTTGGCCGGGTCGGTCGGTTCGTTGCAGTCCTTTACCGCCCAAATACGTGTTCCTCGGGAAGGACCTTCGGTGCAACGGCGCACGCGGCGGGATTCCTGCCGCGAAAATGGGGGCGAAACCACTCTTTTGATCATTGCGGCTGATCTGTTTGTAATACTCCGCGTGTGGCAGTTGAGTTGCCATGATCAGCCACTCGCCAGCTTCGTAGCGGACCGCGGGACAGAGCCCACAATACGCAAATCAGCAATGGAACGAATGTCCGGAACGCGGCATCAAATCTCAACGCTACAGCGAGCTGGTAACACTGTGCTATTTCTTCTTTTTCGGCGTTTTTCGATTCCGTAGTGCGGCGTCAATGGCGTGCTGTGTCCAGAAACGCAAACTGTCTTCATCATCAAAAATATCTTCTGGCGCTCGATAATATGGTATCGGGGTTGGTTTTCCCTTCATTTCAAACATGTATTGTTCAGCTCCGGCCGCTTCGAACTCAGCTCGCGACACGTCATCGACCTTAAGCCAAAGTTCGTCATCCGCGACGATCGCGAAGAAAAGACCGTCGCAATAAAGCCCATCGACACCAAACATCTTCCGGGTCGTGATGCTTCCAAAAGAGGCAAACAAATCTTGGTAAAAGTCAAACCGCAAAACTGAGCACTCCCGTCATGTTGTATTTGCCTTATCGGAAAGAGCTGCAATTTTGAGCTCTAAAAGCTCGATCAGTATTTCTGCCTTTTTGTTGATGCTGTCGATGCTTGCAGTCCCGCGCCCATAGGACCAAAGACCTTGTACTGAGACCGCGAGAAAGCTGGCCAGCTCTCTAATTTCACTATCTGTTGCAGAATGGCCAGTTTCGTTGGCCAATGCGAGGGCAAAACCGTTGGTCAATCGATCATAATGTGCTTTCACAACTTCCGCTATTTCGGCGTCGTGAGGTCCAAGCTCAATTAGGGTGTTCCCCATAAGGCAACCTCGCCCTGGAAGGCCCATTTTCTCGATTCCGACAACGCCGTCTCGCAAGTAGGTCTGGATTGCTGGAAAACCTGCACCTTCGGCCTCAACGACAGCGAATGCCGGAGTGACTGAGACGGCCCGAAACCAATCTAGGCACGCAAGGAACAGGTCTTTCTTCCCTCCAAAGTCCTTGTATATCGCACTGCGCCCGACACCCGTGGCGCGAACCAGGTCGTCCATCGAAGTTGCTTCATACCCATGCACCCAGAACTGGCGCATGGCGTTTTCAACGAGAGCGTTTCGCAGATGTGACTTTGGTCTAGGCATTTTTCTGTTGTAGAGGAATGATCGTTCCGCTACAAGAGAGATTATTGCGGAATGATTGTTCCACTAAAAGAACGAACTGAGTTGAAGCTGTCGATTTCGCCACCGGAGCTGATCGGCCGCACCCTCGAATACGCTCTGGATTACCCGAGAAAGAACAAACACCATGATCAAAAAAACCCTTAGAGCACTGACTTCAGCGTTAACGCTTGGATTGGCTTGCTCTCTGATACCGGTGGCCCTGGCGTCAGCAGAAGAAGGCAACAAGGCTGGAATATCTAGAGAACAGCTTCGATACGAGAAGTCTTTCAAAATAATACAAGGCAAACGTATGGCCTATGTAGATGTCGGTACTGGTGACCCAATCGTTTTTCTACACGGCAATCCAACGTCTTCTTATCTCTGGCGCAACGTCATGCCGCATCTGGAAGGCCGGGGACGATTGATTGCACCGGACATGATCGGCATGGGCGACAGCGAGAAGCTGGATAACACCGGACCAGAATCATATTCCTATGCAGAACATCGCAAATTTCTGTTCGCCTTGCTTGCAGAACTTGGCGTCAAAAAAAATGTGACACTCGTTATTCACGATTGGGGCTCCGGGCTTGGGTTCCATTGGGCGCACCAAAACCCGGACGCCATTAAAGGCATTGCCTTTATGGAGGCTTTCATCGCGCCGATCCCAAGCTGGGACGTTATGCCCGAAGGAGCGCGCGAAGGCATTAAGGCCGTTCGCTCGCCTGCAGGCGAAGAAATGGTGCTTCAGGGCAACTCGTTCATTGAAGGCATTTTGCCAGCAACGATCCTGCGCAAGTTATCTGAAGCCGAAATGGCAGAATATCGCCGTCCATTCTTGAACGCTGGCGAAGATCGCCGCCCAACACTGTCTTGGCCACGCCAAATCCCGATCGGGGGCGAGCCGGCTGAGGTCCACGAGATTATGTCTGCCTATAGCGCATGGATGGCTCAGAACGATATTCCGAAACTGTTCGTGAATGCGGAGCCTGGTGCTTTGATCAAGGGCGCGGCGCGCGACCTTGTTCGTAGTTGGCCGAATGTGACCGAAGTCACCGTCAAGGGCATCCACTTTATTCAAGAAGATTCACCAGACGAAATTGGCCAAGCGATCGCCGACTGGCTACCGCCTTCTCAGTAGAGCTGTCCCCTGTCATTCAACATACGATAACGAGTTCGCCATGATTGACCTATACACTGCACCGACTCCGAATGGCTGGAAAGCCTCTATCTGCCTTGAAGAGCTGGGACTGCCATATGAAGTCAAACATCTTGACTTCAGCAAAATGGAACAAAAAGAAGATTGGTACCTTGAGATTAATCCTAACGGCCGTATTCCGGCGATTGTCGATAAAGAAAACAACGATTTCAGAGTCTTTGAGTCAGGCGCGATACTGATTTACCTGGCTGACAAATCGGGTCGCCTTTTACCAACTGTTAAAGAGAAGCGGTCGGTAGCCTTGCAGTGGCTGATGTTTCAGATGGGTGGGGTCGGACCAATGCAGGGTCAGGCATTGGTCTTTGTAAGGAACGTGCCGGAGAAAATGCCCTATGTGATTGATCGGTATCTCACTGAAACCAAGCGCCTTTATGGCGTGCTTGATCGCCGACTTGCAGAAGAAGAGTTTCTAGCAGGGGAATATAGCATTGCAGATATTGCGTTATGGCCGTGGATTTATTGTGCGGAATGGACAGGTATTGATCTACAGGTAACTCCAAACCTTAATCGGTGGTTCAATTCTCTTTCGTCTCGTCCCGCTGTCAAGGACGGACTGAATGTTCCCGTACCTTTTGACATCAACGAAATTATGAACGACGACAGTGAGGTCAAAAAAATTGAAGGCCGATGGAGACAAATGTTAGGTGAGAACAACCCCGGGAAATCCTTAAGTTTGATCACTACCAGCGACTGCCGCCGGTCAGAGTAAGAAACTAAAAACGTCTGCATTGATCGCGAGCGTATTTGACTAATTTTACCCCGAAACAGCAATTGAGGCTATTGAGAGGAATGGAGGCTTTGTCCGTTCTGCCGTCGTCCGATGCAGGTCAACCAGATGTCTGTTCAGGGCCAACAACGCCCGTTATCCCTGCACAGAACCTGTCAGATCGCGACCTTGATACAACGAAAGAGAAGGGCTTGACGCGGCCCAACGCCATTTAACGGTCGTCAAGAAACGTCTCCTGTCCTGAGGCCGAGTTAACGGTTTAATCCTGCCATTCGCGTTATGCAGTCTTTGTACGGTGCAACAGGTCCAAATCGGGCGTTCGGGTCATCACACCGCAGCCGACTGTGCCGATACTTGCGGTGGGCCTTATCGCGATCATTTGCCGGCGCCCCTCCGGGACATTCTATCTAAGTGGAGGCAGGCAGAGTCTTCTCGCCGCCATCCGATAAGCCCGACAGGCCGACGTCGCCGCGACAAAAGCCTCCCTGAAAGCAGTCGTTAAACCGGGTTTGCTAGTCTCGGCCCCCAATCGTCTGGAAAGGTCCGGGGGGAAATTGGCTGACCTGTCTGTTTTTTGGCTGTTGGGCGCCGCTGTCCTGGCGATCCCCCTGATCTGTCTGCGGCGGATCACGCCGTCCCTGGACAGGGACTGGTCGCCCGATCAGGAGGTCTTGCCGCTCGTCGAATTTCACGGGAGCGGCGCCGCTCCGGCATCTGTTGCCGAGGCCGGCACATTCGTCATTCGAAACATCCGGCGCATTCATTATCGCAGCGCCAGGGATCACGACGTTCACCATTATGACCGCGAATTCGACCTGAACGACCTGGACACCGCATGGCTGGCGATTTCCCCCTTTTCCGGGTTTGGCGCCGCACATGCCTTTTTGTCCTTCGGCTTCAACGACGGCACCTATATCAATGTGTCCGTCGAGGTCCGCCGCACCAGGGGCCGGCAATTCGGCGCGCTGGCGGGCATGCTGCGCCAGTTCGAGCTCATGTATGTGATTGCCGATGAATCGGACGTCATCTGGCTGAGGACAAATTGTGCCGGAAACGATGTGCGGCTCTATCCGATCAAGACCGAAATCGAAAAAATCAGATCGGTGTTTGTGGACATTCTGGTGCGGGTGAACGCCCTCGGCACGACGCCGGAATTCTACCATACGATCGTCAACAATTGCACGACCAACATCGTCAGACACACCCGCAAGTTCGCCGCCAAACCGATCCCCGCCTGGCACTACAGCTACCTGTTCCCCGACACTGTCGACAAGATCGCCCACCGGTTGGATATCATCGATACCGATCTCGGCTATGACGAGGCCCGCAAACACTTCAACATCAAGGATCTCGCCCGGGCTTTCGAGGATGAAGACCGGTCGGGATTTTCGCGGGCGATCAGGGCGCGTTTTCGCCAACAAAGAGCGTCCGAATAACCCTGATCGGCTCTCAGGCCAACGGCAGCGTATCGCTTGAAATCGGCTTCGCGTCACAAGCTGCAGGCCTATGGTGCGCCCGTCGTTTTCGTCTGATAGATTCCTCCGGTTCCCGATGTGAGCAAGCCGCTCATGCGGCTATTTCCAGCAACAATCTGTTAAATTCCGCTGCTCGTTCGATGTTCACCAGATGGCCTGTGCCCTCAAAGGTGTGCCACGCCGCATTCGGCAACAATTCCTTCAGAAAAGCATTTGTCTCCCCGACGAGATAATAATCTTGTGCTCCCGTCACGAGCAGAACCGGTTTCTCAAAGGATCTCAATCTCTCCTGGTCATCGAATAGCGAGCGTCTGTCCCAATGCAGGGTCGAGAGAATGTGGATGGCTCCCTCGACTGGCTGGCTACACAGGTTGCCGGCGTAAATATTCCAGCCATCCGGATCGTTTTTCTGAAAACTCTGATAGGCCGGATCATCCCGCAGAACATTGACCGCACCTTCTGAACCTTCAGACTCGCGTAACTGAATTTCATGGCCAACCCAGTTTTCGCGATATGTCTTTTGTTCTGTTTCCTCGCGCGGACCGGAACTGTTTCCGACCAGCGTCAGGGTTTTGACACGTTCGGTGTAATTCAGCGCGAAATCCAGGCTTGTGAAACTGCCCATGGACGTTCCGACAAAATGAGCAAGATCAATATTGAGGTGGTCTACGAGGGCCAGAAGGTCGTTGGTTGATTGCTTCTGACCATAGAAATTTCGGTTCAGCGGAACCGCGGAAGGCAGAAACCCGCGCGCACTGTAGGTGATGCACCTGTGGGTTTGAGACAGGACCGGCACCTGGCGATGCCAGCTTCGATAATCGCCACCAAACTCGTGCACGAATACAATGGGTTCGCCGCTACCGGCCTCTTCGAAATAGATTTCGATCTCGTCGTCAGTTTCGAAGGTTGCCATTTGAGGTCCCAAAGTGTGGCAGTGAACGACAGTCGGCAGTTTATGCGGTGACAGCGGCGATACCCGCTTCGTCATAGCCCAGTTCCAGAAGCACTTCCCGGGTGTGCTGGCCGAGCTCCGGTGCTCGCCTTTCTTTTAATGCCTTGTCCGCGATTGGATTGCGGGAAAACTGCATTTTTCGACCGGACCCGCCGGTTTCCACGCATGAAAATGCTCCATATTCCCGGGCAATCGGGTTGTCGGCAATGGTTTGAACTGTCTCGACGACGGAACAGGGAATAGCGTTGTCGATCAAAAGTTCCGTCCAATAGGCGGAAGGGTGTTGCCTGAGGTGCGAACCCAACACGTCATCGAGATCATCCCGATTGGCAAGACGGGCCTCATCTCCCTGAAACCGTGGATCATTCAACAGGTCGGAATATCCGATTGCCTTGCAGAACCGCGGCCAGTCCTTGTCACTGCCAAGACCGATTACGATGTCCCTGTCGGCTGTGGGATAGGGTTCAAAAGGGGTCATGGAAGGGTGCCTGGACCCTATTGGTCCCGGGACAATCCCCGCGTTCAGATACCGTGCAAACGCGTTTTCAAGGCATACCCACTGGCAGGCAAGCATGGAAACATCAAGATGATCTGTCTCTGCCGTGCCTTTTGCATCGCGTTCATACAGACGCTGCAATATGCCGATGGTGGTGAACAGTGCCGCTGCAATATCGCCAACCGAAAAACCGACCCTGGTTGGCTCTCCGCCCAGCGCGCCATTGATGCTCATCATGCCGCTCATGGCTTGAACCACAATGTCGTAGGCTGGACGGTCTGCCAGACTCCCCTTCTGTCCAAAGCCGCTAATCGATGCGGATACAAGTTTCGGATTGATCCGTTTCAAATCTGCATCGCCGCACCCCAGCCTTTCACGAACGCCGGGTCGCATGTTTTCGACAAATACATCAGCGTCGGCCAATAACTTATGCAGTGCCTCCTTGCCGGCATCCGTTTTCAGATCAAGCACGATTGACCGTTTGTTGCGATTCAGGGATGCAAAATAGAGGCTGATGTCATCTTCAAACGGCGGAGTTGTTCTCGCCATGTCACCATTGGGATTTTCCACCTTGATTACGTCGGCACCAAGCGTTGACAGCAACCAGGTACAAAACGGTCCTGAAAGAACCGAAGTCATATCGATGACGCGAATATTCTTCATGATGAGTTTTCTTTCAACATGGATTTCAGTCTGGCAAGATGACCTGCCTTTGAAGCGAGCGCACTGGCAGCGACTTCACGACAATAATCATTCAGACGATCGCGGCTTGTCTGGTGATCTATCAGGCCCCAGGCGACCGCCTCGTCCGATGTGACCGTCCTGCCGCCCAAAAGAATGCTGGAAGCACGGCCATGTCCTATCAGGTTGGACATTTTGTCGACATCAACCTGTGACGGCAGGACGTTGTTCTTCAAAACCGGATAGCCAATTTTTGCTTGTGGAACACCGACACGAATATCGCAACCGAGCGCCAAGCTTAAACCGCCGCCCATACAGGGGCCGTTAACAGCGGCGATCGTCAATGCCGGAATCGCCCGCAGCGATTGGGGCATTTCCGCCCAGAGATCGGGACCGTCCTGCTCGTCATAAAGGGTGTCGAGATCAGCTCCGGCACAGAAGACCCGTCCACCGGCGCCCGTTATGACGACCGCGCGAAGTTCTTCGTCACAAGCTGCCGCGTGGAACATATCACACAGCACGCCCAACATTTCCCTGGTCAGTGAATTCGCCTTTTCCGGCCGGTTGATTGTGACTGTTAACAGGTTTCCTTCGCGCAATTGTAAAATCAATTCACTGCTCATCGGGTCTCCATGCAGTTAATCTCTGAAATCGGGGACGGTCCGCTCCAACATGCGAAGCAGAGCGTTCCATTGGAAAGCGCCGTGCGGACCTTTTGCTGGAGACCCCCAATCATCCAGGGCCGCCATCGCTTCCGGTTCAATTCTGACAGGATCGTCGGTAGCGCCCAGGATATCGACCTGAACCTTGCATGCCATTTCGAGATAGTAGTGATAAATAAAGGCCTCTGCTGCCGTACGTCCGACAACCAGCAAACCGTGATTTTGCAGAAGCATTGCAAACTTGTCACCGAGGTCGCGAGCGAGCACCGCGCCCTCATCCTCGACTGCTGTGGAATCCTGGTAAGGATGGGAGGCCAGGGTTCCAAGGACAAAACCGGCATGTTGCGAAAGCGGGAGCAGGCCCTCCGGCATGGCGGAGACCGCAATCCCGGCGCGCGTATGGCTGTGGATGACGTAATTTATCTCCGGCCGCGCTTTGAGGACATTTGAATGAATAACGTGTCCGGCCAGATTGATGACCTTTCCGCTTTCCGGTCTGTTGTCTACCGCCTCGCCACGTTCAAACGACATCCGCGTGAGGTTGGAAGCGGTGATTTCATCAAACATCAGATCATGGGAATTAAGCAGATAATGCTGCGGATCATCGGGTAGTCGAGCAGATATGTGCGTGGACGTCAGATCGGTCCAACCATAGTGATGGGCCAGGCGGTAAAGGGCCGCGAGATCTTGTCTGGCCGCGACGGTCTCGGATGGTTCGGCTGAAGGATTCAGCATTCCTGTTCTCCCAAAGCGTCCCGGTAGAGATTATGAAAGTGCCGCAAGCCGACTTCACTCATTGCGCCGCGCCCGTCGCCGATGACATAGGGTCCGGGTTCGAACGCACGGCTCTGCATGCCTTTCTGGATTTTGGACACGACCCCTTCATCTTCCGCTCCCGTAGTTTCCCTGTGCTTGATCATCAGCGCGCGGACCTTGTCATCGCAGATGTTGCCGCTTGAAAACCAACGGTAACGGTAAATGGTTTTGTTCCAGGCGATCGGCAACCATTGTCGGATCGTGAAGTAACCCCCGGGGTAACAACACATCGAGACGTTGGGCCATATCCAGTAGGCACCATAATCGCCAGCTCTTGAACTCGCCTCGAGATCATATTCGTACTGTTTTTCATTTCTTGTCTGCGCCTTGCCATCATGCCAAATGGTCATGCCGCGCGGAATCGTCGTGTAACCTTCCATGTCAAGTACTCCGCGTGTAAGTGAACTCGCATGTACGGTCGGACAATGATAACACTCATTGTAATTTTCGACTGAAAGCTTCCAGTTGGACTGATGCTCAATTTCGGTTTCGCAAACAAACTTCAGTTTTGCAGGCTCAGGATGAAAGCTCAGCAGATTTTCTTCATATTCCTTCAATGCAGGACCCATCGGGAGGGCATTTTCGTCCAGATTGACGAAAACAAATCCACAAAATGTTTCGACCCTGATTTTGCGCAGGTTGATCTGGTCGCAGCTCAGACCGTCGCTTTCTACCGATCCGGGCGCACGCCTCAATTTGCCGTTTATCTCGTAAGTCCACGCGTGATAGGGGCAGACCAGAACCCGTTTGTCCTTGCCTTCCCCTTCCACAAGCGGGTGGCCGCGGTGTCGGCATACATTGTAGTAGGCATGCACCACGTCATCGCTTTGCCGGATTACAAAAACGTTCTCATCAACAATAGTGAAGGTTTTGAAATCGCCGACACCGGCAATTTCCGAAACATGACAAACACACTGCCAACTGCGAAAGAAAATTTTTTCCTTATCAATTTCAAAGAATTCCGACTCCACGTAGTACTTGGCTGAAAGGGGCGTGTTCATGGACATTTACCGATTAACTTTGAATGGCCTGGGTGAGAGTGGGGATACGCTGAAATATCGACTGCACAGCCAGTCTGCCTTGCTCTGCTCGATTTGAAAAGATATAGAAATAGTGCTGTTAGGATAACTTGAAGTTGGCCTGTTGTGTTTCAGCTCGACACGGATGTTCCGTTGGTTGCAATCCGTACTTTTGTGATCGCCGCCCATTTTCAGAATTTCAGACGCGCCGCCGAGGCGCTTGGCGTCACGCCAACAGCCGTTAGTTCGCAGATAAGGTCGTTGGAGAGCTACCTCGGCAGTGCGCTGTTTGATCGCAATGCACAGTCCGTTGAGCTCACCGATACAGGCCGGCAATTTGCCGAGGTTTGTGAAACGATCCTGACCCGCCTGGACAAGGCGGTCCATGACGTGCGTCAGACCGCCAACCGAACTTCAATAGCAATAGGAGTCGGGGCTCTCATCGGTTCTCAATGGCTTTCGAAGCGGCTGTTCAGCTTCTGGCAGTGCTTTCCCGAAAGAAATCTGCACATGCAATATTCGCCCGGTGGTGTGGAATTTTCAGATGGCCTGACCGACATGATGCTTGCCTGGGGTGACGGCCAATGGCCGGGGTTGGTGTCGGAGCCTTTGCTGAGGTTCAATATTTCGCCTGTGATTGCTCCCTCACTGCTGGATGGAGTCAATCGGATCCGTGAGCCTGCCGATTTGCTGAAATTACCTCTGCTGCATTGGAAGGATCAGTCTGACTGGTTGGAGTGGTTTGAGGCAATGAATGTGGAAGTGTCGAGACCTCTTCGCGGAGTGGTATTCGACGATNCAAGTGTCCTGCTTCGCGCTGCTCTTTCCGGACAAGGGGTCGCGCTGGGTCTTTTACCTCTCATTGAGAGTGAACTTCAGTCCCGGCAATTGATCAGGCCGATCGAGACGGACTATACCCCATCACGGTGTTATTATCTGGTTTATCCGTCCGAAGCGATGAAGCGATCTCCACTAAAGGCTTTCCGCGACTGGATTATGAGAGAGGCCAATGGCAACTGAGACCGGCATTGGCATCAGAAATCGTGCAGGTTTTGGAATGAATGTGACCCAATGCGGACATTCACTGAGCGCCTTTGTTCGGTTGCCTTGTCTGCATGGCCGCCATTTGCCGGCGCCGCTTCGGCTTCGCCTGCCGCGGCCAATACATGCGTTATTCGAAACATCCGGCGGATTCGTTATCGCAGCGCCGGGGATCACGACGTTCACCATTGCGACCGTGAATTCGACCTGAACGATCTCGCCAATGCATGGCTGGCGATTTCCCCGTCTTCCGGGTTCGGCGCCGCGCATGCCTTTTGTCCTTCGGCGGCAGATCAACCGCGCCATGCGTCAAGATCTTTCCAGTTGGACGGCCACATGGCTTCGAACTTTTTTCAGTTTTCATTTCAAGTCGCATAGTGTGCGGTTCCGGGCCCTTGCCGGATTGGAGCGGACGAATGATGGAGTTGCTGATCACCTGGCAGACCTGGATTTATCAGGGTGTTCGCAATTCGATTTTGGAGTTTGGCCAGTCCGGCGATTTCTGGTTGCTGCCCGGCATGATTTCCACCGGGATTGTATTCGGTGCGATTCACGCGCTGACCCCCGGACATGGCAAAAGTATCCTGGCCAGCTATCTCACGGGCTCGGAAAACGGATTGCCCCGCGCGCTCTCAATCTCTTCGGTCCTGGCAGCGACGCACGTTCTGAGTGCTGTTTTGATTGCCTTTTTTGCGGCACATTTGATGGAGCGGTCCTTTGTGGGAGCCGGGCGTGCCCCGATACTCGAGCTTTTGAGCCGCGTCCTTCTGATCGGAATCGGACTCTGGATGCTTTTCCGGGCCATACGGGCCAGGCGAAACCAGGGCCATCATGAAGGCCTGGGGGTCGCACTGACGACCGGGTTGGTTCCCTGTCCGTTGACCCTGTTCGTTGTCGTCGCGGCCCTGTCGCGCGGCGTCCCGGAAGCCGGCCTGGTGTTTGCCGGATCGATGTTGCTTGGCATTGCGCTCACGCTCGGCCTGGTTGCTGTCGTGGCCGTGGTTGGGCGGCGAACATTCATGCAATACGTCTCCGGCAGAGGTGGGGCTTTGGGGTCCCTATCCCGGATGCTTGATGCTGCCGCCGGCTCGCTGATCATCCTGTTCGCAAGCCGCGACCTCCTGCAATAAAGTGATCGGTTGAAAGTGAAAATGCTCGTTCCTTCGCGGATTTCAGGGCTTGCAAACCCCTCCTGTTAGGCCATATTGCACGTTCACTGGCAAATGCATGGTCCGCGGCTGATTCATTCATCGGCCTTATTGGGTGAACTGGGAACCGCCTTGATCCGATTGAGCGCGCGAAAACAACAAGTCTGGCGACGGTTCCTGACGGGACTGGTTTGCATTTGCCTGTCTGTCTGGACGATCGTTCCGTCCGCGTCCCACTCCCCAAGGTTTCTGGAAACTGTCGAGGATCACCTTCACATAATTGAAGATCACGGCCATTCGCACGGGGTGGAGATCGATCTCCTGTGGGCCCTGCACGGCCACCAGCACGATCTTGCAGATCACGACCACAACATGGCCGTGCTTGCAAAGCCCGGCCCGAAGTCACCGCACACGCTTGACGGGTCGTGCTGGCGAATGTCCCTCAGCGATGCGAACTCCGCATTCATAGGCCCGCCAAGGCGTCCTCCACGAGCCTGACAGATTGCCCGGTTCGGGCGCGTCGGAAATCTGTCATTCACTCGGAAGGACCTTATGAACCCTTATTCAAACAAGGGGCGCCATCGGCTGTCTTGCGCCTTGATGGTCACCCTGTCATCCTCAATCCTGTGTTTCGTCGCAGGAGTTCAATCAGCAACCGCACATGATGTGACCCCCGGTGACGCGGGCTATATCCAGGAAATCTGGGGGGTCCACATCATCTCCTTCATCTATCTCGGGGCCAAACACATGGTCACGGGATACGACCACATTCTCTTTCTTTTGGGTGTGATCTTCTTCCTCTATCGGATGAAGGACGTCGCCATCTATGTAAGCCTGTTTGCCCTCGGTCACTCAATCACCATGCTTCTTGGTGTCTGGTATGGCTGGGGTATCAATGCCTACATTATTGATGCGATCATCGGTCTGTCGGTCGTCTACAAAGCGCTGGACAATCTCGGGATCTTTCAGAAGGTGTTGGGTTTTCAGCCGAATACAAAGGCCGCGACCCTCATCTTCGGATTGTTCCACGGGACCGGCCTGGCCTCCAAAATACTGGAATACGAGATCTCGCCGGATGGCCTGTTGGCCAATCTGCTGGCCTTCAATGTTGGTGTTGAAATTGGTCAGCTCCTCGCATTGTTTGGCATCCTCATTGTCATGGGATACTGGCGGAAAAGCCCGAATTTCATGCATCAGGCCAAAATCGCAAACATCATCATGGTTTTTCTCGGCATGTTGCTGACCTATCAACAAATCGCAGGATACATCGCCGCCACCGCATGACTGGAGAGAATAGTGTACAACGCACCCCAACCAAAACTCGAAGATCTTCCAAGCAACCGGCAGCTCGGTCGCATGTCGATCGCCGCTGTCGTCGGTGCCGCGGCCATTGGCGTCATGGTCTACCTTCCCGCCGAGTACGGCGTCGATCCAACAGGGGTCGGCAGTGTCCTCGGCCTGACTGAAATGGGCGAGATCAGGCAACAACTGGCCAAGGAAGCGGCAGAGGACGAAAAGCGTCATGGCGCGGAGGGATCGTCGTCCCTGATTGATGACGTGTTCGGCCTTTTCGCCACCACAGCTCATGCCCAGGAGGCTTGGACCGATGTGGTGACATTTACCCTTGAACCCGGTGCCTATACCGAGATCAAGGCAACCATGGAGAAAGGCGCAACGCTGACCTACGCCTGGGCTGCCGAGGGCGGGCGGATCAACTTTGATCTGCACGCCCATGCGGGCGGCGAGAATGTGACCTACGAAAAAGGCCGTGGTCAATCCTCCGGCGAGGGAAGTTTTGAGACTCCGTTCGCCGGGGATCATGGCTGGTTCTGGCGGAATCGCGACAAGTCGGTGGTTACGGTCACGCTGCAATTGCGCGGTGAGTACAGCGGTCTTGTCCGCAGCGACTAGAGTTTTTCACAGTTTCACGGAAACAGTGAAAAGCTCAAAGTCTCTGTATTCCGCATTTCTTATCTGTCCAGACGATTCCGTCTGAACAGGAAA
>JGI12316J14372_10003833_pt1 | contig 13666 bp, 15 predicted proteins | sample MarCyaLeptolynsp_FD_14372 | JGI IMG/M metagenome (IMG submission 14372) | reverse complement strand
CCGGCCGACGATCACGGACTGTTATGTCGCGCTGGGCCTTCTCGATCCGGTCTATTTTCTCGGCGGGCGCATGGCGATCGACCGCCAGGCGGCGATCGATGCGCTGGCGAGGCTTGGCGCCAGGATCGGCCTTGAGGGGCCGGCCGCCGGGGCGGAAACGGCGCGCGCGGCCCTGCGCATCGCTACCGCCAAGATGGCCACGGAGGTCTCCAAGGGTATGGCGCAGCGTGGCCTGGACCCGGCCGACTTCGCGCTCGTGGCCTATGGCGGCGCCGGCCCGACCCATGCGGCCATGCTGGCGGAAGAGGCACGGCTGAGCCACATCGTCATCCCGCCCTCGCCCGGCACTTTCTGCGCTTTCGGGGCCCTGGTCGCCGACATCAGGCGCGACTTCGTACGCTCCCGGCGCCTCACGTTGGGCGAAGACCCGCATGCCGGCGCCGAGGTGACGCGGATTCTTGGCCAGCTTGAGGCCCAGGCCCAGGCCTGGATTGGCCAAGAGGGCGGCCTGGCCGATACGGTCGCTGTCGAGGTCACGGCTGACATGCAATACCCGCGTACGGCCTTCGTGCTGACCGTGCCGATCGCGGACGCGGCCTGGCGGTCCGGCGACGTGGCGGCCATCAAGGAGGCCTTCCATCGAGAACATGAGCGGCTGTACGCCTTTCGCCATGCCGACAGCCCCGTCGACATCACCACGTTGCGCGTCCGCGTGAACGGTGCCGTTCCGCCCGTGCACCTGGCCGCGACTCTGGATGGCGATCCGCCGGAGCAGGCCGATACGCGGCCGGTCTACGTCGGTGATGGTGTCTGGGTCGACGCGGCCGTTCGCATGCGCGCCGATCTTACGACCGCGCATGCGGTTGCCGGCCCCGCGATCATCGAACAGGACGACACAACCATCTGGGTGCCGCCCGGCTGGGCGGCGTCGACCGACCCGACCGGTTGCCTGCATCTGCGCCCCACCGACACTTCGGGGAAAGGCCAAGCGACATGAAGATCGATCCGGTAAGCCTGGAAATCCTGAACACCAAGGTCGCCGCCGCGGCGGAGGAAATGGCGCTGACGCTGAAGCGCACGGCCCGTTCGCTCTATGTGAAGGAGGCGGTGGATTTCGCCGTCGGCCTGGTCACCCGATCCGGCCGGTTCTTCGGCAATCCGCGCGATTTCGGTTCCGCGCTGTTGGACTACGACATCAAGCCGACGCTGGACGCCTTGGGCGAGCCCTTGGGCGAGGGCGACGTTCTCTTGACCAACCACCCCTATATGAGCGCCGGCCTCGTCAGCCATACGCCGGACCTCACCCTGATCCGGCCTTACTTCCACGATGGCGAACTGGTCTGCTACGGCTACAACTTCATCCATTCCACCGATATCGGTGGCAAGGTGCCGTCCAGCATCTCGCCCAGCAATTCGGAGATCTTCCAAGAAGGGCTGTTGATCCCGCCCTTGAAGCTGGTGCGCGCCGGCGAGATGAATCGGGACGTGCTGGCGATCTACCGCGCCAACGTACGTACGCCGGATCTTAACGTTCAGGACCTTACGGCGATGCTGGCGGCGCTCGAGACGGGCTCCAAGCGGATCGCCGAAATGGTCACCGCCCATGGTTTCGAAACCATGATCCAGGCCCAGGACGATCTTTTGGAGTACGCTGCTCTAAAGGCGCGGGAGGTGCTGCGCCGCATCCCGGACGGCACCTACGACTTCTGGGACTACATGGACGATGACGGGGTGACGCCGGTGCCGGTGCGCTTTCGTGTCGCCATGACGGTGACGGACGGGCGCATCCATCTCGATTTCGACGGCACCGACCCGCAGGTCGCCAGCGCCTATAACGTGCCGACCCTGGGCACGCGCCATGCCTGGCTGACCGTTCGGGTGCTGCACTTCATCACCACCCACGATCCGACTGTTCCGTTCAACGGCGGTCTGTTCGAACCGATCACAGTCTCCACCCGCAAAGGCTCGATCCTGGACCCGGAGTTCCCGGCTGCGACCGGCGTGCGCGCGGCCTCGGCCTACCGCCTGAACGACGCGGTGACCGGCGCCTTTGCCCGGGCCGTGCCGAAGGATGTGCCGACCCCCTCGGGCGGTGCCATGGTGCCGGTGGTGCTGGCCGAGTACGACAAGCGGTCCGGCGCGCGCAACGTGCTGGTGGTGAACTCGATCATCGTCGGGTCCGGCGCCCGCTACGGTTCCGACGGCTATGACGGTGTCGACGGCTCGCTGTCGACCATCCGCAACACGCCGGCGGAAAAGAGCGAGCTTGAGGCCGGCATCGACGTGCTGCATTACGGCCTGAACCGGGATTCCGCCGGCGCCGGCCGCTGGCGCGGCGGTCTGGGCCTGGCCTTCACCTTCCGCGTCACACAAGGCGGCAGTGCCGTGCTCGGCCGTGGATTGGAGCGCTTTTACTTCCGACCCTGGGGCATGGCGGGTGGCAAGCCAGGCGCCAACATGCGCGTGGTCCGCAACATCTGCTCCGAAGCGGAAGAGGATCTCGGCAAGATCGACATGGTGGCGATGGAGGAGGGCGACACCATCACCTTCCTCACCCCCGGCGGTGGCGGCTATGGCGATCCGTTCCTGCGACCGCCTGAGGCGGTGCTGGAAGACGTGCGCTACGGCTTCGTCAGCGTCGAGACGGCGGAACGGGACTATGGCGTCGCGATCGCGGATGGCGCGGTGGATAAGGACCGCACGGAATGGCTGCGTGCCCAACGCCCGGTCATCAAGCAGCCGAACGAGATCACCTTCGATTTCGGCCCGGAAAGGGACGCATGGGACAGCGTTTTCACCGACGATCAGGTGTCCAGGCTAAACGATGCCCTGATGCGCCTGCCGCTTGCCGTGCGCCAGGAAAAACGCCAGGCCCTCTTTCGCCATGTCATCCCGACGCTGTTTGATCCCGCGGCCAACCGCCGTTCGCTTGGCGACGAAGGCGAGCTTCAGCGCAAGCTGGCACAGGAGATCGCGCGCATAGGGTAGTGGCGCGTGGAGCGAACGGCGGCTAGAAAGCGGTTGTCGAAGGACGTCAACGGCCCGCCCTCCCAGAGTGCAGGCCTCGTTACCCCCCATCGCAAGAGGAACGACCGTGAAACAGCGCCAGCTACTGCGTGACGGCAAGATGGTTTCCGAGGTCGGGCTCGGCTGCATGAGTTTTGCTGGCTTTTATGGGCCGACGACCGAGGAGGAGGCGCACGGCACGCTGGCGGCAGCGCTGGATCTCGGCGTCGATTTTCTCGACACGGCCAACGTCTACGGCATGGGCGTGTCGGAAAACATGATCGGGTCGTTTCTGAAGGGCAATGGGTCAAAGTTCACGATCGCGACCAAAGTCGGTATCTGCCGGGACCCTGAAACCGGCCGACGGACTTACAACAACACGCCCGAACATCTGCGCGGCGAGCTTGAAAAGTCGTTGAAGCGGTTGGGGCTCGACCGGGTCGATCTCTATTACATCCACCGGCGAGACCCTGAAGTTCCAATTGAGGACGTCACGGGAGCACTGCTGGAGCTGAAGGCGGAAGGCAAGATCGCCGGCATCGGGTTTTCGGAGATCTCACCGGCCTCGCTGCGCCGCGCCTGTGCCGTCGGGCCGGTCGACGCGGTGCAGAGCGAATACTCGCTTTGGACCCGGTTGCCGGAACTGGGCGTGATCCAGGCCTGCGCGGAACTGGGCGTCGCCTTTGTGCCGTTCTCCCCGGTCGGTCGCGGGATGTTCGGTGCCGTGACGCCGGACCCGGGCCAGTTCGCCGACACGGACTTTCGGCGCAACAATCCGCGCTTCGTGGAACCGAATTTCAGCTTCAATGTGAAGGCGTTCGGGCCGTTCAAGGCGTTCGCCAGGGACCAGGGCACGACGCCGGTTGCGTTGGCGATCGCCTGGTGCCTGGCGCGCGGCGATCATCTGATCCCGATCCCGGGCACGCGTACGGCCGCCCACCTGGCCGACTGCGCCGCGGGCAGCGCATTTCAGATGACCGATGCGGTTATGGCCGAGATCGAGCGTTTCCTGCCGGTCGGCTGGGCCCATGGCGACCGCTACACGCGGCAACAATGGGTCGGGCCGGAAGGATACTGTTGACGCCGACCGCTGGTTTCGGCAGGCGGCGACGGCTAAGGGGCGTTGCCCTCGTCAAAAATGGACAGGTTCAGATCCGGCATGCCGCCCATCCAGATCGCGTGCCGCGTGTGGTCGGCCAAATGGTCGCCGGTTCCGGGATGGATGAACACGATCAGCCCGTCCCGGTTCAGCGCCAGCCATGGCACCACCGCGGCGAACTGGTCCGGCGGAAAGGCGAGCTGACAGCTCCACATCGGGTGCGGCCCGACCGGCCGCTCGTGCATCCGCCCCATCTCGACATCGAACTGGTCCCGCGCTGCCTCGCACAGGCGCCGCGCCTGCGCGATAGTGTCGGCGGCGTAGTAGACATGGGCGTGGAAGTCGGCGATCTCAGGCAAGGGGCTACTCCGGGTCTTTGATGCAGAGGCGGTCCAAGCTAGCGGCTTTCCTCTTCGCCCGATAGGCTCGTCGGGTCATTACGTTCGGCGGAAAGGGCCACCGATGCGCACGATCCAGATCAGCGGAATCGCCCTGTCGGCGTCGGTGATCGGCCTGGGCACGATGATCTTTCACCCCGATACGGCAAGGCGCGACTGGGCCCTGCTCGACGCCTTCGTCGCCGGTGGCGGCACGTTCATCGATACGGCGGAGGTCTACGGCGCCGTCGAGGAACATGGCTATTCCGAGATGGTGATCGGGGACTGGCTTGCCGAGCGGCCGGCCATGCGCGAGCGGATCGTGCTGGCATCCAAAGGTCTGATTCCGGGCTATTGCGCGCCGCTTTATGGTGGCGGGGCGTCGATTGGGCCGGACCAGGTGCACCGGGCAATCGACGGCTCCTTAAGTAGGCTGAAGACCGGCTGGCTGGACGTATGGATGTTCCACCGTGATGATCCGGGCCAAGATGTCGGGCCGTTGGTCGATGCGCTTGACGACGAGATCAAGGCAGGTCGGCTGCGAGCCTGGGGCGCTTCGAACTGGTCCACCGCACGCCTGCAACAGGCGATCGACCATGCGCGCCGGTCGGGCAAGACCCCGCCGGTCGTCGCCAGCCCGCAGTTCTCGCTCGCACGCGCCAATGAGCCCTATTGGCCCGACACCGTCATGACGTCCGACAGCGACCGGGGATGGTACGCCGCGCATCAGCTACCGCTCGTCGCTTGGTCGTCACTGGGACGGGGATTCTTCTCGCGCGCCAAGCCCAACGAGCGCGGCGATGCCGACTTGGTGCGGGTATTTTACTCCGACGCCAATTTCGAACGGAAGCGGCGCGCAACGGCGCTCGCGGAAGCCATGGGCCAGTCGCTCTTCCAGGTCGCCTTGGCCTATGTCACAAGCCAGTCTTTTCCGACCATTGCCTTGTGCGGTGCCCGAACGGTCGACCAGGTTACCGACGCGGCGCAGGCCGGCGATCTGGTCCTGTCGGGCGAGCAAAGGGACTGGCTCGACCTCTCGACTGACGATCAACCGATCTGACGGCACCTTCGGCTGAGGGTCCCGAAGATGGTCGCTCAGTACCTGGAGGTCCCACACGCCAACCGTCGTGCCGAACTCGCGTTTGACGTTGCAACAGGCGAACCCGCGAACCGAGCCGGCGCCAGGCCTCCGACGGTCCGCAATTCACCCTGGACGCGCGCCTACTGAAAGCATCGGATATCGAAGCTTGCAACGCGCCGGCCTTGCGCATCATTGGACCAGGTCAGCGTACCGTTGGCGCCGGCGAAGTCACCGGTGCCGCCGACCACCGAAACGATGACATCATCGGCGGGCGGGCCCTGTGTCGACGGATCGGCGAACGTGAAGCTTCCGCTCCAGGTGATCGTTCCATTCGCATAAACCTCGTCGCCATGACCGAGCAGCATGTGGATGCCGTCACCGCCGCCGGGGATCACAGTGGCATGAAAATGCTGCCGGCCGACCTCGGCACCCGTGTCGTCGAGCAGTCGGACTTCACCGACGCGCATGTCGCCGACGCTCATGCCGGGCTCGCCGAGATCCACGAGCCGAACGTCGACATAATCGGGGTAAACCTCGAACGCCGTGCAGGCGGAGTTGTCCTGGGCTTGGAGAGGAAGTGCCGACCCGGCAACGACGATTGCGGCGAGCGCGCCAAGAGCGCTTCGGATGGCGAACGTCATGAGTCCTCTCCAATTCGGCTGAGTTGATGTTGAGCCTGTCGTGCAAAGGCTGAGCTTGCCAAGTTAAGCCCGATCAATACCTGGAACTCTTACTCCGTATCACGATTCGATTATCGATTTCTATTGGCTGAGGTGCACTACCTGCATCGTGCCCAAGCGCGCCTGCGCCTCGGATACATGCAACGGGTGATTGGTTGCCGAGGTCGCTACGAGAACGTTGCCCATTCTGATGGCGTCGTTGGTCTTCGATCGGCCCGGTTCGCTCGCGCCTCTGTGCTGCAACCAGGTGGTTCCGGCGGGCACTACATGCTCCTCAGCCAATCACCGACGACCGCACCGGTTTGCACGTCAAAGGGCCCTTGCCATTGTCCACGATACGGTGCTGCCCCAGCCCGTTTTCTGCCAAACACACGCGACGGTGAAACGCCGAACCGCTGGCGGAAGATGCGGCTGAATTGGTCGGGATCCCTATAGCCCGATTCGGCTGCAATGCTTCGAATGCGATCGTGCGACGAAGGTGTGGACAAGAGGAGATGGAGTGTGTGCTCCATTCGGCGTCTGGAAATGTACTGGCCGACGCCGCCAACCGCCGCGAAGTCTCTATGGAGCGATGATCGCGACACATTGAACGCGCGGCAAACGCGATCAACGCTGAGCCCCGGGTCGGTCAGATGTCGATCCAAGTAGGACCTGATCTCCGCGCTGCGTTCCATCCGCAGGGCTCGGACCGCCGGGTCCTCGGTATCGCCTTGATGAAAGTAGCCACGAAGCAGGCCACAGAACCCTTCAGCCAACAGATCCGCTTCGTCTGATCTGACGTTTGGCAGCAGTTCCTGCATCGCAAAAAACGATCGCAGCAAGTATCGCCCGGCGGGCGTGTGACCTCCGAACATCATGTGGGCCGGGTGATATGCCGGGTCATATCCAACAGCCTCGTGCGGGATGAACACGCCCGAAACGACCGAGTTCTCGGTCGTGGATCGAAAGACGCGCGAGAAATCGAATATGTGAACCACGCCCGGAGACACGTCAAAGTAATTGCCGTCGGCAATCCCTCGCATTCGACCTTCCTTATAGATCTGGAGGGACAAGTAGCTTGTACTCCGAATGTGGCGCGGCTCATGCCCGAACAGCGCCGTGGAAAATGCCACCTCCGTGAAAAACAGGCTGCCCAAGAGCCAACCCTGGGCGCGTTCGCGGTCGCTGACGCCTTCAAACAAGGGTTCGACGTCATAGATCTCGCGCACGGCTTCGCGCCAGGCATCGAAACAGTCTCGTTTGCCGACGAGCTTGGCGTTGAGTTCAAAACTGGGGATCGAGGTATCTGAGTCAGTCATGCGGCACAACTGAGCCTTGCCGTGTCAACTGCCAACCTTCACGTGATTCGCCGTTTGATCATCTACTATTGACATAGGTTAGCATTTCGCTTGCGGTCGTCGCAAGCGAACACAACGGATAATTGTTGCGGCGCCTAGTTAAGTGGTGACGTGGTTCCAGACTGTCGTTTTGAGAAGAGGATGAACGACACTCTAGGGATCGACCCAGAACGTATCCGTTCGATAGCGCCCGAAATGGCCGCCGGGGTTCCAGCTATAGACCGCTTCCAGCGGGACATTGTGCAGCCGGTTGGCGACGACGATCGGTTGCGGCAGGCCCTGCACCAGACCAATCGAAGTCACCTGGTCGGCGTGGATCTCCAGCATGCGGGTGACGATCTCGATCTTGCGGTCACGGTCCGTCGTGATCAGCCATTCGCTGTAAAGGTCGACCAGCTCTTGCGCCCAGGGCAGGTCCGGCGCCTGGCCCGACACGCCGCCGGTCTGCCAGAACTGGCCCCAGGCCGGGTATTGCAACCAGTTCTGGTCGACCGGCGCCAGTTCCGTCGGCACGGTGGTCGGTGTGATCAGGCCGTTGTCGAGGCCGAACCAGACCGACATGATGGTCTCGCCGGCGAAGATGCGGTTGCGGAAAATGTCTCGCTGAGAATTGCTGATGGAAAGTGCCACCCCAATGTCGCGCCAGTGGTCGGCGATCAGCTGCAGGGCATCGACCTCCTCGCGCCGCTCGCCCGAGGTCTCCACGGTAATTTCCAGCCGCCTGCCATCCGGCAGCAGCCGGATGCCCCGGTGATAGTCGGTCAGGCCGATCTCATCGAGCAGTTCGTTGGCCTGATCCAGGTCGTATTGCGTCCATGCCGTTGCCAACTCTTCGGTCCAAAACGGTGAGGCGGGCACGACCGTGTTGTTCGACAGCTCGCCCAGCCCGAAATAGATGATTTCGTTGATTTCCTCGCGATAGACCGCCAGCGACAGGGCGCGCCGGAAGCGGACATCCTGCAGCAGTTCGCGCCAGACCGGGTCGGCGGCCGTCAGGTTCGGATAGATCGCGATTTCCGAGCCCCGTACCGTCTCCCACAGATCGATATAGTACTGGTTTGTGTCCTCGGCCTGGGCCAGGAAGGCATAGTCCTCAATGCGAATATGGCGGGCTTGCAGATCGCTGGCCCCGGTTCCGGTTTGCACAGCGATCAGCGACGGGTCGGAGACGTTTACATAGACGTTGTCGATATAGGGAAGCTGCTGCCCTTGATCGTCCACCCGGTGGTAATAGGGGTTGCGCACGAAGCGAAAGCGCTGGCTCGGCGCCGGTGTTGCGACCACCCATGGCTGCAGGACCGGCAGGTCCGGGTTGTGTGCCTCGTAAAGGTTGCCCCGCCTGATGTGCAAGACCGTCCAGTCGCGAAGCTGGGCCGCGCTGACCTCGGCAGCGAGATCATCGGGGTCGGCATAGTTCTTGTGAAACTGCCGCAGATAGTGGGACGGGGCGTAGAGATAGAGTGGTAGGGCGCCCGCCAGGGCGGGGATCAGCCGCGGGTTGGGTTCGGACCAGCTATAGCGAACGGTGTAATCGTCAATGATTTCGACCTCCGGCCGCTCGCCGTCGATCAGGAGCCGAGGGTCGGGGCCGAAAGGGCGCAGATCCGTGTTCAGCTGGACGTCGAACCACTCGTAGCGAAAATCCTCGGTCGTGAAGGGCTCGCCGTCCGACCAGCGCAGGCCTGGCCTCAAATGGAAGGTGAAGATGCGCCCCTCCTCGACCTCATAGCTCTCCAATATGTCGGCTACGAGGTTAAGGTCGGCGTCGAAGCCCACCAGGCGGGCATAGCCGTAGGCGTTCATGATCCGAATGTCGCGGGCGCGCCCGGCCAGCCATTCGATTTCGCCGCCATAGGTGCCAGCGCTCAGCGGCACGATCGTGGCGGGTGTCTCCGGCAGACGCTCTTCGACCGGCGGCAGCGTGCCGGCCGCGACCTGCTCGGCCAGCATCGGCGCTTCCTGATAGGTCTGCGCCGTACCGGCGCCAGCCCACAGGATCGCCCATGGGATCACGAGGGCCGCGACGAACTTGGCCGGTCCAAACAGTCTCATTGCGCCTATTCCCATCTCATCTCACGACCTCACGATCGTGTCGAAAAGAGGTAACGATAAGACGGACCCGTCTCAAGCCCGCGCCGGCCCGCTTCGGCGGCCGAACTTACTTTCTGTACGCGGCACGGCAGACCGGCGCATGACGGCCGTTTTCACCTGGCTGCACCCTGGAAATGGGCGGTGGGCACGCTACCTGTATGGACACATAGTCATGTGAATTTAGAAAGAAAAACAATGGTGTCAGGCAGATTGATTGCACTGTTCCTGGTCGCGCTGATGGCGGTTGCCTTGGCCGCTCCTCAACCCTCCTTCGCCACATCCCGGGAAGACAATGTCTATCAGGCGCTGGCAGAACGCGGGATCGCCAGGGATCAGGTGAGCGAGATGAACATCTATTCCAACGAGGGGTCCGATGGCCGGGCCCGCAGCAGCACGGCGTGGATACGGGTCGACCAGTGCCCGCAAGGCTGGGTCGTAGCCTCCCTCAGCCGTTCCGGCAACGTGACCCAGGTGTACACCCGCGACGGCTGCGAGATACCGGGCCTCTGATAGCCGCGCCGCTTGGGTCGGGTCGGCGGAGCGCCATCCCCAGTCCCTCTCGGAGTGACGGCAGGACGAGCATCTCTCATCCGCAAGTCCAGGGCTTAGTCGGCTGACAACGGTGTCTCCTGAAACTGGCGCTGCAGCCAGGCGCCGCCCTCGCGCACCCAAATCTCGGTGACGTAAACCCGTTCGGACAGCGGGGCGCCGTCATACGACCCTTGATAGCTGTTCTCGTAGGTGACCATCGCGGCGTCTGGCCCCAGGGCAACCGTTGTCGGTGACGAGCGGTCGACCTGCGTGATGATCAGGCTGTCCAGGACGGCGAATTGCTCGGGGATTGTGAAGGGCCGGCCATAGAAGGGCGTCATGGCGACATGGTCGTCGGTTGTCAGCGCCTCGATCGCCGCCCTGTCATGATCGACAAACGCCTGATCGAGCGCGGCGCTCGCCTGGCTGAGCTCGGCGGCCAGCGCGCTGTCGTCGGCCGTGGCCGATTGGGTTTGCAGCCACAGGACCGCCAACACGATGGGGACGATCCGCAACAGGTGCATCATAGCCCACTCCAATCACGGGTCAGCCCGTTGGAAACCAGGCTCTTGGCCCGGGCAGGAAATCTCGAAACCGACATCGTATGCGCCGTCCCCGCGCGGGCTCGTGGTCATGGTGCGGAAGGCTCCGGCAACCGTACCGGTTCCGCCATCGACCGCCCATTGAAGCGTGTCGGCCGATGCCGTACTGGTGTCGGCGGGGTCGCGAAGTGGCCCGACGGTGGAGACACGCACCATGCCGTCGTCAAGGATGACGGTTCCGTCGATCATCATCTCATAGGCGCCCGCCATATGGCCATGGACCACTGTGGCCTTGACTTGCTGGCTGCCGATCAACGCCCCGTCATGGGACAGAAGGTCAAATCTCAAGACCCGTCGATCACCGACCGAAACGCCCTCTTCGCCCTGGTCGATGAAGGCGATGCGATCCAAATGCCGCTCGATTGCGAAGGGGGCACAGGTGGGCTCAAACGGCTGCTGTCCGTGCGCCGGATCGGCCGACCAGGTTGTCGCCGCGATTGAGAGACAGGCTGCGACCGTTGCGGCCGAAACCGTCAGTTTGGGCGTCATTCAGGGTATCTCCCAGGCGGGGCCGGCGGTGGCTGAGGCGCTGCCTTGGCATTGTGCGGTTTGATCGACCGTTGGCTCAGCCTATCGACCCGCCTGGCGCCCGTCCATTCCAATGCGCTGAACCTGAACAGTGTCCGCGACGATGAAACACATGTAAGGTATGGTAGTAGGCGGCACCGTGAATCTCGCGCTTTGATAAGGGGGCGCCATGAGGTATCGCGAGCAATCCTCGATCAGATGCGCGGCGGCGCGTGTCTAACCGATCGAGGACTGGGGTTGGCGACCTCCGCGGAAGCAGGTGCGAGCAACCGGCCTCTCGATCCATTGCGTGAAGAGGCGTGCAGGCATCGAATTGGGCCAAGCAAAGGGAGTACGACAATGTCCAGGCAACGACTTTCTCCAGCCCTGTTGCTGTCGATCCTCGGCCTTCTGGCCCCGTCGCTGGCGGGCGCACAGGAGACGACCGTCTCCATGGAAGGCACGCTCAGCCCCGCTCAGGCCAGGGCGCCGTTGAACTACACGCCGACGTCTGGGCCGCTTGAGTCCTTCTTTCCCAACTGTGCCGCCAGCAACCAGACCGCGTCCGACCTCAGCGCCGCGACGGGGGCCCTGCAGGCCGTTCTCGACACGGACCGCCAAGTCGTTCATTTCAGCCTGACCTATAGCGGCCTCAGCGGCGCCCCGATCATGGCCCATTTTCACAATGGCGCGCCGGGTGCCAATGGTCCCGTGCTGCAGACCATTTGCGGCAACCCGCCGCCGACCTCCGCGATCGGCGTTTCGGCGCCGGCGATCATGGGCGGCAATTGCCCTGCCGGCGCGAACGGCGTCATGGCCGGCATGTGGGAATTGGTCGACCATACCTGCCCGTCGGGCTCGGAGGATTCGTGCACCGCGCGCACGGCGGGGGAGCAGGTCCAGCAGCTGGCCTGCGGCAACATCTATCTCAACATCCACACCTGTTTGAACCAGCCGGGCGAGGTCGCGGCCCAGCTGATCCCGACAACCTGGCTGGGCGAAGCCCAGGATTGCAACACCCTGCCGCCCAAGGGGCAATAACGGACGGGTCGGCAACCGGTAGCGGCCATTGGCCGCTTACCGGCAAGTATCACCGCGCCGGCATACCGCCACTTGTCGGGACGGGGGGGCCGCGTACAGGGGCAAGACCTTCAGCGGCCTGTCACGACCCGCATTCGGCCCAAATCAGCGCGGCCACACTGGATACCCAGCCGTCGCCCGCACGGGCGCTGACATAGGGGCCGGTTTGCGACCATGGGTCGGCTTCATAAGCCGCAAGACACTCCTCGATCAGGATGGGCAATGCATCGTTGACCGGCTGATCTGGAAAGCGCGGATCGCCCGGCAGGATGTGCAAGCCCTCAATCACACGCTGGGCCGCGGTCTGTTCGCTGTGCCAGTCCTCGCCAAGCCCCTCGACGGCCATGTGGGCGGAGGCCTGGATGAGCGCCAGCAGACCAAAGGATTCGATGTCGGCCGCCAGCCGTTCGTTAAGCGCCTCCTGCGCGGCCAGGGCCGCACCCAGAAAAATGCTTTAAGGCTGTGCCGGCTCCACGCTGCTGGACGAGCAGCCATCCCGGGCTGTCGCCCATCCTTTCTTCGACGCCTGCGATCGCCGCATCGCTGAAAATGTAAGTCTGCCCAGCCAAATAGGCGTCCGCGATGTCCGCCATGCAATCGCGGGTGGCCGCGACTGAGGACTCCGTCACCATGGCCAGGAAACTGGCGAGTTGCAGGCGGCGCGGGTCCACGCGCTGATAGCTGTGCTCTCGGCCGTTGTCGGTGAGCGTGAAGCCATCGCCGAGGACTGTGATGACATCGCTGGCGGGCGAGACCGCGCGGCCACCGAGGTCGAGCGCCGCTCGGGTTCCCTCAGCCAGAAAGGGGCTTGGCCGCGGGTCACCGCCGGGCACGGTGCGAAACGGCTCAGCCGGGTGCAGTTCTTCGGCGGACCAGGCAAGTCCCCCGTCCGCGATGCTCACCGTGCCCGACAGGCCGATCCGCCTCTGGTTCATCGCGTCCAGCCGCCCAAGGATCGCCGGATCGTCCATCTGTGAAAGGTCGTCCAGCGACCACGCGAGATAGGTGAGCAGCCAATACGAGGACGTGCCGATATGCTCGTATCCAACGTCGATCCGGTCAGGACCGTCGGGGATGCGCGTCATCTCGACATATTCATACACCGGCGTGATCACGCCGTCCTGCAGGTGTCGAAGGTCGTCGACCGAGACGTAATGGGCGACGGTGTCGTGGGCGGTTGCGACTGGCGTGGCGGCACTTGCGAAGGTGAACGCGGCCGCGAGTCCAACGAGCCAATGCCACGGTCTTAGCATCGTAGCGCCTCGTGGCATGGCC
>JGI12316J14372_10003832_pt1 | contig 13668 bp, 14 predicted proteins | sample MarCyaLeptolynsp_FD_14372 | JGI IMG/M metagenome (IMG submission 14372) | reverse complement strand
ATCCGCGAGATCAGCGCCATCGTTGGCATTCCGGAAAATACGGTCAAGACCCGAATGTTCCATGCGCGCAAAACGCTCTCGAACCTGATGGCGAAAGCCGGAATTGATCGAGGTTGGCCATGATTGAGAAACTTAAGGACGCCGAACGCGAAGAACTGGAACTTTTGCTGCCGTGGTATTGCAACGGAACGCTTGACGCCAAGGATCAGGCGCGGATCGAGGCGGCGCTTAAAACGGATCCCGGCCTGGCCGCAAGCCTTGCATTGACCCGCGAAGACCGGGATGGCGTCCTCGAATTGACGCAGGCGACCGAAGCGCCGAAATCGATCGAAGCCCGTTTCATGGCGCAACTGGATGGCGAGATCGCACGCGCCAGGGCATCCGCAGATCCATTGGGCATGGAAACCGGCTTGTTTGCCCGTTTTGGCGCCTGGCTCAACGAAACCCTGTTCGGTTTCGCGCCGCAGCGCCTCGGCATGATCGCTGCCGCCGCTGCTCTGATCATTGCGGTACAAGCCGGAGTTATTACCTCGCTCAGCGGGTCGGGCACAGGCGATACACCCGGGTTCGAGACGGCAAGCGGCGATTCAGGCTCCCCGACCGGAAGCGGTCAAACATTCCTCATCCAGTTTGCCGATGGAGCGGATTTGACCGCGCTTGGTGTTTTTCTCGGTACGGAAAAAGCGAAGCTTGTCGATGGTCCGCTTCAGGGTGGCTTCTTCAAGGTCAGGTTCGATGCAGAGGACAACCGGACACAGGATGATCTCACCACATTGTTACGTGCAAAATCGGAACTATTCCGTCTGGTATTGCCGAACTGACGACTGGGCCGGTTGGTTTGAAGCCGGCGGTATTGAATGTGATATTCTGTATTTCAATCCACAGGCGCGCCTTCGATCATTCGATCCGATGCAGCCTGTCCCGGGCCGAACCAACAATCGGAAGGGTGCTCGCCATGTTCGCGCCGACTTTATCCAAATTAACGCTTCGCAGGTTCGTTGCACTCTTTCTTTGTCTTGGCATTGCCGTGTTCCATTTGCCTCGCGAAGCTTTCGCTGAAGGTGAGGGCGGAGGCCGGGAAACGGACGTGAACTCGGTACAACGTTCAAAAAAGGTGAAGCGCCAGAAAAAACCAAAGGTCGAGAAGACTCAACGCCAGAAAACGATCCGGAAGAGGTTGACCGCGCAATCGAAGGCCAAGCCCAAAAAGAAAAAAGCTGCAAATTCAAGAAAAACCAGGTCCGGAAAGGCCGCAACCCCGAATCGGGTGCAGCAGCTTCCGAGACCACGCGCGACCGTGGCCCGAAGGCCGGCCAAGAAATCCACAAGGCGAACTGTCCGGCGTCAAACCGATGTGCCGAGCGGTCAACCGCCTGCCGGCGAAACCCGGTTCGTCGATGATCAGGTCATTGTGCGCTATTTCCTTGATGCCGACCAGGGCCAGATGGATGATGTGGTGCGCCGGCTGGGGCTCCGGCATCTGAATGGCCGTACATTCGGCCTCGCCGGCATTACGGCGCATCTTTACCAGATCACGACCGGTACCGCGGTGACCGATGTGATTGCGGCATTGGAAACCGATCCCACCGTCGCCTCCGCCCAGCCGAATTACGTTTACACTCTGCAACAAAGCGCTCCGTCGTCAGGCTCAAACGACGCACAATATGCGCTGGCGAAATTTTCCATCAACGAGGTCCACGCTGTGACTCGGGGAGATTCCGTTGCCGTGGCGGTAATCGATTCCGGCATTGACAGCGCACATCCCGAACTGTCCGCAACCCGTATCGAAACGATTGACGCTACCGACCTCAAAACGATTGAGGCTCACACCCACGGCACGTCGATCGCCGGCATAATTGCGTCGCGTGGCACGCTGCTCGGTATTGCGCCTGAGGTCAGACTGGTCGGGATCCGTGCATTTACGGTGGACAAAAGCAGCGGCGCGACGCGCAGTACATCTTGGCAAATTGCGTTGGCCCTTGACCTGTCCCACAAGGCCGGAGCCCGCGTCATAAACATGAGTTTTGCAGGTGCCAGGGATCCGTTGGTCGGCAAAAGCGTAGCCGGGGCGCAGGCACGGGACCTGGTAACGATTGCCGCCGCGGGAAATAATGGTCCGGGCTCGAAACCTGCATTCCCCGCAGCCTATCCCGGCGTTATTGCCGTGACCGCGACCGACCAGAACGACGCGGTTTATGGCAAGGCCAACCAGGGCGACTATGTCCAGATTGCCGCGCCCGGTGTCGGTATCCTGGCGCCGGTTCCAAATGGCGGCTATGAGATTGCTTCGGGAACCTCAATGGCAGCGGCACATGTGTCAGGCATCGTTGCCCTCATGCTGAGCCAAAAACAAACGTTGTCGTCTGCACAGGTTCAGAGCATTCTTGAATCAACTGCGATCGACCTTGGATCGCCTGGCCGCGACGCGGTGTTCGGTTCGGGATTGCCGAATGCGAATGCGGCTGTTGGCGCCGCCGGCTCCTGACAAACCGGAACAGGCCAAGCAATGCCGGTTTACTGGGTGCCTATGGTGAGAACTTCGACGTCGCGCGACAAGCCGGCTTCCACCGAGAATTGCCGTGTGAACGTGCCGATTTCGTGCCTTGCGATTATTGTGTAAGTGCCTTCGGCCAGGACCACTGACGGAAAAGCGCCGACTCTTTCGAAAACGGTCTTGTCTTCCGGTGTCATGATTGTCCAGGCGGTGTTCGCCAAGGCCTCCCCGCCTGCATCGTTGACAAGTTTCAATGTGACTTCGGCCGCGCGGTGATAGATGGTTGCGTCGGTCAGTTGCCCGGGAAGTACGCTGATTTCGGCGCGCACAACCGCGTTAATGCCGCCGTAGCGGCTGACGACCTGATAGGTTCCGGCATTCAGCCGGTAAATCTGACCGGATTGAACGTTGGAAGCGACGACCTCACGCCCGTTGGCGACAGTTTCGTCAAGCCGATACAAATCATAGGTGACAGCATCCGCGCCAATCGGTAAATCTTCCGCGAGCGCCGCAGCCAGGCGCAATCCGCCAGCATTGAGAACCATGGTTTCGGATTTTACATCTCCGCCCACATAAATCCGTTTGCTCTGGCCGGCCTGTCCATATGCGGCGTGAACGACATATTCTCCGGCAGGAAGGCGAAACTCGGCGTCGCCGCCAGTTGAGGTTTTAACCAGCGTGAGGGGTTGCGCTCCCGTTCCGGTTTCACTGAAGACACGCCAGACAATGCCGCTGTCGAGCGGCACGCCGGTTTCGGTGAGACGCGCAACCAGATAGACGATCCCGTCACCAATCGGCGTTGGTGGGGCCAATTGTGGATCCGTTGCATTTTCTGCCGATTGCGGCACAAAGGCTCGTGTCTTCAATCCGGTGTCGGCGGTCGCGCCAAAGGCCGCGATCTGCCCGTTGCCCGGTTTTGCCGTCGGTGTTGGAATTTTGCCGGACAGCGTGAGGACCGGAGACTTTGCACCTTTTGATTTCTTTGCCTTCTCCGCAGCCTGAGCTGGCATGGAAAGCAGAGGGAGACAAACAAGCATGCTTGTTATCAAGACATAAAGTCCGGTGCGAAAATCCGAAAGTGCCACGTCAAAAGGTTCCCAACAATGGAGCCCCCAGTATCGGGGCCATTCCTTGCGATCAGGTTTCCAATACAAGGACTGTCATCATATCAAAATGTTAGGGCAAATCCACGTTTTCATTTCGCGGGAATCGCACCGATATCGCACACATCTGACAGCGGTACACAGTTGAATTTTGACGATTTCATGGCAGGGGCCGGATTCCGGAACACTTCTTGCGGTGTACGGGCTTGTGATCCCCGGGTTCTCGAGCCGCGTTGTCCCTGTGATTCAGCGTATGTGAGCCATCGCGAATGGCCTGAATACAATCCAGAGGGGCAGAATTTCGTTGTCCGGAAACATTCTGAGTTTGTATCGGTTGGGAATTGCCTTAAATGGGAACCGAGCCGGGTCGTAACGGGCTTGGCAGCCGCTCATTTATATTCTTTCGAACAGGTCGTTCATGTCTGAAGCGCTCAATCTTCTCCTGACCAGAAGGTCCATACCCGCAAAACACATTGGCGAACCCGGTCCGGATGACGAAACATTGCGTAAACTTTTGACCGCAGCCGCGCGGGTGCCGGATCATGGAAAACTTGTTCCCTGGCGTTTTATCGTCTTCACCGGGGACGCCGCCGTCAAAGCCGGTGACCTGCTTGCTGACCTCTGGATACGGCGTGATCCAAGCGCGGATGCGGATCGCCTTGCATTGGAGCGGTCCCGCTTTTCCAGAACGCCAGTCGTCGTTGGCGTCGTCAGCCGCGCAAAGCCGCATGTCAAGATACCGGAATGGGAGCAGGTCCTGTCTGCCGGTGCAGTATGCATGACCCTTTTAACTGCTTCGCATGCTGCCGGGTTCTCCGCGCAATGGTTGTCTGAGTGGTACGCTTTTGATGACGATGCCGGACGAATCCTTGGATTGGGCGATGATGAGAAGTTCGCGGGGTTCGTCCATATCGGCACAGCGCTTGAACCTCCGTTTGAACGCGCGCGCCCCGACATGGATGCAATCATCTCGCACTGGTCCGCACCCTGACTATTTCCACAGGAATGAAAAACAACCGTTACCGGCTTTCGCCGTGACAGGAATGGAAGACAACATGCATTACGACGCCAAGACCAATGTGCACGGTTTAAAACACGACCCCTTCAAAACCCTTGTCGCGCCGCGGCCGATCGGCTGGATCTCGACGATGAGCACCGACGGTCGCCTCAATCTCGCGCCCTACAGTTTTTTCAACGGCGTTTCCGATAATCCGCACATCGTCATGTTCGCCAGTCAGGGCCCCAAAGACAGTCAGGTAAATGCGGAAGCCACGGGCGAATTTGTTTGCAATATGGCAACCTGGGAGTTGCGAGACGCCATGAATGTGACCTCGGCGCCGCTTGAACATGGTGTGTCGGAATTCGAAACGGCGGGATTAACACCTGTGCCGTCGATTGATGTGAAGGTGCCCCGTGTAAAAGAAACACCGGTTGCCATGGAATGCAAATATCTCAAGACAGTGGACCTGTTTGACGTCGAAGGGGTGAAGGCGCGCTATGCAATCGTCATCGGTCAGGTCGTCCGCATTCACATCGACGATGCCTTTATCGAGGGAGGGATGGTCGATATCGCCCGTATCAAACCGATTGCGCGGCTTGGTTATCATGATTATGCGGCGGTCGATGAAGTTTTTGCCATGACCCGGCCAACGGCCTGACGCCTGTTGCGGTCAATCTGCCTCAGAATGAGCGAGAACGATCGGCGCCGGGCAAGAACCAACGCGCATTTGTTGGATCCGTGTTTACGCAACCGGGACCTTGAACAGTGTGAGGCGGCCGGGTTCGGGACCTACAGCCTGTCGCGTGAAATCGGATTCACGCGACAGGCTGAAGCCCCTTTGGTGCGCAAATCGTTTTCGTTTGTCCGCAGCAGATCAAACGCGACCTGGGTTAATCGACGAGAATCCCGGCACGCTGCAAGGTCCGATGTGCCCGTTTGAGATGCGGGCGGTCCAGCATTTCGCCATCCAGTCCAATGACGCCTTTGTCGCCGGAGGCACGAAAAGCTTGGACTATCCGCTTGGCTTGTGCAACCGCGGTCTCGGAAGGTGTGAAGATTTTGTTGATGATGGCGACCTGGGCCGGGTGGATGGCCATCTTGGCGGTGAACCCGTCACGCTCCGCCTCACGACATTCCTCAGCGAGGCCGTCAAGGTCGCGATAATTGGTGTAGACCGTATCAACCGGTGCGGTTTGCGCGGCGACTGCGCCGAACAGGCACAGATTTCGGACCAGGCGATAGGGTTCCGTGAAACGACCCTGTTCAGTGCGATTGTCGGAAGCGCCCACATCCGCCGACAGGTCCTCGCCGCCCCAGGCCAATCCCTGCAAACGATCGCTTGCTCCACCATACGAGCCAAGACCGAACACTGACGCGGCAGTTTCACTTGCGACCAACAGGATACCGGTTGATCCGTCCGGCAGCTCGTTTTCCGCTTCGTGCACGTCAAGTCGGGCGTGCAGGTCCTGAAGATCAATCCGGGATTCGGACTTCGGCAGCATTATGCCGGCGGGTGCCGCCTGCATTACGGCGTCAAGATCCGCGTCGGCCCAACCGGAGCGCAGGTCGTTGATCCGTACATAGAATCGCGCCGGGCTCGAAATCTCCCCGGTTCTGAGTCTCCCCAGAAACTCCCGAGTGATACGCCGCCCGGTGTTTTTGGCGTCGACGGACACGGAATCTTCCAGATCGATGATGACGACATCCGCTCCGCTGGTCGGACTCTTTTCCAATTTGCGTTCGCTGTCGCCCGGGACAAACAAGAGAGAGCGCATCGGATCAGGCCGCCTGTTTGCGCATAAAGGCCTGCCGGGTACAGATGGCGACAAGGGTGCCGTCCTGTTTGTAAGCCCGGTGGATCATGTCGACGATGCCGGCGTCGGGCCGGGAACGCGATTCGCGTTTTCCTATGATTTCGGTCGTGACGTTGATCGTGTCGCCTTGAAACAGGGGGTTGGGGAATTTTACGTCTGTCATCCCCAGATTGGCGATCGTCGTTCCCACCGTCAGGTCATTGACGGAAATTCCGATCATCAGTCCGAGCGTAAACAGGCTGTTCATCAGCGGTTGTCCCCACTCTGTCTGGGTTTCGCAGAAATGCCGATCGATGTGCAACGGTTGCGGATTGAGGGTCATGTTGGAAAACAACATGTTATCCATTTCCGTAACGGTCCTGCGCAGGGCGTGCTCGTAGATTTTCCCTATTTCGAACTGGTCGTAGTAAATACCGGCCATGATGCCTCCGATTGACGTTTGCCTGAGGCGCTCTTGAGGGGAGTGCCGCCACAATGATTAACCGTTCGTTGCGATATAGTCCGAAATTAACCCGGTGTTAACCAAGATTGATGCAGATTAACCATCGTGATCCCGATCGGCCCGCAAGGAGCCACACCGATGAAGGTTATCAACTTACCGTCCGGCCAGGAACGAATAGAAAAAGCGTTCCAAACCGCCAGCACGACCACCGGAGCCTCATTTGACTATCTGGTAAAGACGGCTGTGCGCGAGAGCAATCTCGATCCGCAAGCGAAGGCGAAAACTTCTACGGCAGCCGGAACCTTTCAATTCATCGAAAGTACGTGGCTGGAAACGCTAAAGCAGTCCGGCGCACGGTTCGGCCTGGAAAAATTCGCCGATCAGATTGAACGCTCATCGAACGGAAGATATTCGGTTGCCGACCCTGCGGCGCGCAGAGAAATCCTCGACCTGCGCCACGATCCGGAAGTTTCCGCGCTGATGGCGGGGGCATTGACCCAAAAGAACGCGAAAACACTTGAGAATTTCCTCGGCCGTGCACCGAGCGATGGCGAATTGTATATCGCTCATTTCCTCGGCGCCTCCGGGGCAAAACGCCTGATTGGTCTGGCCGAGTCAAGACCGGACGCCAATGCCGCCTCCTATTTCAAGGCCCAGGCGAAGGCCAACAAGCCCATCTTCTTCGATTCGGCGGGGCAGGCGCGATCCGCCGACGCAGTGTATAAAAACCTGGTCAACCGGCACGATGGGACCCGACTGATCGGAACCGCGCTTGCCTCTGTCGAGCCGAAACCCAAACCGGTCGTGCCGACAAACACTGTAACGCTCGCCGCCACTCCGCTGGCCAAGCCGGCATCAGAGCCNTTCGTTCAGCCGGTGCAGATTGCCGCTGTTCCAACACACGTGGCCGCAGTTTCCGCTCCNGCCCCCACGGCGCCGGTTCCGGTTGATCGGGTCGGNCAGGCGTGGAATGTCGTGGCTGCCGGCGAAGATCCGGCAGGACTTTCCAGCGCCCTGCAGGTTGCTGCGAAACAGTTTACGGCACCGAACAACCGTTTCGAACAGACATTTCAACTGGCAAATGCCGCAGCCAAACCCGCTGATCTCGTTTTCACCAACGGTGATCTCGGAAAACTCTATGCCGGGGATTTCCAAAGGGTAACCAACCCGGCCGCGAATCGCAGTCACGAACCAAGCAGCAAGCCCGAGCAACCGATCAAGGTTGCGGCTCTTGCAGCACAGTCAACCGTGATCGAAGCGCCTGGCAGCAGAAATCCGGTTGCAAACAGAATTCCTGACAATCCGATCACAACGCCGTTTCAGGTCCAGGCACCGAAGACCGCNTTTGAATCGCTCTACCGCACCGACGCTCTTGCACCGCGCACAAAAGTCGGAGAGACGTTTGCTCTTGCCTATGCCGCGCAAACGAGTCTGTTTTCGTCGCCCGGCGTCGAGGCGATTGACGGTATCTTCGGTCAATCCGAAGTCACCTCGCCTCGAGATGCCCCTCTCGGATCAACCTTGCGTCCGGAAGCAACTGGCAGACAGCCGGGATTGCCCCTCGATTTGAGTGAATATCTGCGGGTGCGGCCGACGGGGCCGCAACGCGAGCTACTGCCTCCGGTTTGATGCAGATAATGCGCTTTGCGCCGGCGCAATTGTTTCCGGACCGCGGTAAACAAAAGGTCACCCAACATGGTGAACCCTCCGTTAATTGTTTGATGCGATCATCTCTTTCGTTGAGTTCCGTAGAGTATTGGTCGCACAATGATTGTTGCACGATTTCTGGAATGGGTCGAAACCGCTCCCACAGACCGAAAAGCCGAAGCGGTCAGTTTTTTTTTTATTCTGATCTGCCCGCCGCCGAACTGGAGGCTGCTGAAGCCGCGATGACGGTAATGCTTGACGACCCGTCTATTCGGGTTCGCAAATCCATGGCCGAGGCGCTCTGTCGCGATCCCAAATCTCCAAATCTGGTGATTTTGTCATTGGCCCACGATCAGGTCGATGTCGCCGAGATCGTCTTGCGGGCATCCCCTGTTCTGTATGACGAGGATCTGATTGATATCGCTGCGACATCACCCGGGCGCATCCAGGTTGCGATCGCATCCCGTCCCTGGGTCGCCGCGCCGTTGTCAGCGGCACTGGCCGAAATCGGCTGTCTGGAATGTTGCCGGACGCTTTGTGAAAATTTCGGTGCGGAAATGACGGTCACCATTCTGCGACGGATTGCGGAACGGTTCGGAGATGATTCCATTGTTCGTAAAGCGCTGTGTGATCGACATGATTGCCCGATCGACGTTCGGCAGACACTCGTCGGCAAAGTCGGTGAAGCGCTTGGTGGCCTTGCGTTGATCAAGGGGACGATTGCGGACGATCGGCTTGCGACAATAATGCGGGAAGCTTGCGACAAAGCGACCATCGCGTTGTCGGACAGCGTCACGGAGCCGGACCTGGAAGCTTTGGCAGAGCATCTCAGAGTAACAGGGCAATTGACCCCGTCGTTGCTTTTGCGGGCATTGTGTACGGGCAATATCCGGCTCTTCGAGCAGGCGATTGTTTCGCTTTCCGGAATGCCGCCGAAAAGGGTGCACTCCATCCTTGCCGACTTTGGCGGCAAGCCGTTTTTCGCGCTGATGGAACGCGCTGGCCTGCCAACGACAACATGGGAGGCTTTTTCAACGGGTCTCTGTATTCTCGAGCAACTGGAACATGAAGGCAATGGTGGCGATATCTATCAGTTCTCGCGTCGCATGCTGGAGCGTATGTTGACCTTTGGATTGGATATCGGCGACGATGATGTGCGCCAATTGCTGGCGCTGTTGCGTCGGTTTGCGGCCGAGAATGCCCGCGATGCGGTCCGCGATCAGCAAATGCAATCCCGCCTGGCGGCTTGACGCATGGCAGTTCAGACGTTTCCGTCTGAACTGGCACAGCTTTGAGGCAGACAATCGACTGTGCGTGAGTCTGCGTTTGTTCCGGAGCAGTCGCGTTCCGGCTGGAGCAGCGTTTCAGATTTATGCCGCTGCTACGGAAGGAAGGGCGCGTGCCACCGTTTCGCCCATGGTGGAAGGGTTCGGCGCCACCAAGACCCCGGCATTTTCCAGAATTTCCACCTTTTCCTGGGCCGATTCCCCGAAAGCGGAGATGATGGCGCCGGCGTGACCCATCGTCCGGCCTGCCGGCGCGGACAATCCCGCGACATAGGCGATGACCGGTTTGTGCATGTGCTGCTTGGCATATTCCGCCGCTTCGGCTTCCTGCGGTCCGCCTATCTCGCCGATCATGAGGACGGCTTCGGTCTCGGGGTCGCGTTCGAACAATTCCATAATGTCTCTGAACGATGATCCGTTGATGGGATCTCCACCAATTCCGACCGATGTGGAAACGCCAATACCCAGCGCCTTCATCTGGCTTGCCGCTTCGTATCCCAATGTGCCCGAACGCCCGACAATGCCGACCGAGCCACGCTGATAGATGTGGCCCGGCATAATCCCGGCCATCGCTCTGCCGGGACTGATGATGCCCGCGCAATTGGGGCCGATCAGCCGCATCCGGTCTTCGGCGCGATAACGACGCAGGTAGCGCTTGACCCTCATCATGTCCTGGGCCGGTATGCCGTCCGTGATGCAGATTGCGGTGCGAATACCGGCGTCCGCTGCCTCCATTATCGCGTCTGCCGCAAATGGCGGTGGAACGAATACCAAAGATGCCTCGGCTCCAGTGGCTTCGACGGCCTGTTTTACCGTGTTGAAGAGCGGTCGTTCGAGAAACGTTTCGCCGCCACGTCCCGGGGTTACACCGCCGACGATGCGCGTGCCGTATCGAATGGCGTCCTCGCTGTGAAAGCGGCCGATGCGGCCGGTCATCCCTTGGACGATGACGGGAACGGTTTCATCGATCAATATTGCCATAGTGAGTTCCTCCGGCGCCGGCCTTCGTCGCGATGCGATCGCGCGTGCCGGCATTGAACTGAAGCAAGATCATGCTGCCTGCTTTTGCGCTGCCACGGCCGCCGTTGCGGCCTCAGCCAGCGTGTCGGCCGTAACAATTGGCAATCCGGATGCGGCGATAATCCTGCGCCCTTCTTCGACGTGGGTTCCCGCAAGCCTGACGACCACGGGGATTTGCACGTCAATTTCCCGGAATGCGGATATGACGCCTTCGGCAACCCAGTCACAGCGATTTATGCCGGCAAAAATATTTACCAGTATGACTTCGACCGATTTGTCCTGCAGAACCGCGCGGAAAGCCTTCAGCACACGCTCGGGGCTGGCGCCGCCACCTATATCCAGAAAATTGGCCGGCTCGCCACCCGCCAGCTTGATCATGTCCATCGAAGCCATGGCCAGTCCAGCGCCGTTGATGATACAGCCGATCGTGCCGTCAAGACCGACATAGGACAGTCCGCGGTCCTGGGCATGACTTTCACGCGGGTCTTCCTGGCTCTTGTCACGCAATTCCGCGATTTGCGGACGGCGAAACAGGGCATTGTCGTCAAAGGTCATCTTTGCGTCGAGCGCAACGAGGTCTCCGGACTTTGTGACGGCAAGCGGGTTGATCTCGACCATGGTCGCATCGAGGTCGCGAAAAGCCCGGTAAACGCCTGTCAGAATCGCGGCGGCCTTGCCGATGTGGCTGGCCGGCAAACCAAGGGCAAAGGCGAGCTCACGCGTCTGAAACGCCTGCAGTCCCGCCGCAGGGTCAATGGTCATGCGGACGATGGAAGACGGTTTTTCGGCCGACAATTGCTCGATTTCCATGCCTCCCTCGGTCGAGGCGACAACCATGATGCGTTCGGATTTGCGGTCGAGCACAAAACCCAGATAGAGTTCGCGTTCGATCTCTGTCGCTTCCTCCACGTAGAGACGGTAGATCATTTTGCCGGCAGGACCGGTTTGTTTGGTCACAAGTCGCTTGCCGAACAGCATATGTGCGGCCTCGAAAATGGCCTCATCATTGTCGCAGATCCGGACACCGCCGGCCTCGCCGCGGCCGCCGGAATGGATCTGGGCTTTTACAACCCATCGGTTGCCACCGATTTCGCGTGCACGATAGCTTGCCTGCTCGGGGCTGTAGGCTAACCCGCCGGCAGGGCATGGCACGCCAAATCCGCTGAGGATCTCCTTTGCCTGGTATTCATGAATATCCATGATTTTGAATCCCTCAAGCGGCTTGAACAGGTTGCTGCGCGGCCGTTGCCGCTGCTTGAATGGCGTCGTCCATTGCGATCACGTTCGCGGCCATACGCTCAGAGGCGGCATCGATCATCTTGCCGTTGAGGGAGGCGGCACCTTTGCCCTCGGCCTCTGCTACCCGGAGAGCATTGACGATGTTTCTCGCGCGTTCGACTTCGCTTGCCGGCGGTGAAAATACTTCGTTGGCCAATTCGATCTGGGACGGATGAATCGCCCACTTCCCCTCGATTCCGAGAGCTGCGGCGCGGCGCGCCGCGTCTCGAAATCCGTCCGGGTCCGAAAAGTCGCCAAATGGACCGTCGATCGCCCGCAAGCCATAAGCACGACAGGCGATCGTCATCCGACAGAGGGCGGCATGCCATTGATCGCCGGGATAATCGGGGTTTATTCCGCCGATATTGACCGTACGCGCGCGCAGGCTGGCGGCATAATCGGCGACACCGAAATGCAGGGCTTCCAATCTGCCTCCGAATTGCGCAATTTCTTCAACATTGGCCATTCCGAGCGCTGTCTCGATCAGGGCTTCAAGTCCGGTTCGCGTTTCCAGCTTGAATGCCTGTTCGACCTGATTGACCATCGCCTCGACCATGTAGAGGTCGGCCGGTACGCCAACCTTTGGAACAAGCAGCGTGTGCACCTTGCTGCCGGCCTGTTCCATAACGTCGACCACGTCCCGGTACATGTAGTGGGTGTCCAGTCCGTTGATGCGCACGGACACGGTCTTGCCTTTCGCCGCCCAGTCGATGTCGTTGAGGGCTTCGATGACGTTTTTGCGCGCCTGGACTTTCTCCGGCGGTGCAACGGCATCTTCAAGATCCAGAAAAACATAATCCGATGCTCCGTCGGCCGCTTTTTCGATCATCGACGGATTGGAACCGGGGACAGCGAGTTCGCTACGCTGCAGACGCTGCTTGCGAAGAGAGTGAAGCGTGTGGCTCATGGCAGTGGCCCTGTTTGAATTGATTTCTGCAATTGGCATAGTTCAGCCGTTCGGGGTGACGAAGACGTCGCCCGTCCCGGCGGTGCCCGGCGAGAGCCGGTATGATCAGAAAAGGGGCAGTGGTTCTATTCCGCCGCGATCATCATGGTATCGTGCTCTTCGACGGTGCTGCGGTACCAATCCTGCGCCGCAGCGACGCCTGCCCCGAGTTCCATGTCGCAACCCGCGTCGACAAGCGCCATTTCGGCTGAAGCAAGCGCTGACAGGCACATGATTTCATTCAGATCGCCGAGATGACCGATACGGAAGACCTTGCCGGCGACTTTGCTGAGTCCGGCGCCGAACGACGTGCGGTATTTGTCATATCCGGCACGAATCACCATGTTGGCATCGATATGTTCCGGTACGACGATGGCCGATACCGTATCAGACCACCATTTCTCCTCCCTGGCGCACAGGGATAAACCCCATGCATGAACACCGCGGCGCACGCCCTCGGCCAGCCGCGCGTGACGGTCAAACACATTTTCCAGGCCTTCCTCAAACAACAGATCGAGCGATGCGCGCAATCCATGAAACAATTGGGTCGGGGGTGTGTATGGGAAGTAACCACCTGGATTGGTCTTTTGCATATCTTCAAAGCTGAAATAGCAACGACGCATCGTGGCCGATCTTGA
>JGI12316J14372_10003831_pt1 | contig 13670 bp, 14 predicted proteins | sample MarCyaLeptolynsp_FD_14372 | JGI IMG/M metagenome (IMG submission 14372) | reverse complement strand
CGAGCGGCATCAGGAGGCCGAGGTCCCCTCCCCTTCGTACAGGCCTGCAGGTAGCTAATGAGCGCGTCTCCCTCGGACTCGCTGACCTCAGGCGCGAGCCAGATACGACCGCTTTGACGCCAGCCGAGTTCGCCGAGCACACGCTTCAGCAGCCGGCGGCGGGTAGTCGGAGGAGGCAACGGCGCAGGTTCAAGCCCAGCCGCAGCGGCGACAGCGGCCAGCAGAACGCTTGATTCCCGTGTCGTTCCCTGTTCCGCCAGAAGGGATACAGAAGGTTTGATATCACTTCTGGCGGCTTCGCCCAGAAGCTGGTTCACCAGCCCTGACGTCAAGGCTTTGAACTGCTCGGCGAGGTCGACCAACGCGGCCTCAAACCGAACGGTCTGAGCGCTGTCTGGGCGGCCACGGCGCGGATCTCGAGACTCGATGGTGTGGACGGGAAGTCCACGCCAGCACGCCGGCATCCGCGAGCCGACGTGGACCTGGACCGTGACTCCTGCTCGGCGCTCGGCGCGTGAGCGTCCGTGGGCCTGGCTGAGCTCGGCGTCAACTTCGCCTTGAAGGGCCTCAGCGATGACGTCGTCAGTGAGACCGAGGGCCTCGAGCGTCGCCCTGCGGGCGCCCAGATTTGGCCAAGGATCACCGACTGTGACCAGCAAGTCGGCGCCCTCGAAGGCGTTGGAGGCGCGCGCGTTGCCCCCGTAGTAGCCCCACGAGACGCTCTTGCGAGCCAGCCGACGGACCGCCTTGGACCAGCTTGCCAGAGGTCCGGTAGGGGCGTCGTCGCGCTCCAGGGCGGTGACCAGCGGCCGGTACGTGAGCAGGGCGGCGCGCTCGGGCTTCCAGGTGTCGCCTGCGAAGACGCCGCTGTGGGCTTGCACCTGGTGGAGCAGGCGGGTCAGCCGAGTCAGCGCCTCCTTGCCGGGCGTGCCATAGGGCAGCAACCGTGACCGGGACAGGCCCTTCTGTGGCATGAAGACGCGGACAATCCGGGCTTCAGGGTCAGGCCGAACCGCGACGCGGGTCATGGTCACGTCGCCGAGGTAGGCCTCGTGCAGGTGCGGGGTCAGGGCCGCTGTGGCATCCAAGGCGACGGCACCGAGCCCCTCGGGGAGCGGCGTCGGGTGTCGCAGCTCAAAGGAGACGGCCCGGGCGGCCGCGCTCCCGACTGGAGGTACGACCAGGTGAAGGTGAGGCATGCCCGGCTCGGGCTGTCGGCCGTGAAGCACTGCCTCCAGCGCCTGGTAGAGCGTCGGGAGATCTCGGCGTACTAGGATTCGGCTGTCTGCTCTGCCCGTCCGCAGCAGCTGGTAGGTGTCGGGGGCGGGCAGGTCCGCGGGGTCTACGCCAGCGGCGTCCACGACGCGGCGCTTCAGCCGCGTAGCCGCCGGCTCTCCGCCCCGGGCCCGTGCGGCGCCGAGGAGGGCCTGGTTGAGCTTTGGGCCGCTGAGGTGCTGAGCGTGGCGGCCGCGGTCGCTCTTCGCCAAGACGTCGCTCACGAGGTCGCGGAGGTCGCGCCAGGCGTCCAGGCGGTCGACGGCGTCGAGCTGCTCCATCTCCCACGTCTCACCCAGCGTCGCGTCGTCGGGGGCGCGAAGATGCTCAATGCCAAACTGGCTCAGCTGGACGGGCTCGGCGGCCTCGTCTGTGACCACTACGAAGCGCTTGAAGTCGTCGGCCTTCAGCCGAGTCAGCATGGCGTGAACAGTGAAGATCACGTCCGAGGTCTTCGAGGGCCGGTGATGCGCCCGGCAGGTGGGGCGCAGCGGGCAGGCTGGGCAGACATCGCGGCGCCACCCCAACGGGTGGCCCGCGGCTTCATAGGCGGTCCGCGCTCGGACGGGGTATCCGTCGTGGATGGCGTCTTGGCAGCCCTCGCTGACGCCGACGAGCTCGTCAGCGGTGACAGCGACGCCCGCGGCCTCGGCCATGGCGACCAGCTGGGCGCGCTTCTCGGCCACAGAGGCCCAGTTGGGCAGCGCGATGATGAGCGGCGGGATGGTGGTGGTCCCCCCCGCTCGGGCGACGACCAGGTTCAGGGCGGCGCTTGTCTTTCCGGCGCCCGGGGGGACGGCGAGTACGTGTCGTGTCTTCGACGCCTGAGCGTCGCAGACCAGCTCTCGGAGGGTGTCCTCGAGGACGGGCCCTGCGTCTTCGAGGGCGACGAGGCGGTCCGCGCCCTCCTGGTAGATGTGCGGGACGCCTGCTACCGCTGGCGGTTGATAGGCGCCTGCCTCGACCAGCTCTTGAGCGGCCGCTGTGGCTCCAACCTCGGCGACTCGGTCCCCAAGGTCATGCCCGTCAGGCCAGCGTGGGCGGAACACTCGGACAGGCGCGGCTCGGGTCCGCAGTTCCGTGTGGATCGCGTCTGCGGCCTGCTGACCTGCGGCATCAGCGTCAGTCGCGACGATGACGTGCCATGCTGGCCGCGGCCCCGCGACGCCCTCATAGCGCTCGGTCAGCTGCGTCAGGTGTTGAGCCAGGCACCGGCCGAAGGCGGGGCCTTGGCCGGCACCAGGGATGCCGACGACGACGCTGCCAGGCGGGAGGAGCCCTCCGTGGCGCATGGCCTCGGCGACCATCACGTCGGCGCCACCCTCGCAGATGACGACGGTGTGCACGGCCCAGGTCACGCGGTCCGGCGAGCCGAAGAAGCGAGCGAGTCCAGACGCCCGCGTCTTCTTGCTAGAGAGGTTGGGCTCTTTCAGCCCTCGTGGCGCTGGGCCTGGTCCGCACCACCGAGGTTTGAGGTCGGCCACCCTACCCTTCTGGGGGCCATCCCATACATACAGAGGAACAGCCACGGCGTAGCGGCTGTCCCACCATTGGCGGATGGGATCCTGCTGACCCGGAGCGGCGAGCAGCGGTGGATGAGCGTGGAGCAGCCCATCGGCGAGGGCAGCGTCGCCCGCCAGGCGCTGAGTGAGCCACCGTCGCGCGTCGGCGTTGGGCTGCAGGGGGCCTGAGCGCTCGAAGGTGCTCCAGAAGGTGTCCGCCCGAAGCCATCGCGTTGACGGCTGGCTGGGGGGCCTAGGCGATGGGAGGGCCGCCTGCGGGAGGTGCACGAGGGTCCGAGCCTGCTTCTTCTCGCTGGACGTGAGCTGGCGCCACGGCTGGTCGAACAGGTGGTAGGCGACGAAGCTGTGCACGCGGCCGCCGGCGTTGCACCGGTGACACTTGAAGAAGTCCGTGTTGACCTGGATGGCCGTCGTGGGGCCGCAGCTGGGGCAGGCGTCGAGTCGTCGGCCGTTGTTGGTCAGGCGGTAGCCCAGGCTCTGGGCCACCGTTCGGACGTCCGAGGAGGTCGATGCGATCGCGCCGTAGGAGACCGCGGTCACGACGTGATCCTCGGCTCAAACGCCGCAAACTGAAGGGACTGTAGGAAATGCGCGCACCAGCACTTGACGCTGATCGCAAGATACAAGATCATCGTTCCCACCAATCGGGGCGTTTGAGGTTGATCCCGCCAAGAACCTTGCTCAAACGCACCGGCCAGAAGGCTAAAGTTATGTGGACCCTCGGGCGAAAGCCCGGGGGTTCAGTCTTTTGGGGCGTTGTCAGCTGTGCGTCATGGGCCTCACACCGCCGTTAGCGAAGGATGCGGGTTGCCATATATGGCAACCTAGATTTCGACCATACGGCTTTGGACGCACTTCAACAACAGGTCAAGCCGTTGTTGATGGATGAAAGGCTCGCTAAACCGCGGTGGGGCTCATCGTTCCCTTCGCAGAGCATCCTGTGCATAATCAATAACCATTCAGTGTTGTTGATCCTGCAGGGCGATGGCGAAGGCACCTCTCAAGTCAGAACGTACGAGATCATTCTGGATTTCTCTGATCCAGGAATGGAAAGACGAAGGGAAGCCGCCGAAGATGCGCTTCGCGAGGGAGCGTGGCGTTCCGACCTCGACGTTCTCTTGGTGGCTCTCCCAGATAGAGGCTGGGCGAACGCCCAGCTCGCGTGCATACGCCAGGTCCGCGAAGGTCTCTATGAGTATCGGCGTCACGCCGGAGCAGCATGAGAAGCTCCATCGGCTCGCCGATCTCAAGGAAGCCTCACTCGCTGAGATGGTTCGCCGAGGTGTCGAGCTGCTCTTGGAGGAGAACGCGAGCCTGTTGGTTCAGAAGGACGGGACCGATGGTTAGTTGCAGGGAGGCGACTCGCTGAACAGCGAGTCAACAAGGGCCTGGTCTTTCGCGCTGTAGGGGCGAAGGTCGTACCGGGCCGTGACGGTGAGAGAGGTGTGCCCGACGTATCGCCGAACGCGCTCGACGTCCTCTCCAGCACTCAATAGACGGCTGACGCAGGTTCTGCGGCAGTCATGAGCCGTGAACCGAAGAATCGAGGCTCTCTGCGCCCATCGGTCGCAAACATCACCTATGGCCTTGGGCCTGAGATGGCGCCGGGGCCCGATGTTGTTGCCGCGCTGAATGGGAACAAACAGCGGTCCAGCGCCAGTGCCCCGAGCGGTCAGCCATGCCTCAAGGGCTGCGACGGCATCGGGGTGCAGTCGAATCTTCCGCATCTTGTGCCCCTTGCCCATGCGAATGAGGAGTTCGTCCACCTCGAGGTCGCCCACAACGATGGCGACGACCTCTGCCCGGCGGACTCCGTGTAGCAATAGGTTGAGGATTGCTCGGTCGCGCAGCGCCACGAGCGTCTTTGAAGCAGCTAGAGCCTGAAATAGGGCGCTGATTTCGTCTGCGGAGAGAGCCCTGCCCGTTTGTTTCTTGGGGATACGAACGCTTTGAACGTCTGAGGCGTGCAGAAAAGCTTCATGGCTAAGGGCGCCAGTCAGCCACGCTGCTCGCAGAGCACCGCGTAGAGCTGCGAGACAAGCATTGGTAGAGGCTGGGGAACCTGGCCCAGAAGACAAGGTCGCGCGCAAAAGCTGAGCATGCTCGCGAGTCAGTTCCCACCACGAGACCAGATCCGGGCTCACTGGGCCGGGCGCCTGCAGAATCAGCCCAGCCACCTTCCGCAGCGCCGATCGCATGGAGCGCCGGCTGTTGGGGCTGCCGAGGCGCTCAAGGTAGGCCTCGACGATGTCGGCCGCCTTGGCCCGGTCCGCTGCGTCGCTGAGCGGGACCAGTGGCGCTGGCGCGGCCGCGTCGTCGCTCACCGGGGCCTCGCCCTTGCCCCCCGCGGCGTCCCACGTCGTGCAGGTCGTATCCGTCGGCGGTGGCGCACACGCCGCCCTGCCCTGTTCGGGTCTTCCTGGACAGCGACGTCTTGGCCGGCTTCCGGCGTGGTGAGCGCCATCGCGTCGCCATCCCCATCCTCACCGGCCGCCTCGGCCGTCACCTCCTCGCGCGGCCGCGTCGGCGCGAGGTAGTGCCGGCCATGCCGCCCGGTGGTCCGTCGGGGCGCGGGCGTCTCCACGGGCGCCGCGGGCTCCAGCGGTAGCGCTAGCTGGACGACGACGCGCTCGGGCCGGCGCAAGGGCGTGACGAGGGGCAGGCACAGCTGGCGGTGGTCGCGGCGTCGGCGGTACGTGCGCCGCCTGGACGCCGCCTGGTGGTGGCGGTCGTGGCGGATGTGGCACCGCTGGCAGAGCGCGACGACGTTGTCCGCCCGATTGTTGGTGGGGTCGTGGTCGAGGTGGGCGGCGGCCAGCACGACCGGGCCCGAAAACGACAGCGCCTCCTGCCCGTGGTGCTCCTCGCAGCGCCCGGTGCAGTGGCGGTCACCGCACTGACCGGTGCACTCGCAGCGGCCCTGGGCGCGTCCGAAGCGGACGTAGGCGCTGATGGCATTCCAGTTGGTGGGGTAGAGCGCGCGGCGGTCGGGCGAGATGGGCACGAGGGGCATCCTGGTGAGGGGGGCACCTCGTAGTTTAAACGACTTAGGTCTAGATAGCACCCTTTAATTTACATTTGAGGTGACCAAGCAGATGAACGCGAAAGCTGGTACGCTCGTTACGGAGTGAGGAAAAGCCTGACCGCACCGATTCCGGGAACTAGACTACTCTATCTGCACCGATGAGCACCTTTAGGCCCAACATCAACGGCGACATCCTCGTTTGGGCGAGGATGGGCGCTGGGTATCCCATTGGCCTTGCCGCCAAGAAGATAGGGGTGGCTGAAGAGCGCCTGGCGGAGGCTGAGAGCGGTGAGCGGGGGCTGACCTTCCGCCAACTTGAGAAGGCGGCTCATGTCTACAGTCAGCCGCTTGAAGTCTTCTTCCTCGACGTGGCTCCTCCGCCCCCCTCGTGGCCGGTCGACTACCGGACGTTGGATTCAGATGAGCCGTCGCTGGCTCCCGAGTTGAGGAAGGCGATTCGCTGGGCTGAAGCGATTCAAGACCTGGCACTGGACCTGCTGGACCTAGGCGAGGATCCGGGTGGGTTCTCGTTCAAGCCCTCCTCATCCGAGTCGCCAGAGGTAGCTGGCTGGGAGTTCCGGGGCTTTTTGGGTGTGTCTGCCGAGCAGCAGGAAAGGTGGTCAAGTTCGTACGAAGCTTACGACCAGTGGCGCCAAGCGCTCGACCGTGTCTCCGTGCTGGCTCTTCAGTTCAGCAGGGTTGAGGTGTCGCTCGCGCGGGGCTTCTCGCTCTGGAATTCCAGGCTTCCTGTCGTTGCGACGAACTCAAAGGATTCCCCCAACGGGAGGATTTTTACGCTTTTTCATGAGGTTGGTCATTTGTGCTCCGCGCGGAGTGGTGGGGTCTGTGACTTGACGGACACAGGGGTTGAGGCTTGGTGCAACGCTTTCTCTGCCGCCGTTCTGGTGCCGTCACCGGTGTTCTTGACGTCCCCGTTCGCAAGGGAGTGTATTGCGTCCAAAGGTCAGCCCAGCGATGAGTCCATCTGGCAGACTGCCAAGCAGTTCTGGGTGAGTCGAGAGGTCATCGTGCGCCGTGCTCTGGCCCACAGTCTCGTCGACAGGGCCTTCTATCTGGCCAAGCGACGCACATACCTGGCCGCTGTGCCGGCGAAGAAGAAGAGCGGTGGCCCGCCTGTGCACCGCAAGGTCGTGGCCAAGCTGGGGCGTGCGTACGTGAAGAGGGTCCTACGCGCCTACGATGAAGACTTGATCAATGCCGCGGACTTGGCAGACTACCTTGAGTCGGGACTCGACCATGTACCCAAGATTAGGAGTGAGGCCTCGATTCGATGAGCTATTGCATCGATAGCAGTTCGCTTATCAGAGCCGCCCATGAGGTCTACCCAAACAAGGTATTTCCCTCGCTATGGCAGGCGATGGACGCAGAGCTGGGGAGCAAGGTTCTCGCCCCCATGGCTGTGTTCGACGAGTGTACAAAGAAGCAGCAATGGCTGAACGTATGGTTGAAGCCGAGGAAGAGCCGGTTTTCAAAGCCGGCTCCGGGAGTGACGGAGAATTACAAAGCGATCCTCGCGAAGCATCCCAAGTTAGTGAATCAGAAGAAGCTCAGCTGTTCCGCGGATCCGTGGGTGATCGCCATGGCACTCACACATGGGCTCACAGTGGTCTCAGATGAGAAGCCGAGAACGAGAGGCAAGAAGACTATTCATCAGGTCTGCGCCGCTCTAGTTGTGCCTGTTCCAAGCATCACAGTGGTGGAGATGCTCGAGGCTTTGGGGTGGACGTTTTGAGTGTTCAAGTTTGGAAAAATCGCTTCAGCCAGGAGGGAAGGGATTGAGGGTTAAGCTGGATGACGAACTTCGTAAAGCATTTGAGCATTTGGAGGCTGCTGCCAAAGATGCTTCGGTCGTCACCATCACCTATGAGGTAAAAGGCTCTGGTGTGCCGGTGGCGCTGATGGTCAACTCCCAAGCTTTGCGGTCGCCTGGCTCTAGTTCTGAGAGGCCCACGCTAGATTGGGTGGCTAGTGTGCTCTGTGATGGCCGAGCGGGCTCAACTTATCAGCTCGTGGGTCTGGCAGACCAAGTTGCCATGTTTCGCTTCATCGAAGATGCTGCCCACGAACTCCGTTGGGAGGTGGGCGTTGGATAACGCCTGTTAAAGGGAGCTACCCTGAGGCGGTGACGCTCAGGCCACCGCCTCAAGAAGCTGGCCGGGAACCTCGAGTTCCTGCCCTTGGGACGGGCCTGGCTCGGCCGAGCCGGTCAGCGCCTGCCGGAATGCCGGCAGCGCGCTGGGCGCGGGCAGCGCCTGCGCCCTGACGGGCTCTGGCACGTGCTCGGTGGCGAGGTAGCGGAGCAAGAACTCCGTGCCCCGCGCCATCTTGGTCGGCGCCTCGCCCTGCCCTTCCCACTTGATGACGGCCGCGTGGCTCACGCCCAGCAGCCCGCCGAAGTCGGACAGCGTGTGGCCCAGCGCCAGGCGGATGAACCGCACCTCCGCGCCGGTCAGCGGCGCGGGCTTGCGCGCGAGCATCGCCAGCACCGCGCCTTGGAGCAGGTTGGCGTTGACGTCGACGACCTCGTGGCCCCGCATCGTCCGGACCGGGACGTCGACCAGGAGCACCGGGAAGCCGAAGCGGTGGTCGAGCAGCGTCTTGCGCGTGGTGGTCGTGGTCGTCATGAGTCTTCCTTGAGGCTGAGGTCGATGAGGGTCACGACGAGCAGGAGCTCCCCGCTGTCGTCCTCCTCGAACGTCACGACGATACGCAGGGGGCGGTCGTCGAGGGTCTTGCCGCGGATGGCGTAGGCCCACGGGTGGGTGTCCTCGTAGGCCGGGTCGTACTGGTCCTTCTTCTTCTCATGCCAGCCCGTCATCAGGACGTGGTTGGCCTCGGGCTGGGTGATCCCCCTGCCCGCCTCGCGCTCAAATCCGTGCACGGTGTAGCGGACGTCGCCGTCGGCGACGAGCCGGCGGACCTCGTCGAGGAGGTTGGCGCGTTTGGTCGACATGGGTGGGTCTGGTGTAACTTAGTTACAGTAGGCTCGGCAAGTGAGGCGTCAATGGTGGGATGATGGGGGCGGAAGACTGAAACCTCCTGTCGGAGGTTGAATTACCTGGGGGAGGTTACTACCTCCTTTCTACGGAGGTTAAATCTCCCATCGTAGATAGCCCGGAGAAGTATGGTCTGGACACCCAATGGAATCAAGCGCCTGAGAGGATCGATGGGGCTGACTCAGGCGCAGTTCGGCCTCTTGGTCCATGCCCATGCCAACACCGTCTGGCGCTGGGAAAAGGGGGACCTGGAGCCAGACGACTGGCAGGACGACCTGATGGATGACCTGGCGGACGCGGTGCGTCGCGCCGACGCCGAGCGCCTCGACAAGGTCGCGATGCTGGTGGGCGCAGGGCTGGCTGGCGCCGCTCTAGGCGTGCTGTTGGCGATGGTCGTCGACAAGGCGCTTAATGACGATGCCGAATAGCGGGGAGCAAGAGGTCCCGGGAGCCGCGCCACGGGGGCCGGTGACGAAGCCCTCTTATGGAACAGGAGAGGCCAGTGTTTGGACTCTACACTGAAGACGTTGAGCTCGTGCTCCCGTCGAGCCCGAGAGGGTTGTTCGTCGCTGCCGCCGTGCTCGCGGTTGCAGGGGCGATCGTGTGGGCGGTTCGCGAGGGTGCATAGGGTCTCCGGTCGAGAAGGCGCTGGCACGCCTCCTCGACCGGGTCACCGATGTGCATTCTTCAGAACAATGCTCTGACAGCATGCCTGGGGGCGTGGCTTTTGGCCACGTTCTCAGGCATGCAGCGGGGTGTCCCGCCCAGGCTTCGGTGCTTAGTGTGCAACCCATGAGTGGTGATGCTAGGCGGCTTATGATCGTCCCGGTACTCGGCCGAAACTGGAGAGAGCCAGTGCGGCAGAGGGCTGAAGATTGGTTGACTTCAAGGGCTCTTGAAGGCGAGACGGCCATCGCGATTGCCCCCGCCTTGAGAACTTCGAGGCCATCTTCCCCAGACGCTACAGTAGTGGGGTGCGACAGGTGGTGCTTGGGGGGCGTCCAGTCCCCCTCTACACAAGACTCACCCTTCAGCGGTGCATCCCCGCCCCTACAGCAGCGGTTGCCTTCTGGGCTGCTCCCAGCCTGGTGAAGAAGGTGCTGAAGCACTTTCCGCAGGTGGATCTCCTTGTGCCGCTGTGGACTCCAAACCACGCAGACAAGCTTCGGGAACTCGGCTTCGTCGAACTCACCGCCAGCTAAAAGAGTCAGGTCGCTGCCGTCGGCGCCAGATAGGCTGACAGCTGGGCAAGATGGTCACGTGTCCATGGCTGGAAGTGGTACCGAGCATCGAAGGATGGGCTCCCGAACCCGCTTCCTCCAGGAGGCGTAAAGCGGAGCCAGCCTCGGCGCTCAAGAAGGTCAATCACACTTCGACCGAGGGAAAAGCGTTGATGAAGGTCAGGCTCTTCAACCTTCACATACAGCTGCTCGTCGGAAGGGTCGACGTAGGCCTCCCCTCCGCCCGTGATGCCGGTAGCAATGGTCTGGATGCCTTGGAACTCGTCGGCATCGCAGCTCACAAGCAGCTCCCCGAGGGTCTTGAAGGCTCGATCGGGACGGGCCCCTCGCCGGGCATAGTCCGCAGTCATCCGCTCAACGACCGGCACGACGGCCGGCTCCAGTGCCTGCATGGACAGCCAGAAGCCCCGCTCAACAGCTTCAGCGGCCTCATCGCTCTCGGCTGTCAGCTCATCGAGTCGATTTCCACCCAGCTCCGCATCAACGTTTTCTCCGAACGAGTTGGCGCGTCGAAAGAGGCGATTGAAGACCGCCTTTCCAGTGCGGCTTAACACCACTCCCGTTGCAGCACCGGCAGGGGGGCTTAATGCGCCAACCGCAGTTCCCACCACGGCAGCTCCGACCTCAATGGCTGTCTCTGCGACGACGACCTTCTTGGATTTTCCCATGACCAAGCATAAGCACGCGGCCCACCCGGTGGAGTTCATGGGTGTGTGTCCCAGGCAGTGGTGGGCGCGCCCCAAGTCGATGGGGTGCGATAACTGACGTTAAAGGGACTTGGGTATTAAAAAGTTCGCCCTGACCCGTCGAACCCGTGCCCCTGGGTCCGGCAGTCGCGCTCAGGCGCCCTGAGCGCCGACCCGGTCGGGGTTGGGAGGGCAACGCGTCGCAGCGCAGCGCTGAGCGCGGCTGATCGACGTGGCGCAGGTGCAATTCCGTTGGGGGCGCCGCGCAGGGTTCACGAGCATGGGCCTTCAGGGCATGCGATGCCCATCACTCTTTAACGAAGGTATCCAATGACCAAGAACCACAACCCCATCACCCCGACCCTCGCCGAGCGCTTTCGCCATCAGACCCACTACGCGGTGCTCGAACTCCGCGCGTCACGCCACGACGAGCCGCGTGTGGTCGATGAGGACCCCGCCGTGGCCGACCGCCGGGCGAAACCTTCATCGGCGGCGACACCCACGTCTCGCCCCAGTGCCTGCGGCACCCCAAGCCCGGCGGCAGCTGGTCGCTCGAGGCCTGCCTCGACGAGGCCAGGGAGATGGGGTGGGTGCTCGACCAGACCACCTCTCGTTCACAACGGGTGACGGTACTGCGAGCGCCCCCGAGGACATTAGTAGTGCTTCACCTGAGGTGTTGCCTGACGAGTATCAGTTACTGACATCCAATTTCGCTGACATCAGCGTGTCGTGCAACAGCATCCACCACATGCACTGTCATGACGTAGGTGATATGAAAGACCGCCTTCGCATTGCTGTCTCAGCGAAGGCTCTGTTTTGGACCTTCTCAAGCTCGCTCCAGCCAGAACGAAGTTTTGGTTGGTGGCCAGGCTCCTGTGGCCCTCCAGAAGTCATCATCAACGAGAAGAACATTGACTGCATCATCCTTCGCGGCTTCAACGAAGCAGGTGCAAGTGTCCAGAAAGAAGTATGTCTTTCGGGTTCTAGTGCCGATGCTCCTAGTTCGGAACCATCCCCTGACGCTGATTCCGATTTGAGTACACCTCCAGAGCCCCGCGTTCCCTCAAGCGGATGCCAAAGTTCGGCCATTCCAACGTCGTTGCCTTTGGTGTTCCTGGTTTTCTGCCTAGTCGTCGTACGACGTAAAGAAACTGGCTCTACAGGGAGCTGTCTTCAACAGGCCCCTCGACAGCTCCCGACCTTGCGAGGCTGATGAGCGTCGGGTCGACGTGGCTGAGTCCTATTCACCGGTTGTGGCTAGCCAGCAGCTGACGATCTCCCGCACCAAGTCGGCCGTTGTGCATTTCTGGCCCGCCATGCGGCGGTTGAAGAGCTCGGTCTGGAGCCCGCGCCACTGGGCGTCGGTCAGGCGCGTCGTGAAGCGGTGCTTGAGCTCGTCGGTCTGGACGGGCGCATCCACGGTCTTAGCGGCCGGCCTGGCGACCTTCTTGGCCTTCTTCTTCTTGGGCGCGTCCTCGACGATGGCCAGGTCAGGCTTGGGGTCGGCGGTCGGGCGCAGCGGGTTATCGAAGGCGGGCGGCTTGACGTAGTTCTTGGGCAGGCGGGCCATGATGTTCCTCCTTAGGCGGCGACTGAGGCGCGTGAGCTGTTGAGGCGCTGAGCGACCTCGTGGGCCAGCGCGGAGAAGTCTTCAGAGCCCCGCTTGCGGCGCTCCTTTTCCTCGAGGGCGAAAATGTCGTGGTGCCACGCGGGGCAGACGACGAAGTTGGCGTTGGTTCGGATGACCGTCTCAAGGAGCTTGTCGCCGTAGGCCTCGGCCACCTGCTCGCGGGCGTCTTCGGTGACGCTGAGCCGACGGTCGTAGGCGATCTGGACGCAGCCCAGGACGGTGGCCTGGGTCAGCTCGACATCGTTGAGCTCGCGGACCGCCTCCGAGGTGGTGCGCAGGCCTTCGAGCGCCTTGGGGTCGGGCGTGAACGGCATCAGCACGTGGCTGGCGGCCACGAGGCTGTTGACCGTGGCGAGCTGCTGCTCGGGCGCGGTGTCGATGACGACCAGGTCGTAGTGGTCGGTGATGTCGCGGAGCGCCCGCTTGAGGATGGTCTCGCGTCCCGGCTTGCTGACGATGGTCAGCTGCGCGTGAGTCAGCTCTTTGGCCGCGGGCGCGATGTGAAGCCCCGGCCGTGAGCTCGTGGTGATGACGTCGGCCAGGGTGCTCGAGCCCAGCATGACGTGCGCCATCGACGGCGCGCCGTCCGGCAGGTCCCCTACGAGCGTCGCGGTGGCGCTGGCCTGGGAGTCCATGTCGATGAGCAGCACCCGCCAGTCCGAGAGCGCAAAGGCACTGGCGAGGTTGACCGCGAGCGTCGACTTGCCGACGCCGCCCTTTCGATTCGCGATAGTGATGACGTTCATGAGCGTGTTGTCAGGCGGGATCGCCGAGCCGGCAAGTTTTTGAGCACCTCGGGTGCTACGGTGCTCGGCACCTAGGCACCTGCGATGCTCCGGTGCTGGGCACCCGCGGTGCTTCGGTGCTGGGCACCTGCGGTGTTGGGCACCTGTGGTGCTGGGCACCTGTGGTGCTGGGCACCTGCGGTGCTGGGCACCTGCGGTGCTGGGCACCTGCGGTGCTGGGCACCTGCGGTGCTGGGCACCTGCGGTGCTGGGCACCTTTAGTGCTCCGGTGCTGAGCACCTGGGGTGCTTCGGTGCTGAGCACCTGGGGTGCCTCGGTGCTGAGCACCTGGGGTGCTTCGGTGCTGAGCACCTGGGGTGCCTCGGTGCTGAGCACCTGGGGTGCTTCGGTGCTGACCGGTGAGTCCGGTGCTCCACTCCCTTTAAGGCCCCTTATCGGCGGTGCCAGCAGGCGCGGAGGGCGGGGAGGCTCCAGCGTGGGGCGACGCGGGGTGCTGAACAAAAGGGCGGGAAACCGGTTTCCCGCTC
>JGI12316J14372_10003824_pt1 | contig 13677 bp, 14 predicted proteins | sample MarCyaLeptolynsp_FD_14372 | JGI IMG/M metagenome (IMG submission 14372) | reverse complement strand
CCGGCCTCTTCGCAGAGATTTGGCGGCTTGGCTGGCTGATCACTCGCCGAGCAGGCGGCGATGCTGATGACAGAGGCGAGGAGAGCGAGACGCATGGCTCGACTTAGGCGCGGGCCGGGGCGCGGGTCAACTGCAAGATCAATTCGGTGCCGCCGCCCGTGTGACGTGTGGCTCAATCAGTTCGAGCAGAGTGTCCGGTGACTTGTAGGGCACGAACAGGTCGCCGGAAGGGGCAAAGACGAGGGGGAAATCCAGGCGTTCGGATTGACCTTGAATCTGCCGTTTCCAATCTTCCGTCGTCTCGGTGCCACAGAGGATGACGCCATTCACGTCACGAAAGAAATTGCGGTCGACATTGGTATCCAACACCAATGCCATTTGCAGATCATAATGGACCGTCTCTGCAGCAATGTTCTGCATCAACCGGGACGCTGCTTCGAAATCCGCGATGTTCTCTGTCACGTATTCGAGATCGCCAGCACTCTTCTGGGCGAACTGGCGATAGAACCAGGACGGATTGCGTCTGAGCGCTGATTTCAATCCCATGACTGTAAATCTGAGACCACCTTTGGAGACCATTGTCTGGCGCACCATGGATTGCATCCATCGCGGACGGACAATGTCCCAGACATCCTGGTGGAACAGTGGATTGGAGAACACGGCGAAACTGATATTCGGGCTCAGCTTGCACAGTCGAACGCAAACCGAATTGCCGGTCCCGAGGCCGAGCAGGACCACGTTGTGCAAGTCGAGGGTTTCGAGCAGGCGCTGCAACAAGGCTGCCTCGGTAATCACGGCTGCGCCGTTTTTGACCTCCTGTGTCGTCATCAAGGCCGCGGGTAAGCCCGGCGCGCCGCCAAAGCCGGGTCGACGGATGAAGATGACCTGAAAGCCTGCCTGCCACATCAGGTCGCAAAAGCCCTGCGAAGGCGGCATTGGCAGCTCGAGCGAATTCACAATCACCAAAGGCGTCCGGTCGCTGATCTCGTGGCGATAGATCATGACATCGATTTCGATCGAGGACTTGTCGATGGTCACGCGTTTCACAGTGCGCGGATCAGAGATGTCCTGAGCCGGCGTGGATGAGCGAACGGAGAGTGCGTGCCCCAACATGCTTGCGGGTTATAGTATCACGCCGTTGCGCTGTCCAATTCGCTCACTCTCTGGACGAGTATCGGGACAACACGCTCCGCCAAAAGGAAAACCCCAGCCGGATCTCGGCTGGGGTCCGTGAGCCGGATGGCTCTTGAATCCTTGGCTGCGTTCAACTCTGCGGGGCAAAAGCCGTCGCAGGCAGCCTCAAGACAGTGTCAGAGGGGTCGTGGAGGCTGCTCCATGAAACCCTTAACACAAACGGATCCAATCACCGTTCCTGGTTTCTCACTCGACATTGGATCACCTCCTTTCAGCTGTTGAACGACTATGCCCGGACTGAATTTGATTCCGGACACTTCGAATTAAGCATGACTCGTGCCTAATGAAAGGTGAATACGAGGCGATCACGGGATAATTTAATCTTGTGATCGCAAAACACCCACAGACGATCCGTCTGCGGGTGTTTTCTGATCAGCGCTGCGTACTGCGCTTGGAGTGACGTGATTGGCCTAGTCTGCGAGGGCTCCGATCACGAGGCCGATAATGGCACCGGTTGCAATCGAGGCCAGGATGGCGTCGCCGCTGTCATAGTCGTGGACCCAGTGATAGCCGTGCGGCGGATCGTAAAGGCCCCAATAATTATAATCACCAATGATGATCGTGTGATCGTGGTAGCCATAATAGCCGCCGATCTGATAGCTCGGCACATAATAGCTGTCATACACGAAGCGGAAGGTCGGCCGCGAATAGTAATAGAATGGCCGGTGTCCGCGATAATAATAGGCGCGCGGCGAATAGTGCCGGAAATTGTGGCGGCGCCAGTGCCGACGGTAGTGATAGCCATTGTGATAGCGATAATGCCGGTTGAAGTTCCGGTGATGACGCCAATAACGATCATGGCGATAATTTCGCCGGGCCTGATTGTAACCGCGATCATAGGCGCGATTTCGGATGCGGCGATTCTCACGGCGATTGTCGGCGCGTCTTTCGGCGCGGCGATCCTGGCGACGCTCGAACCGGCGATCATCACGGCGCTCGGCCCGACGTTCCGCTCGGCGATCGTCCCGACGCTCGGCGCGGCGCTCAAAGCGGCGATCTTCTCGGCGCTCAGCGCGTCGTTCCTGACGTCGTTCGATCTGACGATCATTGCGGCGTTCGGCGCGTCTTTCCTGACGTCGTTCGATTTGCCGGTCATTGCGACGTTCGGCGCGTCTCTCCTGACGCCGTTCGATCTGTCGGTCATTGCGACGTTCGGCGCGTCTCTCCTGGCGCCGTTCGACCTGTCGGTCATTGCGGCGTTCAGCGCGTCTTTCTGTGCGGCGCTCCTGCCGCCGGTCCACTTGGTTGTCATTGCGACGGGCTTGGCGGCGCTCTGCACGGCGTTCGCCGCCGCGCAATTCGCCAGTGTCTCGGCGGAACATGCGCTCCCCACGTTCGCGTTGGCCTTGAGCCCGGTTGCGTTGCTGACGATCGGCGCGACTTTGGGTGCGTTGTTGCTGGACTTGCGGACGCGTGTCGCGTTCGGTGCGCTGGCCGCGATCAGCATAGGCGGCAGGCGCAAGTGTCGCCGCCGTCAGGGCGATGGCCGCGACGGATGAGGTCAATTTTGAGAGGATGGACATAAAGCGTCCCCCTTTCCTGTTGTGGCGCCCCCTGGACGCCCGCAGTTTCGGCTGCTCGTGACAAGCCTTGCAGCTCAACCTAGTTAGGCAGCCTGAATTGACCCTGAACGGAGCTTTCATGTCGAATCGCGATCACGTATATGTGACCGAGACCCTCCAGATCCCGGAATGGGAGCTGAGCGAGCGGTTTATTCGGGCATCAGGGCCGGGCGGGCAGAACGTCAACAAAGTCTCCACTGCCGTACAATTGCGCTGGAATGTGCTGGCGAGCTCGATTCCGGCGCCCGTCAAAGCGCGGTTCCGACGTCGGTATGGCGCGCGCCTGACCCAGGAAGGGGACTTGATCCTGGAAGCCAAAGATCATCGCAGTCAGGGCCTGAACAGAGAAGCTGCGCGCAAACGACTCGCCGATATGGTCCGCTCAGTGGCGGAGCCGCCGCGCAAGCGCATCAAGACCAAACCGACCCGCGCCTCGGTCCGCCGGCGGCTCGACGCCAAGACGAAACGCGGCGCGGTCAAGGCCTTGCGCGGAAAGGTCGGTCGCGACGACTGAAGCGCGATCTATGGTCGGTTCAGACGGTTCGCCTGATAAGCGGCAATACAGTCATCGGCGTCCCGTTTGACCTGACTGTCTGTGGTCAGGAAGGACCGCCCGTCACCCGTGAAGCGATTATCGTCGCATGTGTCATCATTGGTGTAATCACCCGAATTGTTCCCGAAATCGAGATACATGGTGATCGAGCCTTCCTGGTAGAGCTTACGGCAATCGGTGGCGTCATGCAGGACATGATTGCGCTGATAGCTCCATTCGTCGCCATCCTCGTGGAAACGCGCATCGTCGCAAGCATCATCAAAGGCATAGTCGCCGGAATCGTCGCCCCAGGCGATCTGATCTGCTGTCAGCTTGATCTCTTCTTTTGGCTTGTTTTCGTCCTGGACCTGTCCGGCAATCGCGGTCGTCGTGACCATGTTCAGGCGCAGGTTCTGCAGCGTCTGACCGTGGTCCAGGATGATGTAACGCGACAGCATGATCGCGCCGCTCTCCAGCCGCAACGCCTTGATCGCCGACCAGCGCTGATTGACGCTGTTGACGTATTCATAATCGTAATCGCCATCAAGAACGACGAAGAACTCGACGCCAAGGCACGGTTCCAGATCCTGGTCTTCGCCACTACAGGCCTTGCCTTGTGTGCCGAAAATCAGGTCCTCATCGGTGTTCCCGACAAAGCCAATGCCGGTAGAGAGGTCCTCAGTAACGGTAAAGGAAGCCGACTCGATAACATAGCGCATATCCGGCTTGGTGATCGATGTGATTTGCTCCGCATCGCGGCTTGTATCCTGCGCTTGTGCGCCGAGGCAGCATCCCAGAGCGAGCAGGCTGGCAGTTGTGAATCTCATAATCATCCCTCTTTATTTGGCGCATCGCGCAGTGTTCCGAATCCCAGGTCAGGGTCACACTTTCATGACAAAATGGCAAGGAATGGGCAGCGCTGGATTTTCATGAATGCCACCCGAATGCGGCACTCAGGCCCGGTTGAATTGGCATATGTATTCCTGCAGCCATGATGAAACGCATCATGAAGCCCCGAGCAGCCGCGCTTGCCCTTGCGGCGCCTCTGCTCTTCACCGCTCCGGCTCTGGCCGACCCCGGCAATTCGAGCAAGAGCGTCCGTGGCAGCATATCGATTCAGACCGACAATGGCGCTCTGCATCTCAATCTCGGCGATCGTGGTTACCGCTCTTATGGCTATGACACCCGTCGTTATAATGGCTATGGCGACCGCTATGTGGGGCGCCGCGACCTGCGCCGGATGAAACGCCAGGCCATTCGTGCCTGTCGCCGCGCCATTCGCGCCGAAGCCCATCATCTCGGGTTCCACGATGTCGACTTCGATGATGGTCGTTACGCCGAACGGATCGGTCCGCGCGGTTTCCGGGTCACCTTTAACGAGGTCGAATTTGAAACCCGCCGCCGCGAGTTCGAGCGCCCGGTAACCTGTATCGTCCGACGCGGCGATCAGGTGCGCGAGATTTACGGCATCCCGGAACGCCGCCATCGCGGCCACCGCCGAGGTCATCGTAGCTATTACTAAGAACTAGTCCTCACTTTCAGAATGAAAGGCAGATTACGGGCTTCCCCTTGGGGAGGCCCGTTTTGCCGTTCTGTCGCCTTGCTCTTCCCGGGCGCAGCCTTAAAACCCCGTTCACGGACAAAGATTTGCGGGAGGTGACCCAGATGCAGGACGTGATTGAAGCGCTTGAGGCCCGGCGGGAAAAAGCGCGTATGGGCGGCGGAAAAGCCCGGATTGAACGCCAGCACGAGAAGGGAAAACTCACCGCTCGGGAGCGCGTCCAGCTGCTGCTCGATGATGGCAGTTTCGAAGAGACCGACATGTTTGTGGAACATCGCAGCCATGATTTCGGCATGGAGAAACAGCGCATTCCGGGCGATGGCGTGGTCACCGGCCTCGGCACTGTGAACGGACGCCTGGTCTACGTCTTTTCCAAGGATTTCACTGTGTTCGGCGGGTCACTGTCACTGGCCCAGTCTGAAAAGATCGTGAAGGTCCAGAAAGCCGCCGCCAAGGTCGGCGCCCCTGTGATCGGGATCTTCGATGCTGGCGGCGCCCGAATTCAGGAAGGCGTCGACAGCCTCGCCGGCTATGCTGATATCTTCATGGAGAATGTCCTGTCTTCAGGTGTCATTCCGCAAATCTCCGTCATCATGGGGCCATGTGCGGGCGGCGACGTCTATTCGCCTGCGCTGACCGATTTCATCTTCATGGTGAAGGACACCTCCTACATGTATGTCACCGGCCCGGATGTGGTGAAGACGGTGACCAATGAAGAAGTCACGCACGAAACGCTAGGCGGGGCCTCGGTCCATGCGGCCAAGTCTGGGGTCGTCGATGGTGCGTTCGAGAATGATATCGAAGCCCTGACGCAGATGCGCCGTCTGATCGATTTCCTGCCCGGCTCGAATCGCGAAGAACCACCTGTGCGCCCGAGCTTTGATACGATCGAACGGGAAGATCCGAGCCTCGACACACTCATCCCGGACAACCCGAACCAGCCCTATGACATGAAAGAGCTGATCGAGAAGACCGTGGACGAGGGGGACTTTTTCGAGATTAGCCCGGCTTTTGGGGCCAATATCATTTGCGGCTTTGGCCGGATGGAAGGCTCGACTGTTGGCTTCGTGGCCAACCAGCCGATGACGCTGGCGGGCGTGCTCGACATCGACGCCTCGCGCAAAGGCGCGCGCTTCGTTCGCTTCTGTGACTGTTTCAACATTCCGATCGTCACCTTTGTCGACGTGCCGGGCTTCATGCCGGGGACCAAGCAGGAATATGGTGGCCTGATCAAGCATGGTGCCAAGCTGCTCTTTGCTTATGCCGAGGCGACTGTCCCCAAAGTCACGGTGATCACCCGCAAGGCCTATGGCGGCGCTTATGACGTGATGAGCTCCAAACATCTGCGCGGCGATGTGAACTATGCCTGGCCGACTGCCGAAATTGCGGTGATGGGNGCCAAGGGCGCAGTTGAGATCATCTTCCGCAAGGACATTGGCGACGACGACAAGATCGCCGCGCACACCCAGAATTACGAAGACAATTTCGCCAATCCCTATGTCGCCGCCCGCAAGGGTTATATCGACGACATTATCATGCCGCACTCAACCCGGCGCCGGGTGGCGAAAGCGCTGCGGACGCTGAAAGGCAAAGAGCTGAGCAACCCGTGGAAAAAGCACGATAATATTCCGCTTTAGGGGCGGCCCCAAAAGAAAGGCCCTCATCCTGAGCGAAGTCGAAGGATAAAGGGCCGTGCTCTTGGCAATTTTTATCAAGCCCGCTTCGTCCTTCGACTTCGCTCAGGATGAGGCTTATTGGGCTCACGGTTTTTTCGTATCAGTTCACCAGCGTCAGCTGTGACAGCTGGCTCGCAATCGCGTCATAGGCGGCGAGTAGCTCTGTGCCACTGCTGGCATCGAAGAAGCGGCTATCATCGCCGGTGCAATCCTTCAGCGTATTCTTGGCCGAAGTCGGGGCCTGAAAGGCAACGGCGTAGATCCGCACGCCCGCATCGCGCATTTCATCGCACATCTTCATGGCTTGCGTGTTGCTGTCGCCCATGGCGAATTCATAGCTGGTATTGAACTGACCATCGGTCATCAGAACCACGGCTTTGACCGAATGCGGCTCGGTATAAGACAGCGGTGCAGAAGCGGTCGGCCAGATATCATCCCAGCCGGGCGCAACCAGGTACCAGGACCAGGCGACGCCGAGATGGCCAGCGGTCAGTCCGTCAGCGGTGAGGCTGTCGATCGCCGTGTTGAAGACGGTCAAGTCATCGGTCAGCGGCAACAGGCTGGAATCCGGGCAGGAGGGGGCCGCGTCGCCGACATATTTGCCGAGCTGTGGCTCGTCATCGGTCCAGGCGGCGGTGCCGGTGCGTTCAGACACGCAGACCTTGTCGAGGCCGTCACCATCTGAATCATCAGTGGCAGGCTTGCCTTGCGCCGGGTTGCCATAGACGCCCGCATTCACAGCAGCTGCGTAGCTGACGAAGGAAATCCGAACGCGGTTGCCGGAGGTCGGCGTGATCAGGGTGTTGGCCGTCTGTTTGGCCGCGGCCTTCAGATCGGCGAGTTTCGTTCCATCCATCGAACCCGAAACGTCGAGCATCAGAGCCAGGTCGAGCTTGGTCAGATTGGCCCGCGCGGTCGATTGGCTGACCGAGTCCATATCGGCGCGAGTCAGTGCTTCGCCCAGCATGGTGGGTGTCTTGCACGAGGCCTGAACCATGACCGTGCCGGTCGCGCGGTTCACTGTGACGGTAGAATTGAGGCAGGAGACATCGCCATGACGGCCCAGCAGGTTGGCTTCATAAGCCCCCTGCGCAATCGCCTCGATCTCGGCATCGGTCTTGGTTGCATCTTCCAGCGCCCGGGCACCGGCCAGGGACGCAGCATCGATGGCGGCCTGCAATTGCTGATTGGTATTCAAGTGGCGTGAGCTGTCGATCGCAAAGGCGCCCACCAGAAGCAGGGGCACAGCAATCAGTGCAAAAATCATCGCTATATTGCCGCGCGTATCGCGCGCAAAATCTACGCAGGTCGTCCTCATCACGTGTGTCTCCCAAGTGCCATAAGGGCACATCCACGTTGTACTCGCGTAAGAGGCGAGCAATCCGCGTGCCAATTCGCCTTTTAGGAATTAGGTAACCTTACTGCGACGCAGAGGCGCCTTGTTGGCTGCCGGGAAAGGACGGTAAAAACCCATATGAATCTGATCTCTGCATTCAATCAAAGCCTTGAAGCGGTGGCCGAGCGGTGTGAGGACGTTGTTCCGCCTGTCTATGCCGAATTGTTCCAGCGCTATCCCGAATTCGAGGACTTGTTCGTACTCGACACAGACATGGGCGCGCGCGGACATATGCTGAATGAGGCGCTGGTCATGGCCGAAGGCCTGCTGCGCGACGATCCGGTGGCGGTGAGTTTTGTCTCTGCTGAGCGCATGAATCATGAAGGCTATGGGATAGGCGATGACGTGTTCGAAGGTTTCTTCATTGTCCTGGCCAGCGTGTTCAAGCAGATTGCCGGCGAGGCCTGGTCAGACGAGATGAGCGCGGCCTGGATTGCGGTCACGCAAAACGCTGCGACTGCAAAACTTTAAACAGGCTGCATCCAAATCTGATCCTGTTTGCATCTCTATCTGTAAGCCCACAAAATGGGCGGTAAGATAAGGAAGCAAGAGCATGGAAGACATTGTCATCCCGATTTTCATTTTCTCGTCAATTGTGGCGGTGATCTGGCTGTTCAGCCATTACAATTTCAAAAAACGCCTGACCGCGCATGAGACGCTGCGGCTGGCCGTTGAGAAGGGCCAGGAAGTCTCGCCCGAGCTGGTCGAGCGGATGTCGTATCTGAACGATCCGGCCAAGTCGGACTTGCGGCGCGGCATCTTGCTGATCGCCTTCGGGGCAGCCTTTATCTGCCTCGGCCTGCTGATACCGCACGATGAACCAGAAGCCCTGCGAGGCATGCTGGGTGTTTCCTCCTTCCCGATCATTCTCGGGATCGCCTATCTCGGTCTGTGGCGGTTCAGCCACGACTAGGTGCCGAAGACGCAAAGAGAGCGACGCAAAGTGGGCGACGCGATGAGAGCGGAGGGGAGTTTGGTGAGCACCGACCTGGATCTGGCGCGCGACGCTGCCTCGGGACAAGAGGCAGCGTTCGAGACCCTGGTGCGCCGTTATCAGGGCACCGTGCGCGGCCTGACCCGACGCCTGGCGCCGCGACCGGTCGAGGCCGACGATCTGGCCCAGGCCGCACTTCTGACCGCCTGGCGCAAGATCGCCACCTATCGCGGCGGATCATTCAAGGCCTGGCTTTGCACAATTGCCTATCGCGAGTTTCTGCAGGCGCGGCGCAAGCAGAAACCGGAGGTCGAGTTCGACGAAGGCGCGCATGTGATCGCCTTTGATGTCTCGGCCGCGCGAATGGCCGACCATATGGACCTGGACCGGGCCCTCAAGACCTTGCCCGAAAACCAGCGCATTTGTGTGGTGATGTGTGTCGCAGCAGGCCTCAGCCATGCGGAAGCGGCCAGCGCCACGGGATTTCCGCTGGGCACGGTCAAATCGCACGTTAATCGCGGTGTCGCCGCGCTTCGCAAACAGCTTGCGCCCGGTCATGTGGCGTGATGGAGTAGAGAGAATGGAACACGAAGAGCGATATGAAGACCTGACGGCGCTGTTCGAGGCGCAAGACGAGGCGCTGCAAAGCGATGCCTTCGTAGATCGCGTGATGACGCCGATCAAGAAGCGCTCGCGCTGGCGCACGCCGCTCCTGTTCGGGGCAGGCGGAATTGGCATCGGCGCGGCCCTGTCTCAAATTGGCGGGCTGTGGGAACTGGTCAAAGCGCGGACGCCGGAGCTGGATGTCACGTTTGAGACGGTTCCAACGACGCCGGTCAGCTTTGACATGCAATCGATCTGGCTTGCCGCCGCGGTGGTGATCGTCCTGGCATGCGCCGCAATTGTCGCGACAGAGCGGGCCTAGGCTGCGCGCCACCGCGCACAGATCGAGGTTGGCAACATCCGATCATCATTGGCGTGCGGGATCGCCATTTCGCCCATTTCCAGAGTGCCGCCAAGCCCGTCCAAATGCCCTGCAAGCGCCTGGGCCAGGGCAATATGGGACAGCCGCACCGCATACGCGGTCAGGATGACAAATAGCGGCTCGGGTGACAGCAGAGCCCGCACATTCTCCAGCAGGCCGGGCAGATCTTCTTCAAAGCGCCAGGTTTCATTCTTGGTTCCCCGTCCGAATTTGGGCGGATCAAGCACGATGGCATCGTAAGTGTTGCCGCGGCGAATCTCACGCGCGGTGAACTTCATCGCATCATCGGCAATCCAGCGGATTGGGGCTTCATCGAGCCCGCTCATCGCCGCGTGCTCCTTGCCGAAGCCATTGGATTTCGGGCTGGCATCGAGATGCGTCACTTCGGCCCCGGCTTGCGCCGCCGCGAGGCTCATCATGCCGGTATATCCGAACAGGTTGAGAAGCCGCACTTTGCGACCGGTCTGGCGAATCTGGTCCTGGGCAAAGGCCCAGTGAACGCTGTGTTCCTGGAACAGACCCAGGTGACGGAACGGCGTCCTGCGTGCATTCAGTCTCAGGCCTCGCCAATCCATCGGCCAGGTCTCTGAAGCCGCCGGATTGATCAGACGCCAGCTGCCACGCTCATCATCACCGGACTTGGCGTCGAAGCGGGCGTCTGCATCCCAGCGATCGACTGCTTGCGCAGGCTTCCAGAATGCTTGCGGGTCGGGTCTGATGACGGTTTGCGCGCCAAACCGTTCCAGCTTGTGGCCGTCGCCGCTGTCGAGCAAGGCATATTGAGCGGGGTCCCATTGGTCGGCGAGGAAGAGGGTGGTTGTGGTCTTCATCAGGCAAACCCTCTCTGACGCCAGCCTTCATACAGCATGATTGCCGTTGCCTGAGCGAGGTTGAGACTGTCAGCACCGCCGCGCATCGGGATCAGGCAGAGCGTATCGCATTCGGCTTCAACAGCAGGTGTCAGGCCGGCTTGTTCATTGCCCATCAGGATCAGACTCGGCTGATCGAAATCAACGCCATCATGGCGCGTATCACCATTGACGCTGGCGGCAACCATGGCGAGCCCGGCCTCGCGGCGCCAGGCATTGAACGTTGCGAAATCGGTGCGGGCCAGACGGACATCGAACAGCGAGCCCATCGACGCGCGCACAGCCTCGACGCTGTACGGGTCGCAGCATTGTTCGATCAGGATGACACCGGCTGCCCCGGCGCAGTCTGCCGTGCGCAGGATGGTGCCGAGATTGCCTGGGTCACGACATTCATACAGGCCGATCCAAAGGCCTGGATGGGCCCGGTCCAGGTCTGACAGAGCGAGATCGCGCTGCCGGATCGCCGCGATGACGGCTTGCGGATTGTCCTTCCGGGCGATCGATCCGGCCAGGCGGTCCGAGACCTGCACCACGCGTGCGCCGCGCGAGCTGGCCTGGTTGCCGAGCGCCTGGACATAGTCGCGCGCGGCGCCTGAGTTCGAGATCACCAGGGTCTCGACCTCCCAGCCCTGAGCCAGCGCCTGTTCGATCAGGCGTGCACCTTCGGCCAGAAAAAGGCCTGTTTCATTTCGGTTTTTTTTACGCTCCAGGCCGCGCAATCGCTTGATCAGCGGATTGCTGGCTGAAGTGATGAGATCGAAAGAACCTGTCATATCCGCCCTGTAACATGCACTTGCCTGATTCCAAGGTATAAGGCAGACCTGAAGCTGTAATGCAGTGTTGATCAGGGGAGAAACTGCATGGGTGCCTATGACACGATGGTTGCTGGCTTGAGCGGTGCGGGCCTCGCGCTGCTGGGTATCATCACCGTGCATGGCACGTCGGAATACCATCTCAATGCCGCGCAAATGCATGATCAGCTGCAGTCTTCAGCCGAAACCGCCCTGGCAGATGCGGGACAAGGATGGGTCGAGCTGGAGCTGACGGGACAGCGTGCGATTCTGACCGGGTCGCCGCCGAGTGTCGAAGCCGCTGAAGCCGCGCGCGTAGCGGTGCTGCAATCCTCCGGCGAAGGCGGAATCCTGCGTGGCGGGATCTGGAGTGTCGAGACCAATTTCGGCGAGATCCGCAGCATCCCAACCGTCTCGCCCTATGTCTGGCGTGCGATCAAGAGCCCGGACGGGTCGATGATCCTGGTTGGATCCGCGCCGGATGAAGAGACAAAGATCGCGTTGGCTGGCCATGCCGCCACGCTTTCGGGCCAGATGCCGGATGATCGCGTGCAACTCGCGCTTGGCGTGCCGGAAGGCGACTGGGCCGAGACCGCGAAGTTCGGCATGGACCAGCTCGCCCTGATCGATAGCGGTGAAGCCCGCCTCACCGATTACGAGCTGCGGCTGAGCGGCATCGCGATGGATGACACGGCGCGCATCCAGGCGGCGGCGACGGTGGCGAATGTCAGCGATCCCTGGCGCGGCGTCTCAGACATTGATGGGCCGAGCCATTGGAAGGCGGAGCATGTGGATGGCAATCTCATCCTGTCCGGCAGCTGCGAAACCGTCGAGGAGCGGGCCGAGATCGCAGAGATCGCGGCGACCTATTTTGACGGCCCGATTGTTGATCAGATGACGATTGCCTCCTCCGATTATGATCAATGGATCCAGGGCGTACGGCTCGGCCTGCCGCATTTCAGCCAGTTCGAAAACGGCGAAATGGAGTTTCAGCCCACGGCGCAGGGCTTCAAGTTCGAAGGCGAAGCGACCAGCTCGACCCTGCAGTTTCTGCGCGAGGACATGGCCGAGCTGGACAGCGATTATGCCGTCGCCATTGCTGCTGAGGCCGTGACCGTCACGCTGGATGAGATTTCGGATGTCGAGCTCAGCGAAGACCCATTGGAAGCCTGTCAGACCTCGTTCGACCTGATCATGGATGCCAATGCGATCGTGTTCAATCGTGGCAGCGCCGAGATTTCTCGCGAGAGCGGACTGACGCTCGACAAGATTATGGCTGTGTCAGCAAGCTGTGCCGACAATCTCGCCTTTGAAGTTGGCGGACATACCGATAATTCTGGGGAGCGCGACGCGAATGTGACGCTCAGCGAGGCCCGGGCGCAAGCTGTGGCCAATTATATGGCGGCGACGGGATTTGATACCGCGCGCCTTATCGTCCAAGGTTACGGACCGGATCAACCGAAACTCGACAATGCGACGCCAGAAGGGCGCGCCGCGAATAGAAGAATCGAGTTCAAAGTTCAGGAGTGGAACGAGTAGATGCAGTGGCTGATTGCGAACATGTGGATGGCACTGGCGGCTGCGACCGTCCTGGGCCTGTTCTTTGGCTTTTCCTTTCGCGGGCTGCTGGTCGGATCGCGCATTCGCCGGGCCCAGGTGGAACGGGAAATTGCCCGCACAGAGCTGACCCAGACCAAGGCCGAGGTCGAGGCGCTCTACGCTGCTCAGCGCAAGCGTAAGGAAGACAATGCCCAGGCCGTCGGCGGCGATGACGGATTGCAGGCGGAACTCGATGATCGTGAGGCCCGGATCTCGGCGCTTGGCGATGAGTTGTCAGCTGCCCGCGCAGAACTGGAACAGCTGCAAGCCGAGAATGGGTCCGGCGGCTCCGTTGTAGCTGCCGCGGGTGCTGCCGTGGCCGGTGCAGTGGCGGGTGCGGCCTTGTCGGACGACGACCAGAAAGAGCTGACGGAACTTCGTGATCGCAATACCTGGCTGGAAGAGCGCGTCGCAGCGTTGGAAACCGACAGCGCGGCAGCGCCCGTCGCAGCGCCAGTCGCCGCAACTGGATCGGATACTGCAGACCTCAGCCTCGAAAAGCTGAGATGGCAAACCGGATATCTGCGCCAGCGCGTCGATGCGCTGGAGACCAGCGTAATCGCTGCGCGCGCCGACAA
>JGI12316J14372_10003813_pt1 | contig 13703 bp, 12 predicted proteins | sample MarCyaLeptolynsp_FD_14372 | JGI IMG/M metagenome (IMG submission 14372) | reverse complement strand
AATTCCAGCTAAATGCCGGCTTGGTTGAAAAATACTGGCGTGATGATGTAGCGGCAGTATTAGTTGCTAGCCCATCTAATCCAACGGGTACTGTATGCTCAAAGAAAACATTGCTTGAGATGGTAGAGTTTTTAGCAAGTAAGAAGCGCTATTTAATTGTTGATGAAATTTATCAAGGCTTAACTTATGACGTTACCAGTGAAACTGTCGTTGGAGTGAAAGATAATGTTCTAGTGTTGAACAGTTTCTCGAAATATTTTGGCATGACAGGCTGGCGTGTAGGCTGGACAGTTGCACCATGTGACATGATTGCTGACTTGGATGCAATCGCACAAAATACATATTTAGCAACATCGACTATTGCGCAACATGCGGCATTGGCAGCGTTTTTGCCCGACACAAAAAAGATATTGGAACAAAGGAGAGATATTTTTAAACAACGTCGCGATATTTTATGTCGGGCATTGTCTGAGTTAGACATAGAAGTGCCTGTCATTCCTCAAGGTGCATTTTATGTTTATGCGAATATTTCTAAATATAGCCAAGATAGTTTTTCTTTTTGCCAGCAGTTGTTGGAACAGCAGGCATTAGCGATCACACCTGGCTGTGACTTTGGTGAACATCTGGCGCATAAATTTGTTCGCTTTGCTTACACAACAAGTGAAGGGCAGATTAAACAGGGAATGCAACGTCTAGCAAAATTTCTTGCTAATTAATTTTTATTTATTTGTTTGTTGGTTGAAAAAGTGTCAACGAAAAAGACTGTTGCTCCTGCCACTGCAACTGGCATAACAAAAAAATTCACTATTGGAATCATGGTGAATACGCTGACCAGCCCGCCAAAACCTAAACACTTTATACGCTGAGTTTTAACTAGTGTGCGAGTTTGTTTGAATAATATATTGTGGTTGCCAAGTGGGTAATCCAGATACTCAATACTCAACATCCACGCCGAAAATAAGAACCATAAAATTGGTGCAAAAATATTAATGCCCGGAATTAAAAATAAAATTAATAATGGAAGTGAGCGCAATAAAAAATAAAGTAATTTACTAATTTCGCTGCCTACAGTGCGGGGAAGCTCAATTAAGATTTGTTTAAAGCTAGAATCGACCTGTTGTATGTCAGTGCCATGTAAATGCTGTTCAACTCTTTCTGCCAGTAAACCATTAAATGGGGCGGCAATTATATTGGCAAGTAGGGCGAATAAGTAAAATACAATTAAAAAATAACTCAGTGCAAACAAAGGTAAAAGAATATATTCCGCCCAGGCTAACCAGGCGGGGAGAACGCTGGCAAGAAATTGGTCAAACCAAGTAATACCTAGCCAGAAACCAATAGCGAAAAGACTAATATTGATTAGTAGCGGAATAATAACAAAGCGTTTAATACCTGGACTAAAAATTAGTTTAAAGCCGGAAAAAAAATATTTAATTCCACTAATCATGTCATACACAAAACCTAGTTACGTTATGCAAGGTCAACTTTCACAGGCGCTTGCCAGCCCGGTTTGCGGTGCTCAACAGTGACTTGTGTGTAAATTCCACCACGTACATTCCATTCTGCCGTTAAGCGCATGAACCGGGGTTGTATTAATTCGGCCAATGTGTTCAAAATTTGATTAGTAATTGCTTCATGAAAAGCGGCTGTATCCCTGAACGACACCATGTATAATTTGTAGGACTTAAGCTCTACACATAGTTGGTCGGGGATGTACTCTAAATGAAGTTGAGCAAAGTCAGGTTGGCCAGTAAGTGGACACAAACAAGTAAATTCAGGTGTAGTGATTCGAATGGTATAATCATTACCTGGTTCGGGGTTTTCAAACGTATCTAATATATTCATTGGTATATTTTTTTGACATATTTACAGAATCTTTTGATATTAGTTTATCAACAACTTGTTATAACTAGCTGTAATTTTACTGGATATTAATCTATGCGTCTTCGTAAGATAAAAATGGCTGGTTTTAAGTCATTTGTCGACCCTACAAATTTCCTATTCCCAAGTGATATGGTCGGCATCGTTGGCCCTAATGGCTGTGGTAAGTCTAATATTGTCGATGCCATTCGCTGGGTGATGGGTGCTAACTCGAAAAACATACGCGGTGAAACGCTAGAAGACGTTATTTTCAAGGGCTCAAGTAGCCGTAAGCCTGTCGGACAGGCCAGTGTTGAGTTAGTGTTCGATAATGCAGAGGGTAAAGCCGGTGGTCAGTATGCGTCCTACAATGAAATCGCAATACGTCGTCAGGTGACTCGAGACGGACAGTCCAAATACTTTTTAAATGGCACAGTGTGTCGTCGGCGCGATATTGCAGATATCTTCTTGGGTACGGGCTTGGGTCCGCGCAGCTACTCTATTATTGAGCAAGGCACTATTTCTCGTTTAATTGATGCAAAACCTGAAGAAATGCGTGGGCATTTGGAAGAAGCAGCGGGCATTTCCAAATACAAAGAACGTCGCCGTGAAACGGAAAATCGCATCCGCCATACGCGTGAAAATTTAGATCGTTTGAACGATCTAATTGAAGAAGTTGCCAAGCAAATTGCCAAGCTGAAGCGTCAAGCGGCTGCGGCGGAAAAATACAAACAACTTAAAGCTGAAGAGCGGCGCTCAAATGCAGAACTACTGCTATTGCGTATGCGCTCTATGCATAGTGAATTAGATGCGCAGCATAAAAATGTTGAGCATAAAGAAACAAAATTAGAAGAAACGATTGCAAGTCTGCGTGCCCTGGAAGCGGAGTTGGAGCAGTTGCGCCAAGATCACTCTGCAGCCAATGACCAATTGAATAAAGTTCAGGGTGAGTACTATCAGATTGGTGCAGATATCTCTCGTCTGGAGCAATCTATCCAGCATGCAACAGAAACCAAACAACGACATGAAAATGATTTGGATAAAACCAAATCTAATTTAGATCTGTTGGTGGATGAATTGGCAAAACAAGAGGATGCGCAACAAGAATTCGAGCAACAAATGCAGGCTATGCAAAATGAGCTTGAGGCCTTAAGTGAACAGTATGTCGAAGTGGGTGAGGCAGTATCCAGCGCAGAAGTGGCGGAATTGTCATGGCGGCAAGCATGGGATGATTTGATTCATGAAGCCAATGAGCCAAGCAATCATGTGCAGGCACACTCCCAACGGATTGACTTTTTAGAGCAAGAAATTTCTCGACTGCAAAGTCGTCAGGAAAAATATCAAGCGGAACATGAAGATTTGCTTGCTGATGAGCATGAGTTTGACCTCGAGCCGATTCAGGGACGCCTTAATTCAAGAGCGGCTGCGGTGAGTGACTGTAAACGTATGCTGGATCAATCGGTAGAGAGCATTTCTCAGTCGCGCGAAAAAATCGAAGCACTCTCCATGCAATTGGACGACCGTAAGGCTGAGCATCAACAAATAAAAAGTGAGCTGACTGCCTTGCAGGCACTGCAAGATGCAGCCTTGAAAGGTGAACAACAATCTTTGCAACAATGGATCAGTGAACGTAAGTTAGATAGTGCCCCCAGACTGGCGGATCAGGTGGAAGTTTCGTCAGGTTGGGAGCGTGCAGTTGAAACAGTGCTTAATGGCTATCTTGAGGCTATATGTACAGCAGATTTGGATAATATTGCAAAGCAAGTCGGTAAATTGCAAGAAGGTCATGTCATGTTCTATGAACAGGCAGGATCACATAATCGAGCTGCTCCTGAGAATACACTGGCAAGCAAAATTATTTCCGAGTTATCTATTAAGGCTGAGCTGGAAAAAGTATTAGTGGCCGACAATGTTAATCAGGCATTAGCCATTCGTAAGCAGCTTAATGATGGTGAATCAGTCATTACTACTGATGGCCTTTGGTTAAGCAAGTCTTGGGTACGTTACACTAATGCTGCGGATTCAAGTGATGGTGTCTTGAGTCGTAAAGCAGATATTGCAGAATTGAGTGATCAGCTACAACAGGTGGAACAAGTAATTGCTTCATTATCAGAACAATATCAAGTGGCAACAGATACATTGTCAGAGCAAGAGCAACAACGTGAAGATGCACAGCAAGCGCACAACTTAGCTTTCCAGCAACATGCTGAAATTCAGTCTGAATTGTCTCGTCATAAGGCCGCGGTTGAGCATTGGCAACATCGTGATTCGCAGTTACGTTCAGCTATTGAAGAAATTGTTGTGCAACTGGAAGATTATGCACAACAGAAGCAGGCCGCTAAAGATAATCACGAAGTCGCGCAGCAAAACTTGAATGCATTGCAACTGCGTAAAGATGAATTGATGGAGCGTAAAGAAGAAGTTGTATTTGAATTTAATGAGCGCAAAGAAGAAGCTAATCAATTGCAGGAGCGTAAGCATGCACTGCAACTGGAAATCGAAGCGTTGCGAACACGTTCTGCGACATCTAAATCAATTTTCAGTCGCCTGCAAATGGAGCAGTCTGAAGGTAATTTGCGCATAGAACACCTGACCGAAGCAATTGCTGAAAGTGAGCGCCCAATTCAAGAATTTTCTGCAGCACTAAAAGAAAAGTTGGATTCACGTTTGCAGGTAGAAGAACGATTAAGTGCATCACGTAAGAATTTAGAAACTGTTGAAGCTGCAATACGTGAAAAAGATGAAAAACGCGTTTCAGTGGATAACCAGATTGGTGAGCAGAGAGAAGATCTCAACCAGCAGCGCATGAAATGGCAAGAGCTAAAAGTACGCGTGCAAACTATCAAAGAGCAGCTAGATCAATACGACTGGAGTGAGCAAGAGCTTAGCCAGGAATTACCGGAAGATGCCTCTTTATCACGCTGGGAAGAATTAGTTAGTCAACTAGAAGATAAGATTAAACGCTTAGGCTCAATTAACTTGGCCGCCATTGATGAGTATCAGGAACAAAGTGAACGCAAAGAATATTTAGACTCACAGCATGAAGATTTAACCAAGGCGCTGGAAACATTAGAAACTGCGATTCGAAAAATCGACCGTGAAACAAAAGAACGTTTCCGCGATACATTTGACCGCGTCAATGCACATATTCAAGAGATGTACCCGCGTTTATTCCCTGGAGGTAAGGCCTATTTAGAGATGACAGGCGATGATTTGTTAACTGCGGGTGTTACTATCATGGCACGTCCACCGGGTAAGCGTGTATCTTCAATACAACTGCTATCTGGTGGAGAGAAAGCATTAACTGCAGTAGCCTTAGTGTTGGCTATATTTGAGTTGAATCCAGCACCATTCTGCTTGCTTGATGAGGTCGATGCTCCTCTAGATGATGCCAATGTAGGACGTTTCTGTGACTTGATAAAAGATATGAGTAAGCGTGTGCAGTTTGTATTTATTACTCATAATAAGAGTACTATGGGTTACGCAGATCATATGCTTGGTGTCACTATGAATGAACCAGGTGTGTCGCGTCTTGTCTCAGTAGATATTGAAGAGGCGGTACAGCTTGCTAGTGCGTAGCGCAACCGTTGTTTGGGTTGATGGATTATTTTATTAGGTAAGTGAGATGGTTTCTGCTTTTGAGCTGAGAGTTGCACTCGCAATTATTGCGGTAATTATTATTGCTGCAATCTATATCTGGTATCGTGCCAATACTAAGGATCGCTTGATTGATGACCTTAGTGCCAATGACCTGGATCTCACCGAAGAGCTTGATGATATTCCTTCCTTAGCTGATGTTGATGAGGCTTTAGGTTTGCCTGATGACTTGCGTTCTGAATTTCAGGGAGTGAGTAAACAGTTGCGTGAAGAAACAATTTCTAAGCGAGTACAGGAAGCACAGCGTGTACACCGGGCCGCCACTCGTTCAAGTACATCGTCGAGCGCAACACTAGCTGGTACAGATGGCAAACAAATGCTGGTTGTGTTTCATGTAGTTGCACGCGAGCCAGATATGTTTACCGGCCCTATGATACAGCAGATGATGTCTGAGTTAGAGCTTGAGCATAGTGAAATGGGAGTTTATCACTATAACATTCAACGCCTGGATAAAAAGCAAAGTATATATTGCGTGGCTAATATGCTGAATCCAGGAACATTTGACTTAGACACGATGGATACTTTTACGACACCAGGAGTAACATTCATATTACAGCTGCCTGGTCCTGAAGATGAGTTAAAGTCGTTTAACATTATGACCGAACATGCTCACAGGCTGGCTGCATTTCTTAATGGTGATTTACTGGATGAAAATCGTAACCCGGTCAGCAAACAATCAATCTCTTCATACAAAGAACAAGTACAGTTATTTGGTTTACGTGCAACACGGCATAGTGCCTCTGCATAGGAAACTCTGATTTATTCTGCTTATTAGATGTTTCACTAATAAATCAAAGTTTTCCATAATATAACGCTTGCAGGTGTCTACTTAGCTGGTGAAAACTTTCCTATGACTTCTGTCGCTAAAAAAATTGAAAACTTGCGTGCTCAAATACGCAAGCATGATTATTCGTATTATGTGTTAGATGATCCATCTGTTCCTGACGCAGAGTACGACCGTTTGCTGCGTGAGCTGATCAAGCTGGAGCAACAAGCGCCTGATTTAATCACACCAGAGTCTCCTACTCAGCGTGTTTCAGGCACGCCTTTGGATGCATTTAAGCAAGTCAAGCATATAGTACCTATGCTTTCGTTAAGTAATGTATTCAGTTTTGAAGAGCTGGAGGCATTTAATAAGCGTGTCATGGATAAGCTCGGTGTGGATAAACAGATTGAATATAATGCTGAACCTAAACTCGATGGCCTGGCGGTAAGTATTGTGTATGAAAAAGGAGTGCTAACACAGGCAGCGACACGGGGTGATGGGGCTACTGGAGAAGATATCACTGAAAACGTGCGTACTATTCGCTCTGTACCTTTGCAGTTGGAAGGAAAAAGTGTGCCAAGTACTCTTGAAGTGCGTGGTGAAGTATTTATTTCCAAGCACGGCTTTGCACATATGAATGAGCATGCTCGTAAACATGGCAATAAAGAATTCGTTAATCCACGTAACGCCGCTGCGGGTAGCTTAAGGCAATTAGATGCTAAATTGACCGCACAACGTCCGCTTGAAATGTTTTGTTATGGCATTGGCCAAGTTGAGGGTGGCAAGCTTTCTAATAACCATAACAATATGCTCAAGCAGCTTAAAATTTGGGGGTTACGCATCTGTCCTCTGGTTGAATTGGTTAAAGGTGTCAAAGGGTGTTGGGACTATTATGAAAAAATACACCAACTGCGTGATCGGTTAGATTACGAAATTGACGGTATTGTCTATAAAGTTAATAACAAAACATTTCAAGAGCAGCTTGGTTTTGTCTCACGTGCACCGCGCTGGGCGACAGCACATAAGTTTCCTGCCCAGGAGGAAATCACCACCATTAACGAAGTTGAATTTCAGGTTGGCCGCACTGGTGCCATTACCCCAGTGGCAAAATTGGAGCCAGTGTTTGTTGGTGGTGTTACAGTGAGCAATGCCACACTCCACAACATGGATGAAGTGGCGCGTAAAGACGTGCGCGTCGGGGACACGGTAATTATTCGCCGTGCGGGTGATGTCATTCCGGAAGTTGTCAAGGTTGTATTGGAACGTCGGGTCAAAGGTGCACGTAAAATAAAGCTGCCAAAGAAATGCCCAGAGTGTGGTGCTGAAATTGTCAGAGTCGAGGGTGAAGCGGTTGCCCGTTGTATTGCCGGTTTTGTTTGTCCCGCACAAAGAAAGGGTGCGTTAAAGCATTATGCCTCACGTAATGCCATGGATATCGAAGGGTTAGGTGACAAATTAATTGATCAACTTGTTGAGCAAAAGATAGTTGAAAATCTTATTGATATATACCATTTAGACGAGGCAACTATAAGTAATCTAGAACGTATGGGCGCCAAGTCGGCGCAGAATTTACTCGCCGCAATAGAAAAAAGTAAAATAACTGAAATGCCAAAATTTATTTATGGCTTGGGTATTCGAGAGGTGGGCGAGGCTACAGCATTAGCATTGGCAGAATATTTTGAATACGATTTAGCACAGCTTATGCGTGCTGATGAAGAGGCCTTACAGGCAGTTCCAGATGTGGGTCCGGTGGTAGCTGGGCATATTCATCAATACTTCTCACACCAGGGAAATCAGCAGTTGGTACGTACTTTATGCGATGAGATCGGAATTCGCTGGACAGTTCCAGAGTCCGATGGTAATAGTTCCGTTAGTCAGCTGTCTGGTAATAGCTATGTGTTGACGGGTACCTTATCAAGTATGTCAAGAGACCAAGCCAGCCAGTTACTGCGTGCAAAGGGTGGTAAAGTAGTGTCAAGCATCTCTAAGAACACTACCGCGCTGATTGCAGGTGAAAAAGCCGGTTCAAAGCTAGCTAAAGCTGAAAAGCTGGGTGTGCCGGTTCTTGATGAAAGCAAATTTTTAACTTTAGTTGATTTGAAATAGTGGGTTTACACAGTGTCTTCAATCGAACGTAGAGCTTACTTAAGATATAACGTATCAATACCTGTTGTTTTGGTTGATCAAAACGAACAACAGTATCAAGTGTCTACTCGAGATATTTCTCTGGGTGGCATGCGTATTGAGTGTGAATCGGCATTACTACATAAGTTATTACCTGAAGGTATACAAACTGCACCGGGCGACTTGGTTATACTCACAGCGAAATTTGCCAACACGAAAACAAACGAAGAGTTTTCTATCGTTAGCCATGTGATGGGTGTTTTGCGACTGGCAGAAAGTCAATTTTCTATTCGACTTAGTTTTGTTGATATTGATGAGATGCAACAGGACCAATTACAGCGGTTATTAAATAAATAATCTTTCTAATTCCTTTAATATCTATTTCTTTAAGGTGTTAAATCAGAAATAATATTCGTTATGACGAATATTCATACTACTGCCGTTATTGCGCAGTCCGCTGAACTGGCAGATGATGTCGAAGTGGGGCCTTTTTCTATTATTCACGATCACGTGAAAATTGCGGCTGGCACAAAAATCGGTGCGCATAGTGTGATTCATTCATTTGTACGTATAGGTGAGAGAAATCAAATCGCTGACCACGTGGTGTTGGGTGGTGCTCCGCAAGATATTTCTTATCAAGGACAAGAAACCTGGCTAGAGATAGGTGATGATAATATTTTTCGTGAATATTCATCTGTTCATCGTGCAAACAATAATGAGGAAGTAACACGTATTGGTAATGGTTGTTACGTGATGTGCAACTCACATATTGGCCATAATTGTATTATTGGCAATCACGTCATTATTACTGCTTTTGCCGGTTTAAGTGGGCATGTTGAAGTAGGCGATAAAGCAATTATTGGCGGTCATGCAGGCATACATCAATTTTGCAGAATAGGAACACTTGCGATGGTGGCAGGTGCCGCAGCGGTAACAAAAGATGTGCTTCCATATTGCCTGTTAGGGCGTGACCCGGTGGGACATTATCGACTTAATAGTATTGGATTGCGCAGAGCAGGTGTTAGTGGGGAACGGTATAAGTTGCTGGAAAAAAGAATGCGTCAGATTCGTGCAGGAGATAAAGAAATGTACTTGGCAGATACACCAGAGTTAGAACTATTGAATGGCTGGTTGGCATCTCCTTCTAAGCGTGGCATTCATGGATTTATACGTTAATTAAATGAGCGCGATAATTCAGCATTATGTAAGACTTGTTTTGCTTCGGGCGGCACCTCAAGATTTGCCAGCCTCTGCGGTATTACAAAAAATATTAGTGGTACTGTATTTTATTCTTGCGTTTATCAACACTTCATCAATAAATAACCTAACGCATAGCATCATACATAGCATAGTAGACTTGGGTATGCTTTTTTTGTTTACTCATATTTTATTGCGCGATAAAAAACAACGAGTAAACCAAACATTTAACTCGTTTATAGGAGCGAGTCTGGTAATTGGCGTTGTGCATACCTTGGGTACAGTCATGTTTTCTGTTGATCAGGATCCACAAAATATATCAGACATGGCGCGACTAATATTTTTTGTCATTTTCGTTTGGGTGATTGTCGTTTATGCTCACATTATTCGTCATGCTGTAGAAGTTACCATGTCGGCCGCCAGTTCTATTAGTCTTATCTATATCGTGCTAAATGTGATGGTGTTAGTCTCAATATCAGGGTTATTAAAGGCTTAGTATGCATATTCACTTTCTTGGTATTTGTGGCACATTTATGGGTGGCTTAGCCTTACTTGCCAAACAAATGGGTTATAAGGTGACAGGCTCGGATCAAGCGGTGTACCCGCCAATGAGTACTCAGCTAGAGTCCGCAGGCATTGACTTAATAGAAGGTTTTCACGCATCTCAACTTGATATTAGGCCGGATGAAGTGGTTGTGGGAAACGTGATGACGCGAGGTCACGACGTTATTGAACGTATGCTTAGTGAACAGTGGCCGATGATTTCCGGGCCGCAATGGTTGAGTGAACATTTATTGAGAAGTCGATGGGTGCTGGCAGTTTCTGGTACTCATGGAAAAACCACGACTTCAAGCATGCTTGCATGGATACTTGAATATGCGGGATTAGAGCCAGGCTTTTTGATTGGTGGAGTGCCGCAAAATTTTGCCGTCTCAGCACGGATGGGAAATAAACCATTTTTTGTCATCGAGGCAGATGAATACGATACTGCATTTTTTGATAAGCGCTCTAAGTTTATTCACTATCAACCAAGAAGTCTGATTATCAATAATATTGAGTTTGACCATGCAGATATCTTTAGAGATTTACAAGATGTTCAGCGCCAGTTTCACCATGTAATCAAAATCCTTCCCAGTTTGGGTAAAGTAATATTCAATGCTGATGATGACAATATTCAAACAGTTATTTCCCAAGGGGTTTGGTCGGAACATGAATCATTTGGCGTTAGTGATGGGTGTTATTGGCAACTAAATAAATGTCATGATAAGAAGAAGCCTTTTCAATTTTCGCTAATAGATGGTAAGAAGTACGAAGGCCAGTTGTCATTGTTAGGCGAACATAATGCATTAAATGCACTTGCAGCTATTGCCGCGGCAAGGCATGCAGGTGTTACTGTAGAACAGTCTTTAAAGGCATTGGCCGAGTTTGAAGGTGTCAAACGCCGCCTTGAAAATAAAGGTATGTATGCAGGTGTTACTGTATATGATGATTTTGCGCATCATCCGACTGAGATTCACTGTACCTTGCAGGCGTTTAAGCAGCAACATGAAGATCAGCGCATGGTAGTCGTGTTTGAACCCAGGTCAAATACAATGCAAATGGGTGTACATGCAGAGCAGTTACAACAAGCATTGTCCCCTGCAAATGAATTATGTATCTATGACGGTGGAGAACTTAGCTGGTCAATTGAGGAAACACTGGCAGACCTGCACAGTAATATTTTTACTGATATCGATCGTTTGGTTGAATACTTGTTGGCGATGTTGCAAGCAAAAGATAATGTATTAATCCTTAGTAACGGTGGATTTGGTGGATTGTGTAGCAAGCTGATTGATGGCTTAAAGCTGCGTTAAATTTATATCACAAGCTGGAGAATTGTATTGATAGAGAGACGGCAGCGTAGGAGAAGAGGCCTTAGTTCTACCGGTAAAATTGGTAAGTACTCTCTAGAAGAAGCAATCCGCGTGCAGCCAACGCGAACTCTTTACCGCTCATATGATCCATTTCTGGATCGGAAGGTTGCGATCAAAATCATTCAGCTGTTTGATCCTGATGGGGAACAGAATGATGATGCAAACGATGCTTTTTTCCAGGAAGCGAGAGCAATTGGCCGTCTGCAACATCAGAATATTGTTTCTGTTTATGATGCGGGTGTAGGTGACTATGAAGGTTATATTGTCATGGAGTTTGTGGATGGTGAGAGCCTGCTACGAAAATTAAATAATGAAAAAACACTTCCGTTAACGGTGGCGCTGAAGATTGTAGTACAAATTTGTCATGCGCTTGTTTATGCAGAGAGTAAGAATGTTATTCATCGCGACATAAAGCCTAGTAACATCATGCTAACACGAGAAAATCATGTCAAAGTTGTAGATTTTGGTATCTCAATTCTGGTTACTCCAGAGCAAGGCAATCAAGCAAGATTAGTAGGTACGCCTTCGTATATTGCGCCAGAACTAATCCATGGGGCATCACCCAGTAGCGAGACAGACCTTTATTCGTTGGCCGTTCTAATGTATGAAATGATTTTAGGTAGATTGCCTTACCCTGGGGAAGATGCTCATGCGGTATTGTTTAAAGTTATTAATGAACAACCGCAAGTCATCGATGAAGATATTCCACAAACTGTTAAAGATTTTTTGGCTGTACTTGATACTGAGCAGTTGCAGCAAATGCAGATTTTTGAGGACTGTTCTTCTGAAGTGTTACATGAGCTTGCCGCATGTTTAGTGTTTGAAAAATTACAAGCAGGTGAACTGCTATTTAGTGAAAAACTATTTGATGAGTATGTATGTTTAGTACAAGGCAAAGCGTTGTTAGTTGCTGCCAATGAGCATATTATAGTTCCAGAGGGCCAGTGGCTGACTGAGAAAACACTGCAACAATCTCTGGGCTCTTATAGCTGCAAGTCTCTAACAGACTCATTGTTGCTACGTGTTTCTAAATCCAATTTGCTAGAAAGTTCGTCCGCCACCCAGGCATACTTTTTTGGGTTTATACTGGATCGTATATTTATACAATAGATATAAAATGAATCTTCCATTGTTTCCATTAAATTCGGTAATTTTTCCTGGTGGTGTTTTGCCGCTTAGAATTTTTGAACCGCGTTATCTTGATATGGTAAAAGATTGTGTACGTGATCAAACTGAGTTTGTGGTTTGTTTGATTAAAGATGGGAGTGAAGTGGGTGCTGCTAAACATAGCAGTGTTGGTACGGCGTGTCAGATTATTGATTGGGAGACATTGCCTGATGGTTTGTTGGGTATTACTGCGCAAGGGCAAAAAAGAGTAGAAATAAAGACTACTCAAGTACAGTCTAATCAATTATTGGTTGGAGACATAGAGTATTTAAGTGAATTTGAAGATGAGTCTTTGCCAGCAAAATTTGATGAGTGGGCACACCTGATTGCAGTTATTATCAAAGAGCTCGGTAAGCCATTTGATGAGCAAGCCCAAGAGTTAGCCAGTGCACACTGGGTGAGTGCTAGATTAACTGAGTTTTTGCCATTTGAATTAGAACAAAAACAACGTATTCTAGAGATTGACCATCCTTTAGTAAGATTGGAACACTTACAGGATGTGTTAAAAGATATAGAGTATTACTATTCTCAAGGAAATTTAAATAATTAGGAGACATTATGGCTACACTGGAATTAAATTCTGATAATTTCAATGATACGATTCAGGGAAATGATATTGTAATTATCGACTTCTGGGCAGAATGGTGTGGTCCATGCAAATCGTTTGCGCCTACATTTGATCGCGCGTCTGAGAACCATCAAGATATTACTTTCGCTAAAGTAAATACTGAAGAGCAAACTGAGCTTGCTCAAGCATGCCAAATACGTTCTATTCCAACATTGATGATATTCAGGCAACAAATTTTGTTATTTAATCAAGCTGGTGCGCTAGCACCTGCGCAGTTAGAGGATGTGATTGATAAAGTTAAAGAGCTGGACATGGATCAGGTGCGGGCATCAATGGAAGAAGAACAAAAGCAAGAAAATTAATCCCAACATTTGTAGCTCAAAGATTTCGCTAAGTCATAAAAGTGCCAGCAACATATACTTTTAAATATATCATTCAGCTGGCGCTGCAA
>JGI12316J14372_10003809_pt1 | contig 13716 bp, 10 predicted proteins | sample MarCyaLeptolynsp_FD_14372 | JGI IMG/M metagenome (IMG submission 14372) | reverse complement strand
GCCGCAAGACGGATGACCCGAAATGGCGATATGCCGTGCTGGCCAGCGCGACCCTGCTGACGGCGCCTTATTCGATGTATTATGAGCTTGTTCTATTGGTGCCAGCCCTGTGGTTCGTCGCGCGCCAGGCGCATCAGGCCGGTTGGCTGACCTGGGAGCGCGAAAGTCTTGCCGGGTTGGTTCTGCTGACCCTGTTCCTGCCTGGTCCAGCCACCCAGTTTGGGGCCTCGCTCTGTTTCCTGGCCGCTGCGCTGACCGGCCTGGTTGTGTATCGCCGTCTGCGGGCGGAGTTCGCTCTGACGCGGCCAGTGTTCCGGGCGACCGCGGGTTCGCCTGTTCTGGCGCCGGAATAGCCATCAGTCTCAACGTGTGCAGCCTGACCTCACGTCAGGCGTCCAAATGCCCCTTCGCAAATCCGTTCGCGCGCGCTAAGTCAGCCGCATGAGCAAAACCGACGAGGCCCCCTACGAGCTGTTCAAGCAGGCTCTGGCGACGACTGCCAAGGCGATGAGCCAGACGCGGGACGTCGAGGTGAATTTCTCCGGCGATGGCCCACGGGCGGAGCAGGAACGCCTCGTCCTGGTGCCGCCGCCGCGCGATCTTGCGCCGGAAGTGGCGGCCCGGGTGCGCGGCGAAGCCGACGCCACGGCGCTGCGCATGGCGCACCATGACCCGGTCGCCCACGCCAAGGCCCGGCCAGACGGAGAAGTTGGCCGCCAGGTCTACGAGGCCGCAGAGCGCGCCCGGATCGAGAGTATTGGTGCGCGGGCCATGGATGGCACCGCAGACAATCTCGATGCCGCCCTCGCCATGCGCTGTGAGAAGGCCGGTTATACCCGCATGGAAGACCGCCAGGACGCACCGCTGGCCCCGGCGGTGGAATTCCTGCTGCGCGAACGCCTGACCGGGCGGCCCCTGCCCAAGGAAGCCGAAGGCATCGCCGCGCTCTGGCGCGAGGAAGTCAATGCCCGCGGCGCCGACACGCTGGATAAGCTGGTCGAGCAACTGCACGACCAGGAGCAATTCGCCAAGACCATCCAGGACCTGATCCGCGATCTCACCAAAGGCGATGAGGCAGGCGAGGATCAGGGCGAACAGGACCAGGAGTCAGAAGAAGAGTCCGACCAGAACAATCAGGAAAACTCGGCCGAAGACGGCGAATCCGGGGAAGAGACCGAAGGCGCCACCATGGAAGAGATGGAGGCGGGCGACACTGAAGACATGGAAGGCGAGGAGACCAATGTCTCCGTCGACGCCGATGTCGATATGGATGCCGAAGACAATCCTGAAGACTCTGATGACGGCACCAAACCGCTGCGGCCGAATTTTCGCGATGGCGACGACAAGGAGCGGTTCCAGTACAAGGCGTTCACCACTGCCAATGACGAGGTCGCGCAGGCCCCTGATCTCTGCGACCCGGAAGAACTGGCGCGGCTGCGGGCCTATCTCGACCACCAGCTGGAAAGCCTGCAGGGCGCCGTGTCCAAGCTCGCCAACAAGCTGCAGCGCCGCCTGATGGCGCAGCAGAACCGGTCCTGGTCCTTCGATCTGGAAGAAGGCGTGCTCGACACGGCGCGCCTGACCCGTGTGATCACCGACCCGACCGCGCCGCTGAGCTTCAAACAGGAGGATGACAGCAATTTCCGCGACACCGTGGTGACGCTGCTGCTCGACAATTCCGGCTCGATGCGCGGCCGCCCGATCATGGTCGCGGCCCTGTGCGCCGATATCCTCGCCCGGACGCTGGAGCGGTGCGGCGTGAAGGTCGAGATTCTCGGCTTCACCACCAAGGCCTGGAAGGGCGGCCTCAGTCGTGAGGACTGGGTCAAGGCGGGCAAGCCGGCCGGACCGGGCCGCCTGAACGATTTGCGCCATATCGTCTACAAGTCCGCTGATGCGCCATGGCGCCGGGCGCGCAAGAATCTCGGCCTGATGATGCGAGAAGGCCTGCTGAAAGAGAATATTGATGGCGAGGCTCTGCTCTGGGCGCATGATCGCCTGATGGCGCGGGCGGAGCAGCGCAAGATCATGATGGTGATCTCTGACGGCGCACCGGTCGATGACTCGACCCTGTCGGTCAATGTCGGCAATTATCTTGAGCGTCACTTGCGTCAGGTCATCGAGGAGCTGGAGACCCGCAGCCCGATCGAACTGATTGCCATCGGCATCGGCCATGACGTCACCCGCTACTATAAACGCGCGGTCACCATTGTTGATGCCGAACAGCTGGGCGGAGCGATGACCGAGCAGCTGGCCAGCCTGTTTGACGAAAATGGCGAAGCGCCCAAGCCGGAGGCCATGGCGGTGCCGCCGCTGACTCGTGAGACGGTGAAGCCCGGCGGCGCAACCACTGGCGCAGGGGCAGGCGCGCCGCGCTATGGCGGGCCAAAGGTGGGGTCGGGCCGCGATGTTCGCCGCACAAGAATGTAGGTTTCTTCACGATCGTGCCGTAATCAGGCACTCCATTGAGCGCTGAAGAGGACGGTTCACATGCGCAAAGTTGCGATCCTGGCATTTGCGGCGCTGTCCGCCTGCGCCGCAGCGGAGGTTCAGGCCCCGCGCGCGATTGATGAGGCGACCGAGACCGGAGCCTGGTCCTTCGCCGATCATGCCGATGAGTTGCGCGCCGCCTCCTGTCCTGAAGGCGAACCCTATTTGCGCGCCGAGGCGATTGATATTCGCGTCATCGAGGCCGAACGTGGCGATGCCGATGCGCGTGCGCAGCAATTGACGGGCATGACCCTGGCGGGGGCCTGGCAGCTGAAATCGAAAGACTCCAATTTCGGCGGTTTGTCCGGCCTCGCGGTGCAGGCATCGGGCTCGCTGCTCGCGATCAGTGATGCAGGCGCGTTCATCTGGATCGGCATTGATCCTGAGACAGGCGGCCCCGACGGGCTGGGTGCGATTTCCTATATGCGCGATCTGGACGGCAATTATTTCGCCAATAAGCGCGACGGCGATTCCGAGGGGCTCAGCCTGCGCGAGGGTATGGCCCTGGTCAGCTTTGAGCAGGATCACCGCATTTCCGCCTTCGATCTGGAAACCTGCGGCGCTGCGGCCCGCGCAGCGCCTGTGCTCAATCTCACGCCGGTCGTTGATGGCAAACTGCTCCAGGACAATCGCGGCTCCGAAGCTTTCGCGCTGAAGGGCGAGACACTGCAGGTTGGATTTGAAATGCGCAATGGCGGCGGCTCGCCGGTTGGCACCCTGAATGCCGACGGCACGCTGGCAGAGCTCAGCTATACCGAACAACCGCTCTTCTTCCTGATGACCGGCATGGATATCCGCGAAGACGTCACGGCCCGGATCTTTCGTGCCTATGACCCGGTTCGTGGTGCACGGGTGATGCTGCAGGTGGATCGCGACGGGGCGCGGGTCGGCGATGGCTTGTTTAAACAGCCTTTGCCCGTCGACAATTTCGAAGGCATTGCCATCGGCACAGCGCCATCTGGCGCGACCCGCCTTTGGATGATTGCCGACGATAATTTCAGTGCCAATCAGCGGACCTTGCTGCTGGCCCTGGATCTCGATTCGTAGCGCTGTCACTGCGCGACATGGGGCATGATCCGATCTTCTGGGCTGTGGCGGTGTTTTCTGTCCTGATCACGGGTGTGTCCAAAGGTGGCTTTGGCGGTCTCGCACTGCTCGCCGTACCGCTCATGGCGCTGGTCATCTCGCCAATCCAGGCCGCGGGGATCATGTTGCCGATCCTGATCGTGATGGACTGGGTCGGGGTCTGGACCTATCGCAAGCATTGGGACCGAAGACTGCTCGTCCTTCTGTTGCCCGGCGCCATACTTGGTATTGTCGCGGGCGGCTTGCTGGCAGGCTATGTCGACGATCAGGTTGTGCGCATCGTGGTCGGGTTCATCGCCGTGCTGTTTCCGATCTATGCGATCTTCAAACCGCGCGGCGGCGANGCGTTTATTCAGAATAATCGACCNCTCGGTTTCATCTCTGGNACNGTNGCGGGCTTTACCAGCTTCGTCGCGCATGCCGGCGGACCACCCTTTCAGGCCTATNCGATCCCGCAAAATCTCGACAAGCAGATCTATGCGGGCACGGCGGTGATGTTCTTCTTCGTCGTNAATTTCGTCAAAGTCCTGCCCTATGCCATGCTCGGCCAGTTCGATCAGACCAATCTCACGACCTCGCTGATCCTGATCCCGATCGCGCCCTTTGGCGTTTTGTTCGGGGCCTGGCTGGTCAAGCGGATCGATCAGCAGCTCTTTTACCGCATCCTGTACGGACTGATCTTTGCGGTGGGACTGAAACTGCTCTGGGACGGGTTTGTCTAGTCTTCCGTGATCAGGTCGATCAGCGCCACGGCCTCATAGCTGCCCCAGTCGGCATCGCCTTCAACCTTGGCGACTTTGGTGCCGGTCCGATCATAGATGATCGTGGTCGGAAAGCCGCCGCCTGCGCCGCTATCGTAGACCACGTTCCAGCCATCCGGCCCGTCCGCCAATGTGTAGAAATCCAGCACACCGCCGGACAGTTCGCGCAATCTTTGCTGCGCATAGTCCCGGTCGGCCGGCTCATCCACGCTGATGGCAATGACTTTGAACGCGTCCCCGCCACGTGAGCGTTCCAGCGCGCCCAGCGAGGGCATTTCGCGTTCGCACGGACCACACCAGGTGGCCCAGAAATTGACCAGGATCGCCTGGCCTTCGAAGACCTGATAGGTCACCGCGTTGCCGTCCGCATCGATGAAAGGCGCGGGCGGGGCGAGGGCGCCTTTGTCGCTGACATCCAGCTTTGAAAGTGCGCCGACCGCCAATTTTGCCACAGGGTCGCGGTTACTTCCCTTTGAACTGGCGCTAAAGAGCCAGTAAAGCAGCGCCAAGGCGATTCCGGCGAACATGGTCGGGATGGCAATGCGCAGAAAACGATCCATGGGCTTGAGCCTATAAACAATTGAACAGAACGAGACAGCGATATGGCGAGTGACAGCAAAAAAGGCCAGCAAATGTGGGGTGGACGCTTCGCCGCACAGCCCAGCGATATCATGCAATCGATCAATGCATCCATTGATGTCGACCGCCGCATGGTGCGCGAGGATATTGCCGGATCGCGAGCCCACGCCGACATGCTGGCCGAGCAGGGCATCATTTCCGAAGCGGATAATGTCGCCATCCAGGACGGCCTAGATCAGGTCGTCGCGGAAGTGCAGGATGACAGTTTCCCTTACCGCGCCGAGCTGGAAGACATTCACATGAATGTCGAAGCCCGGCTGAAAGAGCTGATCGGCGAACCCGCCGGTCGCCTGCACACGGCGCGCTCGCGCAATGACCAAGTGGTGACCGATTTCCGGCTCTGGACCCGCGGTGCCCTGACCGAAGCCCGACGCGGCCTGAAAGTGCTGCAGCGCGCGCTGGTCAAGCTGGCGGGCGAACACGCCGACGCAGTGATGCCCGGTTTTACCCACCTGCAGACGGCGCAGCCTGTCACTCTCGGCCACCATCTCCTCGCCTATGTCGAGATGATTGAACGGGACCGCGCACGCATGGATGATTGTGCCCGCCGCCTCAATGAGAGCCCGCTCGGCTCAGCCGCGCTGGCCGGTACCGGCTTCACCATTGATCGCGACGCGACGGCTGAAGCGCTCGGTTTCTATCGCCCGATGGCCAATTCACTGGATGCCGTATCGGCCCGGGATTTCGCGCTGGAAGCCCTGTCGGCGCTTTCTATTGCAGCGACCCACCTATCGCGCCTGGCCGAGGAAATCGTGCTCTGGACCAGCGCCCAGTTCGCCTTTGCGAAACTCTCCGATGCCTGGTCGACTGGCTCGTCCATCATGCCGCAAAAGCGCAATCCGGACGCGGCTGAACTGGTCCGGGCCAAGGCGAGCCTGATCACGGGTCAGTTTGCGGCTCTGCAGGGCGCTGTGAAGGCGCTGCCGCTCGCCTATGCCAAAGACCTTCAGGATGACAAGCAGCTGACCTTTTCGGCCTTTGACACATTTGGCCTCTGCGCGGCGTCCATGGCCGGCATGATGGAGACCATCACGTTCAATCGCGAGAATATGCGTGCCGCCGCCGCAAAAGGCTTCTCGACCGCCACCGACCTTGCCGATTGGCTGGTGCGGGAACTGAAAATGCCGTTCCGCGATGCCCACCACGTCACCGGGTCTCTGGTTGCGAAAGCCGAGGAAAAAGGCTGCGACCTGCCCGAGCTCAGTCTGGAAGAGATGCAGGCGGTCGAACCACGACTAACAAATGACGTATTTTCCGTGCTGACTGTTGAAGCCTCAGCGATGAGCAGGCAAAGCTATGGCGGGACCTCACCGGTTCGGGTGGCCGAACAGGTCGAGCAATGGACACAACGCCTCGGATAGGAGCGCTGCACTATGAAACATATGATCAAAACCGCGCTGGCCTTTTCTGCCCTCGCAAGTCTCGCCAGCTGCGGCCTGCGCGGTGACCTTGAGCGCCCACCACCAATCCTGACCGAACCTCCGACAGAGGAAACGTCGATGCCGGTCGATGCAGCGGTTCTGTTTGCCGGCAATGATATCAATGACGGCACCACCTATTATAACACGCTCGGCGGCGAGATCCCGAAGCCGGCCCCGACCGTCGATGTCGAGGAAGAGAGCATGGGGGAGGTCAGCCCCGGCTGATAGGCGCGCTTGCATCACTTTAACTATGAGGATGGCCGTCTTCACTGCGAAGGCGTCGATCTGAACCAGATTGCAGATCAGGTGGGTACTCCTGTCTATGTCTATTCGACCGCCACCCTGCGCCGCCATGCGCGGGTGATTGCGGCGGCCTTTGATGGCATGGAATGTCTGATCGCTTATTCGGTCAAGGCGAATGGCAATCTCGCCGTGCTGAAGACCCTGGCCAGCGAAGGCTGCGGCGCTGATGTGGTCAGTGGCGGTGAGCTGCGACGGGCGCTCGCTGCGGGCATTCCGGCGGAGCGGATCGTGTTTTCCGGCGTCGGCAAGACGCGCGATGAAATGGCGCTCGGCCTCGAAACCGGGATTCACCAGTTCAATGTCGAGAGCGGCGCCGAACTGATCGAACTGTCCGAAGTCGCGATGAGCATGGGCAAAGTGGCGCCGGTGGCGCTGCGGGTGAACCCGGATGTCGCCGCGGGCGGACACCCGAATATCTCGACCGGCAAGTCTGGTGACAAGTTCGGCGTGCCATGGGCCGATGCGCCGGAACTCTATCATCAGATGAAAGCCTTGCCCGGCGTGGAAGCCGTTGGCGTGGATGTACATATCGGGTCGCAGATTGGCGACCTTGGACCGATGCGGGCGGCGTTCGAGAAGACGGTCGGCCTGGTCAAATTCCTGCGCGAAGCGGGGCATGACCTGAAGCGGATCGACCTGGGCGGCGGCCTCGGCATACCTTACCAGGACAGCGATTCCCCGGCGCCGCCGTCTGATTATGCGCAAATGATCCGAGAAGTGACAGAGGGCCTGGGTCTGCAAGTGATCCTGGAGCCCGGTCGCGTGATTGCCGGCAATGCCGGCGTGATGGTCAGCGAAGTGCTGTATCACAAGCCTGCGCCGGATCGGACCTTCCTGATCATTGATGCGGGTATGAACGACCTGATGCGCCCGGCTTTGTATCAGGCGCATCACGACATTCTCCCGCTCGCTGAACCGACCGATGAGACGCCGCGCACCACCTATGACATTGTCGGTCCGATCTGCGAGTCGACAGACAAGTTCGCGGCCCAGCGGCAAATGCCGGAAGTCGCTGCCGGAAGCCGCATCGCATTTATGTCATCCGGTGCCTATGGCGCTGTGCTCTCAAGTCAGTACAATGCCAGACCGCTGGTGGCGGAAGTTCTGGTCGATGGCGATCAATTTGCATTGGTTCGAAGACGCCCGAGCTTTGATGAAATGATACAACTGGAGCAGATGCCCGATTGGCTGACCTGAATCGCATTCCCGGCACAAAAAGCCTGATCAACCGGACCTTCCGGCGGCTTCGGGACATTGCGCTGTGGAAAGCCTGGTGGCCCTTCATTGCGTTGCTCAGCGTATTTGTCGGTGCGGCGCTTATCGGGGTATTTGAAAGCACGCCAGCCAGGCTTGGCGCGCTGGCGACGCTGATCTTCCTGGTCGGTTCGGTCGTGGCCTTGCTGCGCGGGATCCGCCGGTATCGACGTCCGGAACGCCGCGAAGCGATCGAGGCGCTGGATCAGCAATCAGAATTGCGTCCCCTGGTCTCTCTCATGGACCGCCCGGCGCGGCCGGAAACCACCGGCGTTCAACTCTGGCGCGCGCATGAAGAGCGCCTCACGGATGAAGCGCGCCGGCTCAACGTGCCTGGTTTTGCGACGGTCTGGCAGCAGATCGACCCGCTCCGCCTGCGCTTCATCCTTCCGATCCTGGTTGCGGTCCTGTTTGCGCTCAGCTGGGGACAGACCTATTCGCGCCTGTCGAGTGCGCTCGATCCGGATTATGGTAGCCTGTTTGGCGCGGAGACGATCCGAATCGAAGCCTGGATCACGCCGCCGGAACATACCGGCCGCGCACCGATCTTCCTGAAAGAGGACCAGAACCAGATTCGGGTGCCGCAAGGCTCCGTGATGACATTGCGCGTGCAGGCCCCTTCAACGCCGAAACTACGGGTCTGGTCGCGGACAAGCCGTACCACCACCAAGTTTGCCGCCACGCCGGACAATGCCTTTGAGGCCACCGCCACAATCACCTCTGACAGCACGATCTCCGTGCGCTGGTGGGGTGAACGCAAAGCCTGGACCGTGCAGACCTCGCCGGATGCGCCGCCGACCGCTCAATTCGTTGAGTTGCCCGTTCTCGGCGCAGGCGACCGCACCGAGTTCAGCTGGATCACCGGCGATGATTATGGCGTCGCCAAGCTGGAACTGGCGATCAAGCCAGAAGGCACAGATCGCGAGCCCGACCTGGTCCCGGTCGAACTGGGCGGGATCAACCCGCGCGAAGCTGAAGACGAGTCCAAACTTGACCTCACCCGCAATCGATGGGCCGGTGCGCGCGTCGAAATCCGCCTGAAGGCCACCGATGGCGCTGGACAGGTCGGCTATAGCGAACCGCATTATTTCAAACTGCCTGAAAAGCTCCTCCTCGATCCGCTGGCAAAAGCCATTCAGGACGTGCGCGTGACCGTGCTGCGTGAGGATGCTGCTTACGCCGAAGCTGAATATGTCCCCGACTCGACCGAGGCTGGGGCCTATTACCTGTCAGCGACGCAGCGCCTGTCATCGGCGCCGCACGGCGTCCAGCGCGGCGCGGTGATGCTGGAAGCGGTGACCTATGAGGCGCCGCGTTATTTCCAGGACCCGCTGGTCTATTCCGGCCTGACCATGNNNATCGTNGACGCGCTCGAAGCTTCGATTTCGACGGATGAGGCCAAGGCGACGGAACCGCTGCTCTGGTCGCTGGCCTTGCGGGCTGAGTATGGCTCGGCGGCTGATGCTTATGCGGCGCTGATGGCGGCCAAGAAAGCGCTGGAGGATGCGCTGCGCGACGGTGCCAGCGAGGAAGAGATCGCGCGCCTGGTCGAGGCGTTCAAGGATGCCGCCCAGCGCTATATCGCGGCCAAGATGGCGGAGGCCCTCGCAAATGGCCTAGAAGCGCCGCCGAGCACTGAAGACAGCGCCGAAGGGCCGAGTGGCTCAGGCCTGGGCGGTCAGGGCTTTTCGGACATGCTCGACGCGCTGGAAGACCTCACCGAAACCGGCGCCACGGACCAGGCTCGCCAGCTGCTCGCAGACATCACCAATATGCTCGAAAACCTGCAATTCCAGCAGGGCCAGGGCAGCGGCAGCGATGGCTTCCCGGGCATGCCGGGCGAGCAGGGTGAGAATGAGGATAACGAGGACCTGCCTGAAGAAGAGCGGGAAATGACCGAGACCATGCGCGAGCTGTCCGACCTGCTGCGCGAACAACGCGAACTCAATGACGAGACGCTGGCCGAGCAACGCGGCGAGCGCGGGCAGCAGGGCGATCAGCAATTCGGTGAGAACCAGCCGGGCCAGGGCGGCGACTTCCAGAGCGGTGAAGGCGACTTCCCGGACTGGATGGAAGGTGAGGACGGCCAGTCCCTGGCGGAACGTCAGGATGAGCTTGCCGACCGGATTGAAGAGCTGGCTGAAAATCAGATCGGCAGCGGTGAAGAGGGCGAAGGCGAGGGCGCTGGCGGCTTGCTGGACGAAGACACGCTGGAAGCGATCGAACGGTCACAGCGGCGCGCCGGGAATGCGCTGGAAGACGGCAATGAAGGCCGCGCCATTCGCAACCAGGAACAGGCGACGCGGCAATTGCGCGATCTGGCTGAAGGCCTCGCTGAAGACCTGGACGAAGCCCGGGCGGACCGCCTTGGCGATCAGAATGCACAGGCGGCTGGCGCTGCCGATCCGTTTGGAAACTCGGTCAGCGGCGCCGTTGATGACAGCAATAGCGTCGATATTCCCGACGAAGCCGAGCGCCAGCGCGCCAAGGACATTCTCGACGAGCTTCGCCGCCGCTATGATGAAGCGGTCGACGAAGAAGAGCGGGAATACTTACAACGCCTACTCGACCGGTTCTGAGGCCTCGGCTTCAGGTTTCCTGAATTTCAGCGTCATCCGGTCTGACTCCCCGATCGCGGCATAGATGGCCGGATCGAAACCGTCAGGCGTATTGCCTTCGCGATCTGACGTGCGGCTGACCGGCGGCAGGGTCCAGACGCCAAACGGGTGGTCGGTCGTGTCGCTCGGATTGGCGTTGATTTCGCTCGCCTCGACAAATTCGAACCCGGCTGCGGCGGCGAGCGCCTTGACGAAATCCTCGTGCACATAGCCAGTCGCGGCGCGTGGGTTCTGTTCAGCGCTGGAGGGCAGTCTGTGCTCAACCACGCCGAGCACGCCGCCTGGCTTCAGCGCGGCAAAGGCGTCGGTGAAGAATTTCGCCGTATAGTCACCGCCCATCCAGTTATGGACATTGCGGAAGGTCAGCACCGTATCGACGCTACCAGCTTCGGCGAGCGGGCCGGATTGCGCCGAGAAGGCGCTATATTCCAGCGTGCCGAACAGGTCCGCGTCGGCGGCATAGACAGCCTTGAAGTCGGCAATGCGCTGCTCGATCCGCGCCAACCGGTCGCCTTCGAAGACATTGGTGTCCCAGACCGCAGCGACGAGTGTGCCGTCGCCAGAAGCGAGATACGGCGCGAGGACATTCGTGTACCAGCCGCCGCCGGGCCAGATCTCGATCACGGTCTCGCTTGGCTCGACTTCGAAGAATTCAAGCGTTGCCGCCGGATTGCGCCAGGCATCGCGCGCCTTTTCATCATCGCTGCGCCACTCACCTGCCACCGCATCGGCGAGGGTCAGCGGGCCGGTTTCAATCTCTTCGACGACGGGCGGGGTTTCGGCCTCGAGCGTTTCGGCGGGGGCATCCGATCCGCCCGAGCAGGCGGATATTGCAAACACAGCGGCGCCGAGCAGAAATTGGGTCTTCATCATTTGACTCCTGAAAAGGGCTTGAATCACGTCTTTAGCGTTTCCACATAGCTTGTGTCGCGGCGCTGCCAAGCGGGCCGTGACGGAATTTTCTGCCAGCGCCGATGGTCGGGCTGGACGGACAGAAAGTTTCGAACCTCAATTCTCGCGGCTTTTCAAGATCGCCGCAGATCACAGTTGCTAGAGAAAGGACTGTTTCAAATGAGTACGATTGATCTGACCCCCCTTTATCGCACCATGGTTGGCTTTGACCGCATGGCCAACATGATTGACAGCGCCGCCCGTCTGGATGGCGCCCAGGGCTATCCGCCTTACAATATTGAACGCGTCGCTGATGACGAATTTGCCATCGAGATCGCCGTTGCCGGCTTTGGCGAGGACGACTTGGAGATCGAGACCAAGGACGGCCTGCTGACCATTGCCGGTCGCAAGACCCCGCCTGAAGAGGGCGAAGTGGAACGCGAATTCCTGCATCGCGGCATCGCCGAACGCGGCTTCCTGCGCCGTTTCCAGCTGGCCGATCATGTCATCGTCACCGGCGCCGAATTGCGCAATGGCCTGCTCCGGGTTGAGCTCGTCCGTGAGCTGCCGGAAGCCAAGAAACCCCGCAAGATCGAAATTGGCGCGCCCAAGAAAGGCCGCAAGCCAAAACTGATCGAAGGCAAGGCCGACGCCGCTTAGGTAAAGCTTGCTTGCAGAGTGAGATTGCCCCGGACCGCTTGGTCCGGGGCTTTTTTTGCCTGCTTTCGGGGGGCGGAGGGGACGTCAGATAGAGAGTCTATTGTGATGCGGCAGACCCCTAAGTATCAACATGTCCACCACGTAGTGTTCTTGGCAATCAGTGGAGCCAAAAAATGAAGTGTCCCAAATGCGGCTGGCGATACGACTCTATTCGAAAGCGACCAAAAACTGGCTCGACGATAATGTGCCCTCAGTGCGGAAGCACGTTGAAATACAAATCCGCCGATAGGATATTCTCCTCTGTCTTAGTTTTGTTTTTCATTGTTACGTTCCCAATTCTCCTTGCAGCCGACGATACGCCAACTGCGCTGCCGGTATTCGCCGCCGTGATTGTTGTCGGGTTGAGCCTGATTGGCGCGATGCTGGCGTTTCAAAAGCTTGAGTTAGAGAATGACCCCAGCACATTCGATTGAGCATGTCTGCTTTCGGCGTCGGAGGGGACATTGCGGCCCATCAAAGTTCTACGTGTTCACGGCCGTCGAGCACTTGTTTCAAATCTCGATAAGCCGTCACCCATGCCGGATCAGATTTGAAGAGGATGAGGTTTCCGACGGATGCAATTTCCTCGTCGGTTAAATCTGACTGAGCCGGAGAGTCCTCGCAAATTCTAAGTCGTTTCAATCTCGCCAGAAGCGCTTTTGTGTTGAGCGCTTGTAACTCCTCAATCGACATACGAGGCATCGCGCGGTGTGTTCCAGACTTCTTTTTCATAATTGATTTTGACTCGCAGGATCGAGTTCTTCAATGGCTGCTTTCGGCGTCGAAGCTGACGTTAGTCGAACTTCACCCGCTTAGTTTTCACTATGGCAACAACGATCAATAGAATGGAAGAAAAGAGAAGGGCCAAACCCGGAAGCACACCAATCTCAGCGCTGTGTTTGCTCAGTATGTATGGTCCACCAAGCCATCCGATCCCTATTCCGAGGCACGTAATCCATCCCATTGCGGTCACGGGTATCCAATGAAAAAAACCAAGCTGCGCACCGCCCGACTGAAGTTCAAACCAGTGTTTTGACTTAGATTTCATAACTTCCTTCTCATACCAAGTGCAGCACTCGATGTAGTGCTTGAGTTGCTGCGCGTCACCGCTTTGCGACGAAATTCGACGAGATGTCCGCTTTCGGTGTCAGTGCGGACTTAGGACAGATCATAATTTTCGTGCGTCCTCCTCGACCGCGTAGCGGTCTGAGGATCCATCTCCCGGTGTTGCGCCAAGACGAGCGGGTTGTAGATGGGCCCTCAGACAGCCTGCGGCTGTCGAGGGTGACGCGTGTGGCGGGTACGCCTCCTTTAAGCTTCCTCCTGACCCAATGCAGACCTCAATCCCCACCTCTTTCCACGGCACTCCCTTCACGCGACCCACGGCTTGCCCGTGGGAAGCGTGGGGAAAACCATGCGCCAATCCCCGCCTCAATCCCCACCCTTTAAAACCATGCTAATCTTCCTCCATCTCCTCCTGACGAAAGGCTTGTCCGGAACAGCTTGGCAGGGGAGGAGAGCGACGGTCGCGCCGCTTGGCTTGGGGAGCTGAAC
>JGI12316J14372_10003802_pt1 | contig 13723 bp, 12 predicted proteins | sample MarCyaLeptolynsp_FD_14372 | JGI IMG/M metagenome (IMG submission 14372) | reverse complement strand
GTTGTCAAATCGATGCGCAATGTTGGTATGTAACTGATCTCTCTGCTGAGGAAATAATCCTATATTAAGTATGGAGATATCCCTTCTAACAGGACTTTGATTGGCGTGATACGACGATAGTTTGACGCCGGTAAGATCATATACTTCCAGGGCGCGTTGAATCCTCTGACTGTCGTTAGGGTGGATTTTAGCCGCTGATTCGGGGTCCACTTCAGTTAATTTTTGGTGTAATACGGCCCAGCCCTGTGTTTCACCAATCAGATTCATCTGTTCTCTCAATGCCTGATTAGCTGCGGGTAGTTCGTTGATACCAAATTGCAACGCATGAAAATACATAATGGTGCCACCTACTAGGAGTGGTGTTTTATTGCGTGCATGGATGTCATCAATGAGCTGGTTAGCGTCCTGGCAAAATTCTGCCACACTATAGCTTTCATCAGGATTACGAATATTAATTAAATGGTGTGGTGCGAGCGCGAGTTCTTGTGCGTTAGGTTTGGCGGTACCTATATCCATTTCCCGATAAATCATGGCGGAATCAACACTAATGATTTCGCAAGCGGTATTTTGTGTTAACGAGATCGCTAAATCAGTTTTCCCTGAAGCAGTCGGACCCATTAAAAATACGACCGGAAGTTTTTTGCTGTCAGCAGTAGGGTTAACGGCCACGTAAAAACAATTTATCCAAGTCGTTAATACTTAGCTGCACCCAGGTTGGTCGACCATGGTTGCATTGATTGCTTCGTTCAGTGGCTTCCATGGAACGTAACAGTGCATTCATTTCATGAATGGTCATGCTGCGGTTGGCACGCACAGAACCATGGCACGCAATACTGGATAACATCTCATTGTGTCTCTCTTCGATACGAGTGCTAATAGTATTTTTTTGTAAGTCTGCAAGCACATCGCGTATCAGTTCAGCAATATCTATCCCATTTAATATGCTTGGAATAGAGCGTATTGCTATCGACGTATCGCCCATTCGGCTAATGTCAAAACCAAATGATTCAAATAGGCTCTGTTGCTCTTCTATCACGCCAGCGTCAGTTTCAGTAAGTGATATATGTATTGGAACGAGCAATTGTTGTCGACTACTTTCATGAGTGGCANTAGAATTTTTAAGTTGTTCGTAGACGANACGCTCATGTGCGGCATGCATGTCTACCAACACTAAGCCTTCCTTATTTTGTGACAATATGTAAATACCATGTAGTTGAGCTAAGGCGTAACCTAACAANGGCACTTCATCGCTTGCGTCGTTAGAGTATTCATTACCAATTGCATAACTTTGTTGTGGNTCATTTACTGCGGATGAATATAGTGCTTCCAAATGACGATGATTTTTGCCTTGGCTAGGCGTTGTGTAGTTGGTGGGTAGGGTAGTTTGCTGGCTTGGAAATGAGTGACTGGCTGTGCTTGCAAGTTTGTTTAGGTCTTGAGTGTCAATTGTGGAGGTACGTACTTCACTTACTGCTTGTTTAACCGTTTGACGAACAAAATCATGTATTGCACGGCTATTGTGGAAGCGCACTTCATGTTTGGCAGGGTGTGCATTGACATCGACTTCTGCAGGATCTATTGCGAGAAATAAAACATAAGCAGGGTGGCGCCCATGATACAAAACATCTTGAAATGCGAGTTTGACTGCATGAGAAAATGTTTTGTCGCGGATGTGGCGATTATTTACATACTGGTATTGTAAGTCTGCTTGTGCGCGTGAAAACGTGGGTGCAGCAACCCAGCCATGGAGTTTCATGCCAGTAATTTCACGTTCGACATAAATTGCGTGCTCAACAAAGGTTTTGCCTAGTAGCTTCTCCAGGCGACTGAGTTTTTCTTGTTGGGATTGTGCGACAGGCAATGTGTATACAGTTTTTTGATTGTGTCGAAAATTAATAGCGATATGGAAGTTGGCCAATGCCAGCCGTTTTATGACTTGTTCACTGTGACTGTATTCGGTTTTTTCAGTGCGTAAAAATTTTCGACGCGCAGGAGTATTGTAAAATAAGTCATTTACTTCAATGCTAGTGCCTTTAGCATGGGCTGCGGGTTTGGTGTCTGTGTCTGAATAGCCACCTTCAGAATGCAATTGCCAGCCTTGGTTTGATAACTCAGTATTGGAAGTAATAGTTAAGCGTGAGATAGACGCTATACTAGGGAGCGCTTCTCCACGAAAGCCTAGGCTATGGATGTGTTGTAAGTCATCCATGGTGCGTATTTTAGAAGTGGCATGACGCGTTAATGCAGTACTTAACTGCTGTTTTTCAATGCCAGTACCGTTGTCACGAATGGCAATGTGCTGAGTGCCTCCTTTTTCTATATCGATCGAGACATTGCTGGCCGTAGCATCAATACTATTTTCAAATAATTCTTTAATTACCGAGGCGGGGCGCTCAATCACTTCGCCCGCTGCGATTTGATTGATGAGGTTATCAGGTAATTTTTGTATTGCTAGGGGCATGCTTATGATTAGCTTAATAATACAGGTGTTTCATCAGTTAGCTGAAACATCTGCTGGATGCCTTCAAGTGCGTAATCGCAGAATTTTTGTTCATGCTTCCATTGTTGGTCTTCACTAATGGTGTGTTCATCATCTTTAGTTAGGACCTTGACGCGGTAGCTACTTTGGTTTTGTGCAGAGATTGGTTCACACGTGATGTATACTTCTGGCTGAGTGTTACCTTCACGCAACACGGCTGCAATATACAAGTACGGACTTGTATCGATGCTCTCAATATCAGATAAGATCGTGATTACAAACTCTCCAAATTGGTAGCGGCGCTTAGGAATTGCTGACTGAATAGTAGGTAATGCCATGTATCTTTGTATGTACTGTATTGCGAGCTTTGTTTGCGGATTCTAGGATTAGGTTCAAGGATTATTCTAAATAGCTAATGACAAAAAAAGTAGTTCAATTATATCCTCAGTCCGGGGAGTCGGTGCCACTGCGAGGATTGTATCTCAGCCGCAATAAGCTTGCGCAGGTAAATACGGATATGCCGGTTGTGTATGCTAATTTTCTGACCAGCATGGATGGCAGGATTGCCTTAAAAAATGACTATGATGAGTACTACATGCTACCTGCGCAGTTAAAGTCTGATGAAGATTTTATGTTGTTGCTAGAATTGTATGCACATGCGGACTGTATTATTACTCATGGTGGCTACATGCGGGCACTGGCTGAGGAACGCCTGGGTAATGTATTACAGTTGCCGCGCCTGCCGGAAACTGAGTATATGCATGTGTGGCGCGAGCAGCATGGGATGAAACCCAACCCGGATATTGTGGTTATTAGTGGTAGTTTGGATTTCCCGTGGCACGAATCTTTAAATAGTTCCGAGCAGTCAGTTCATATTGCCACTGGTGGCTCGCCGATTGATGAAAAGCATCAAGGCTGGTTGCAAAAAGGACATGAAGTACACCGCTTTGGGGATGCTACACATATAGATGTTGATCATTTGATGCAGTTTTTGCAGTCCAAAGGTTACCAATCTGTTTACTTAATGGCGGGCCCTGATTTACTGCAAGACATGATTGAGAAAAGTTATGTGAAACATTTCTTTGTCACTATGAGCCACCAGTTACTAGGTGGTGAATCTTACAAAACCTTGTTGGATGGGCGGCCGCTTGGTAATAAGGGGCACTTAAAACTGGAAAAGATGTATTTTGATATGGAGAATTCAAATTCATTAGGGCAGTGGTATGCAGAATTCTCATTTGAAGAAAACTGAAGCACATTTACTTAAACGTTTGAGAAAATAAAATGATGGAATTTATTGCTAATTATGGGTTGTTTTTAGCTAAAGCAGTTACGATTTTAGTGTTTATATGGGTGGTGTTGTCACTTATTGCATCACTAGCACATAAACAACAGGAAACAGATCAGATAGAAATTAAAAATTTAAATAAAAAATTTACTAATCTGAAATTATTAATGCAAAAGTCTTTATTATCAAAGAAGGATGCAAAGCATTTAGTTAAGGAAAACAAAAAAGCCGAAAAAAAGAAAAAGCAGCTGGATAATAGACAGCGAGTGTTTGTATTGAATTTTGTTGGCAATATCAAGGCTAGTGCTGTTAAGCATTTGCGTAAAGAAATTACTGCGTTGTTATCTGTGGCTACGCCTCAGGATGAAGTTGTTGTATGTCTGGAAAATGCTGGTGGCATGGTGCATGAACATGGTTTTGCATCTTCTCAGCTTGAACGTATTAAGCAAAGAAACATCCCTTTAACAGTAGCGGTAGACAAAGTCGCTGCCAGCGGAGGATATATGATGGCATGCGTGGCAGATAAAATTATTGCGGCGCCATTCTCGATTATTGGTTCAATTGGAGTAATAGCGCAAATTCCTAACTTTAACCGCCTGTTAGATAAGCATGGTGTTGACTATGAACAAATTAAAGCCGGCGATCTAAAACGTACACTAACTATGTTTGGTAAAAATACGGATGAGGATCGAGAAAAGTTTACCCAGCAAATAGAAGAGACACATACTTTGTTTAAAGATTTTGTTAAAGGTAATCGTGACCAGGTAGATATTAAGGAAATTGCAACAGGCGAACACTGGTTAGGCAAGCGTGCTTTAGAATTAAAGCTTGTTGATGAGTTGATGACGAGTGATGACTACTTGTTGTTAAAAAGTGAAACAGCTGATGTTTACCAGGTTACACATGTTGCGCCTAAATCGATTAGTGAAAAAATAAAAGGCAGTGCCGAAAATGCTTATGAGAAAGTGCTGACGACCTTATGGGAAAATAAGATTTTATCTAAATAATTTTATTTTCTAGTGCCGTGGCTAAACTTCAGGAATGATGAGCTTTTGGCCGACACGGATACGGTCGGTGCTTAATGAGTTAGTTTTGCGAATGGAATCAATGCTGACTCTATATCTGACTGCGATCTCGGATAGGGTTTCACCATATTTGATGGTGTGCGGTTGCTGTTTGCTAGTGTTGCTTGCCAGTATTGCCGATTTAGGTGCATGGTGTTTCAAATATGCCTTAAGCCCTTTGAAAACTGAGACTGCCAATTTTTGTTGATGGGTTGCTGAGCGCAGCTTTTTTTCTTCAGATGCATTAGAGATAAATGCTGTTTCCACTAGGATTGAGGGAATATCAGGGGACTTTAATACAGCGAATCCAGCATGCTCAATACGTTGTCTGGTTTTGCCGATGCGGCCAAGTTCTTTTTTTACCGAACTGGCCAATTTCATACTGGCATCAATAGTGGCGGCCTGTGATAGGTCAACCAGCACTTTTTGTACGTCTTTGCCTTTACCTTGTAGCTTTACACCACCAATCACATCTGATTCGTTCTGGGTTCTGGCTAAAAATCTGGCCGCTTCACTGCTGGCGCCGTTTTTCGATAATACATAAACCGATGAACCGCGCACACGGCGATCTTCTACTGCGTCTGCATGAACGGAAATGAAAATGTCAGCTTTTTTATCGCGTGCTTTTTTAATGCGACCGCGCAGCGTGAGAAACCTATCAGAGTCACGTGTCATAACAGCACGCATACCTTTTTCAGCGTTAATTAAGCGTACAAGTCGCTGAGAAATTTGCAACACAACGTCTTTTTCTCGAGTGCCTGCAAAGCCAATAGCGCCTGGATCTTTGCCGCCATGCCCAGGGTCAATTGCTATGACTAATGTTTGGTTTGATGGCCTGGCCTTAGTTGAGGTTAGTTTAGGAGTCTGTTTAGTTTTGGTCTTTGCCTCGACTTTGGCTTTAGCTTTGGGAGGCGCAGTAATTTTGGCGATAATATCTTCTTGCTTGGTAGCTTTGTTTACAGCAGGTTTTGATTTAGCAGGTTTGCTAGCAACTTTCTTGCTTGAGGTCTGTGGCGCTGGCTTTTTAGCAGTTTTAGTAGTTTTAGCTTTTTCAGTCTTTGCTTTGTTAGCATTCTTAGACGCAGTTTTATTAACAGTTTTCTTAGTAACATTTGTTTTGGCTAGCGATGCACTGCTTGCGCCAGCATTTTTCAGGTCGATGACAAGTCGATGATGCGAATTTCCACTAGCAGGCAATACAAAACTTTTAGGAACAATTTTCTGATTAAGATCTAATACGATTCTTAGTTTATTGTTGGATCGTTGTGCATGCCTTAATTTTTCTACGAAAGAAGCCTTAAAGACAGATTGATTGATCTGAGTAGATAACTTGGCATTGCTTAGATCTATAACGACGCGTGAAGGATTATTGAGGGTAAAAATTTTGTAGGCAGGGATGGCACTGGTATCCAGCACGACACGAGTCACTTGCCCATTTTTGGCAACGCGGATGTCTTTTATGTCAAATGAGCCGGCAAATAAGGTACTAGGCAGCATTAAAAATGCTGCTAGTAATGCCAGGACTAATTTTTCAATAAGCCGATATTTTTGTGATTTTGGCTCTAACACCGGGACAGTTCCCCCACCATCCATGTATATATTTGAGTAACTTTAACAAAAATAATAACCTACGGGCAATTATTAAGTAAAAATATAGGTTTAATGGGGTAATTACTAGGTCGCAGTGGTTACACTAAGACGCCTGCCCTGTGGATGATATTCGATTGAAATCTCAAGGGTTGCTTTGGGAATCATCGGTTCACCAAGATCTGGCCACTCTATGAAACAGATGGATTGTTGTGCGCAGAATTCACGAATGCCAATGTAATCCAATTCTTCTGGATCAGAAATCCTATATAAATCAAAATGATAAACTTCATAAGGCGGCAAGGTATACGTTTCCACTAAAGTGAAAGTTGGACTTTTAACCAGCCCTTTATGGCCCAGTTGACGTAGTGCACCCCTGACTAAAGTGGTCTTACCGGCACCAAGGTCACCGCGCAAATAAATAATGGCGGGCGTTGCCTGATCTTGCAGTAACCGTTTAATAATATTGGCGCCCTTGGCCTCCATTGCTTCTGCGGAGCTAATAATCTCGCTCATTTACAATGTCTAACTATGGTTAACCAGCTGGTAAATAGCGGGAAACAAGTCCTGGGCTAGCATGCCGCGGGTACCATGCTTAGATATTAGTTCCGCAGCACGGCCATGAATCATAGTACCGGCATTGGCTGCATCGGTAAGTGAAATGCCTTGCGCAATTAATCCGGCAATAATGCCTGTAAGTACATCGCCAGTACCCCCTGTTGCCAGACTCACATTGCCTGCAGAGCAGAAGTAAATCTGTTGTTGGGCGCAAACTAGTGTTCCTGAGCCTTTTAATACTGTGACGCCAGAATACTGTTCCTGGATGGCAAGTGCTGAACTGGAACGGTTAAGCTGGATATCTTGTGAACTGCAAGCTAATAATTGTGCCGCTTCTCCGGGGTGGGGTGTCAGTACCCAATGGTCGCATTTACTTGGGTTTTTGCTCAGTAGATGCAGTGCATCAGCATCAACAACAAGTGGTTTGTTTGTTTCAATGACACGCGCAAATATTTTTTGCGCCCATTTATCCTGACCAAGGCCGGGTCCAAGCGCAATCACATTGGCTTTGTTTAGCAAATCACTTAGATCACCAGGTTCATAGATGCCATTCACCATTAGTGATGCACAACCGCTGGCAACGGCTGCGACATTATCCGGGTGTGTGGCAACGCTTACTAATCCAGCGCCTGTGCGTGCAGCGGCTTCACCGGCAAGCCGAGCTGCGTTCGGGTAGCCGAGGTTTCCCCCGATCACTAATACATGACCGTACTTATTTTTGTATCCACTTTCTTTGCGTGGAGGCAGCAAACGTGTCACTAAAGTATCGCTAATAGACACACCTAGTTTTTCTGCTGCTTCAAATAAGGGTTCAGGCAGATTTAATGAGTCAACCACAATACTTCCTGTGTAGTTACGTGCTTGTGCAGTGATTAAACCGCTCTTCATGCCTATGAAGGTAATGGTATGGTTAGCGTAAACAGTGGGTCCCAGTGGATTGCCTGTGTCGGCACTTAAACCGGAGGGAATGTCCAGCGACAATACGGGAACCGGAGTGTGGTTAATTGCATTGACAATGTCTGCGAATTCGCCTTCGATGGCGCGTGATAAGCCGGTACCAAATAGTGCATCTACAATCAGGTCACATTCTGGCAGGTTTTCGCTAGGGTCAATATCGTCACCTTCCTGTATAGCAAACTCATTTTGGGCGCGCATGGCATCGCCTCTTAATTTAGTAATGGGTACCACCGGCATGACAGTGCAGCGAATGTCCGCTTGCTGTAATAATCTTGCTAGTACGTAACCATCACCGGCATTATTGCCTCCTCCGGTAATGACGAGCACGCGCTTAGCGTTAGGATAATGTTCACGTATAAAGATAAATGCAGCTTTGCCAGCACGTTGCATAAGTTCATAACTCTTGATGTTATGCTCATTAATAGCGCTTGCTTCAAGGGTTTGAATTTGCTCTTTGGAATAAACCGGGTATTGCATGCCGTTATTGATAAAATTCATGTGTCATAAACAGTTCAAGTAATTGTGAAAAAGCCTATCGTTAGTCAGCAAACTATGCAAAGTCTAAAGCAGGATATCCATACCTGGGCCATAGAGCTTGGCTTTGATCATATCGGGATTAGCGATATAAATCTTGCTGAGCACGAAGCTTATTTGCTTGATTGGCTGGATTCGGGCATGCAGGGAGAGATGGATTACATGCAAAAGCATGGTATCAAACGCTCACGCCCTGAAAAACTGTTACCTGGCACGGTAAAAATTATTTCCGTGCGTATGAATTATTTCCCTCCTGACGCGCGTGATGCGGATGATGTATTGCAGCAATCTCAGTTGGCCTATATTTCACGTTATGCATTAGGGCGGGATTACCATAAAGTGCTTAGGAAGCGTTTGCAGAAACTTGCAGACAAGATCCAGGAGCAAGTGGGAGAATTTGGTTATCGCGCATTTGTCGATAGTGCGCCAGTAATGGAAAAAGCGTTGGCAAATAAAGCTGGATTAGGGTGGATTGGTAAACATACTAATTTACTCTCCGAACAAGCAGGTTCCTGGTTCTTTTTGGGTGAACTGTTTACTGATTTACCGCTGCCGGCTGATCAGCAAGCCAGTAACCATTGCGGTAGTTGTAGTGCATGTATTGAAATTTGTCCCACTCAGGCAATTATCGCGCCATATAAACTTGATGCGCGAAAATGTATTTCTTATTTAACCATCGAGCATAAATCCTCAATACCGGTGCAATACCGTAAAGCTATAGGTAATCGAATTTATGGCTGTGATGATTGTCAGCTGGTATGTCCGTGGAATAAATTTTCTGACACTTCACCATTGGCTGACTTTGCCAAACGACATAATTTAGATTCGGTTGAGCTTGTTGATTTGTTCATGTGGACTGAAGAACAGTTTTTGTTTTATACCGAAGGATCGGCTATGCGTCGCATTGGCTATCAGCAATGGCTTAGAAATCTGGCTGTAGCATTAGGTAATGCTGCTACTACAGATGCTATATTGCAAGCATTAAACATAAGAAAAGATGATCCATCTGAGTTGGTGCGAGAACATGTGCAATGGGCATTAACGCAACATGAAAACGGTTAAGCAATAATGAAGAAAATCATTTTCTTATGTGTGTTGTGTCTGCTTGTTGGAGGCTTGTATATTGCTCGGGTTGAAATTATCCAGAAAATCACGCCGGTCATTGCTTTAAATTATGGTGTGCAAATAGATGCTATACAAGTTGATCGAATTAATTTAAATACAATAGCGATACGTTATCTGGCTGCTTCATACCAGGATGAAACTACTAATACTTCAATTACGGTAAATGATGTTGCCATTGAGTTTGATATCTCTACCAATGCGCAGAATAAAATTTCCAGTATTGTTATTGACGAGCTGGTTGTTGATGTTCATGTATCGAGTAAGGATGCGAAAAGAACTAACAAAAAGTCTTCACCTGCAACTGTTAAAGATTATATTAATTACTTGTCTTTATATGGCGTGGATATTAGACGGCTGGAAGTTAATTATTTTGAAGATAAGCAGCTATTAAGCAGGTTTGAAGGTCAAATCGAGCATGCACAAGGATTGCGTTTGGATGGTTTGGTTAATTATCGAGATTATTCTGGCAACATCGATTTAATGGTAGACGATATTGGTATAAAAGGAGTACTTACTCATATTGATAGTGCTAAGCAGGTAATGGAGTTAAATGGTGAATATGAAATTGATGATGACTGGCTAATACTAAAAGTAAAATCTAATTACGATTTGAGTGGAATCCATCAGTATATCGATGATGCTGAAAATATTCTTATCCATGGTTCTAGAGGTAATATCACTGCAACCGTTGAGCTAGACACGCTGCGTACGCTTGATGATTTATTAACTACGCTTGCCGCAGATATCGATATTGATTCAACAGTACATTTCTCAAGTAATTACTATGATGTAAGCGATGCAAGTGCTGATGTTAGGGCGCGATGTGTTATTGCAAATCAAGGTATAGAAAAGTGTACGCTAAATCAGCTACAGAGACTTACAGTAAAACTAAACTCTACGCCACAGTTGCTTGAAGAATACTTCGAGACGCCGGTTCATACCTATCATTTTGAGCTGAATCCAAATAATGCACTGGTTATTAAACGTTTGTCAGATATGCCAGATAAACTGACTGCTGAAGGAAGCGTGAAGCTTTTTGTATATACGGACTCAGAGAAATTTAGATTTGATGCGCAGATTTCAAATATTGATTTGCAATGGGGTGCGAATGGCTGGTTATTGTTGAGTGATTATTATTTGTTGGCTGATGTTAGGCGTCTTGCATATCCTTTCAATATTCAACGTATGAAACTTGATGCTCAAGGTAATATGGCTGTCGATAGTAAACAAGTTCGAGCGCAAATTACTAATGGTACACGCTTAGCTTTATTTGATGTGCAATATGACGACATGTTGCTTGATGTGCTTGAACTCCAGCAGGAGGATAATGCAAATATAACTTATAGCTTTCATGATCAGGCAATATATGGAGGTAAACAAAAAATCTCTTTAATGATGTCGGGTGCCGAATATAGCGATGCCATGTTTAATATTGAGGCTGTCAAGCTGAATATGGGGCGCTATCTTTTTGCGCCAAACAAAAAAAGTGTCAGCGCTGAATTATCCATGGGTAAGATTTTAGGCGAGAAAAAAGATATAAAAATAAAAGGTTCGGAATTGCTGGCTAGCATTGATTTAAATAATGACAATTTAAAGATTGATGGTGATATGTTGCTGGGGATTAAACAAACACCTGTCAAATTTATTGTATCGAATAATATTGTGTCAGGAATAGGCGCTATGCAATTTGAATCACACTCTATTTCTTTGTCTAACAATGAGGTGGTGACGCAGCTTATTGGTGTTACTGGTTTTCCATTGCAATTAAATCAGGGTGGGTTTGCACTAAATGGTGCTATTGACTGGAGTAATGATTATCAGGATACACGCATTAGTATAGATGTCTCGGCAAAACAGGTGGGTGGTGATTATGCGCAGAACCCATTTGAGAATCTTAATGTGGATATGAAGTTTGAGGAGAATAACGGCTGGGTGTTGTCAGCGCCTGCTACCTTAACTATTGAGAGTGTAAATGTAGGTGTTCCTATGAGTGATGTCAGCATGCAAATAATGGAATACCAATATGGCCTGCAGGAACAACCAGTTGTGAAGGTGGTAGATTTTTACGCGGCTGCGTTAGAAGGAAGTATTTTTTCTGAAGTGATAGATATTGATTTGAATAAGCCTGTCAACAAATTCACCCTTTATCTTTCCTCTTTGTCATTGGAAAAACTAGTTGAGCTAAATCAAACTCAAGATTTGTTAGCAACAGGCATCATTAACGGTGAGTTGCCTATGACTCTTAATGAAGGCGTGCTGGAGATTGATAATGGTTGGATGAATGCTGATGAGAACGGTGGTTTCATTAAGTATGCGCGTATTGGCGAGGTGTTATCGGGCAATGAAGATTTGAAATTGGTGGCGCAACTGTTGGAAGATTTTCAATATCATGAGATGTCTGCACAAGTTAATCTGAACCCGGGATATTGATTTTAATTTGTGGAAATTTCTTGAGAGTGCTAGATTGCTGACTCGTATTGGTGAAGATATTATGGAACAAGTGAGTACTCCTCAAGGGAAGTCGGGAGAGTAAGAGGTCAAAACCTGCTTATCAATAGTGGGAACTTTGTTATTGCGAGTTTGCCCAAAGATTAATGTCACTGGTGAAGATAAATGCATAAATACTATACATGCGCACTGTTTATTGCTGTTTTGTTTGTTACGGCATGTAATCCAACAGTGGAGGTAAAGGCGCCTGAAGAGCCAATCACTATTAATATGAATATTAAAATTGAGCACGAAGTGCGTATTAAAGTTGATAAAGAGCTTGACGATGTGTTCTCGGAAGATAGTGGTTTATTCTAATAGTGAGGATGAAAGCTATGTCTAAATTGTTAAAAATATTGTTTGTATACTTGATTGCTTTTAATTCGGCATGTGTTTTTGCTGGGGATTTGCAGCAAGTAAAAGGCCAGGGTCTTGTTGGCGAACAGCTTAACGGTTATTTGGGTGTTGTTTCGTCTGATGTCTCAGCTGAAGTAAGAGCGCTGGTAAATGATGTTAATGCAAAGCGCAAAGCTAAATATGAATCGATCGCCAGCCAAAATAGCACTAGCCTTGAGACGGTTGAATTGCTTGCGGGTAAAAAGGCGATAGAGAAAACGCAGTCTGGGAATTATATTCAAACCGCCACCGGCTGGAGAAAGAAGTAAATTATTTTTTCCAGCAGAGTATTTTATTGTTAGCCGGCATATCCCAGCATGGTTCAGGTTGCAGGCCATTATTTATTGCTAATTGATCTAATTCAGCCTTATCTTTTAATCCTGATTCAGGGTCTCTTTGTTTCAACCAATTATCAAAGCGTTGATTGCTTGCGCTAGTGTAATCGCCGTTTATATTGAATGGTCCATATATGCAGACTATTGCGTCATCAGCAAGAGTGGCGCCCAAACCTGCAAATAGCGCTTCGGTATCATGCCAATGCATAATATGAATTACATTGGCTGCAAATGCAGCATCATAATTATTTGTAGGCCAGGTATGGTTTACGTCTAACTCAACTGGCGCGAGTAGATTAGGTAATGCTGCGTCATTGACCCATAACTGAATGCCTTTCAGCATGGGTTGTTTATCACTAGGTTGCCAGCTTAAATGAGTTAGGTGTTTTGCAAAATGAACTGCATGTTGGCCTGTGCCACTGCCCACTTCTAAGACTTTGGTTGCCTGTTTAAAAGTGCGTTGTAGCACCAATAAGATGTCGTCCTGATTTTGCTTTGCCGCTTGCGCGAAAGGTTTGTTTGTCATGCAATGGATGCAATGTGGTTAGCTTGATTTGCGAATGTAGTCGATTAATGATTGGGTTGAACAGTCGGCACTGGAAAGTTCTTTGTCAGTTTGTAGTGCGGGTAAGATTTTATTGGTTAATGTCTTACCTAATTCAACGCCCATCTGATCGAATGAATTAATATTCCAGATGATGCCTTGAACAAATACTTTGTGTTCGTAAAGAGCAAGAATAGCGCCCAGTGTCATGGGTGTAAGTGATTCACACATAATAGTGTTGCTTGGACGGTTGCCCGGGAATGTCATATGAGGAGCGAGATCCTTGACCATTTTACCAGTGATATTTTGACTGGCTAATAACTCGATGGTTTCTTTCTTGGATCTGCCCATCATCATGGCCTGTGATTG
>JGI12316J14372_10003799_pt1 | contig 13744 bp, 11 predicted proteins | sample MarCyaLeptolynsp_FD_14372 | JGI IMG/M metagenome (IMG submission 14372) | reverse complement strand
TGCTCGAAGTAAAGGTTTTATGCCGGTGATAGGCTCGTATCATTGGGATATTGAACGTTATGGTAAAGCTGATCCGTTGCTGCAATACGAGCGCAAAGCCGCGCTTTCTGTGTTCGAGCAAGTACTGGAATCAGAGGTGGTACCAAAAGGATACTTCCGTGATTATATAAAAGACAATATACACTGGCTGCAAGGAGATTCATTGTCAACATGTGATGCAGGCAAATACAGTATAGTAATTGATGCTTCCGGCAATGTTGCGCCCTGTTTAGCTTTACAGCAAAGCGGTAATCTGTTGCAACAATCTTTAGCGGATATTCTTTCTCAGATGGATAAAGCAGCTATTAAGCAATGTTCAGATCAGTCGCGTTGCAACATGATGTGTAGTCGTGTTGTAGGCTCTAGTATTCATCATCCATTATCTGCATTGGTTACACCCAAAGCACTGTCTGTTGAGTGTCAAACTTGATACGAACGTAGTTGATTTTTCTGTATGAAAGTACTGATTGTCACACTATGTGCATTGATGACATTATTCGGAGGGTTAATAGCGCAAGCAGATAATTTGTATAGCGATCCGCCCGATGTGGAGCTCACACAAAGCGATCTTAAAAAACTACATCAAAGACAGAGAGTTTTTAAGCAATATCAGCTTGACCAAAAAACTCGCGAAGTTGTCATATTTCGTGTGGCGGCAAGCGAACAAAAAATTTGGGAAACCATTCTCAATTATGCAGCGTACCCCGAGTGGGTCAAGGGTGTTAAGCATACCCACGTGTATAAAAGCGATGAAAAAAACTATTATGTAGAATTTCTTATTGGACATTGGTTATTGGGTGAGTTTGCTTACTCCGTACATCATTATCTTTCTGATGATTCATGGATGAAGTGGAAAATGGATGAGTCAAAACCCTCGGATTTTTTGTTCACCAATGGCTTCTGGAAAGTGCGCCCGGCTAAAAACGAAGCCAATGCATATAATGTTTTTTATTCTGCAGATTTGGAATTCAAACCGGCAAAATCTGCGTATACAACCAGAAAAGTAATTAAGGCAGGGCTCAAGCAAACTAGTGTTTGGTTAAGGCGAGAGGCTGAAAGGCTCAATTAAGATATAAGCAATGCACCAATAATGGTTTGCGCTTGAGAGTTATGTTCAGTGGTTTGAAATAAGCGCAACAGTGATAATCAAAATCAGTTGGCCGCTGATATTGCGGCCAACTGGAAAAGAAAATCAACTTGTAGCTAGAGTTGAAAACTTATCTTGGTAATCATCCATAGCTAATTGAATCACTTTTTCAGCATGCTCACGACCGTAAGCGTCGCCAACGTGTACTTTAGACTCTTCTCCGGGAAGAGATTTATAAGTGCTGAAGTAATGTATTAAGCGTTCAACAATCGATCCAGGTAACTCAGAGATATCTTGCACACTTGACCATACGTGGTCTTTTTGTAGAACAGCAATAATTTTGTCGTCGGCTTCACTGTCATCAAGCATGGGTAGTCCACCTACAATACGTGCATTGAGGATCAGCTCAGCGCGGTCGATTGGCCGGTCACTAACGACGCAAATATCCAATGGGTCGTGATCACCATGTTTGGCGCCTTGCATAAGCGAGCCAACCCTGTCACCGCAATAAGTTTGCGGTATGAATCCATACAGTGTCGGCGGAAGTGAAGAGGTGCGATGTGGGCGATCAACTCTCAAGTAACCTGTTTGTTTGTCTACTTCATATTTAATATGGTTGAAAGGCGTACTTTCAATGTAAGCGTGTACGACTTTTGGAGGTATTGGTCCAACGTCGATTCCATGCCAAGGGTGTGGCCGCCAACGGTTAAATGAAGATGACATCTAATTTTCTCTCCTTAGAAATAATAGTCTACTAAAGTGGCATAGATAATTATGCCATGTACTGTTATGTAACAATTTAAAAAGGTTTTATGTAAACAGATAATTGAAATGTAATAATATCGAAATTAATTACATTATGCTTGTATTACTTTTACCTGCCACCATTCGCAGCAAGGGAACGATCATTGCAACGAATCTCAGGACACATTGCATGATTGTTAGGATTCGCTGTTAAGCTTTTTAACTCATTCAGTGTGGCAGTTAATTCTCTATGATTTGCACCGTCAAGCCGAATCGCGCAGCTTGCTGCTTTTAATGCGGTGACTTCGCAACCGAGCTCAAAAGCACTATAGGCAAAATTGTTAAGTGCTTGTGCAGATTGTGTGTCTAATTGCAGTGCTTGCTTATAAGCTTGGCTAGCTGCTAAAGGTTCTTTAAGTAACATATGTGTATTGGCAATGCCGACCTGCGCGGTAAAGTTTTCTGGCCAACGTTCTATGATTGCAGCATAAGTTAATTGGGCGGCACGATATTTACCAACCTTTTCTAAGTCCAATGCCGCCTGTATGGCCTCAGTTTCATTTGCGCTACTGGGAATGTCGCCAGCTGGCACGGCAACCAGCGCCCAATATTCGCCTCGGCGCCAGGTATTCTCTAGTGTTGTCCAGGCACTTCTATAGTATTCGTGACGGCCGCTGTGCAGTAAGAAGTAACCATTATTTGGGTCTCTGCCAGTAACCACAGAGTAATGCCAAACCGGATAAATATTAAAAGCTAAATTTTGCAGAATAATCACAGGACGTTCAGCATTAATTTCGGCACGCAATGAAGCAAGATCCATATTCATGGTGAATGCCACAAGATCTAAATTTCGTGCAGCTGCTTGCATTTCGATTTGCAAGCTACCTTTTTTATCTGGAATATAAATTTGCTGTGCGACTTGTTCTGCTGTGATTGAGTTACCATAGTAATTTGCCACCATAGCTAATGCTGCAGGACCACAGTGATTATCAGTTTGCTCAATAAAAGGCACATCTATTTTGATGTCTGTGGGTAAATGCTGGGGTTGTTTAGGAATAACACGGTCGGCAACAGCAATTGCAGTGCAACCGGCAAGGAAATACTGCAAAGCCAGTAAAATAATAGTAAGCCGGAACATCAAAAGGTAGTGGTTAAATCGGTAAAGCCCATGAGTTCAAGCATGAACACTATGGGACCGGTGGCAAATAGCACCAACCCAACTCCGCTAGCAGCAGGTAGATCATCAAATTGCTGTGCTAATTGTTGTATTTCTTGATCTGTTAACTGATCTATACGCTGCTGAACATGGGCGGGATCCACTCCGTGTGCAAGTAGGACTTGCTTAACATCGTCACGCAGCAATGTTGACTGAATTAATTGGCGTTCACTTTTAACAGGTGTATTAACATTGAATTGTTCGGTAGTGATCATGCCAGCAAACGCAACATTCACCATGCACAGGCACAACAAACCACATGCCCATGATCGAAGGTTTGAAGTGATGATCGCGTTCATAATATTAAGCACCAGAAAAATTTAGATAATTCTTGTACTTTTAGTGACTTACGTCAAGTATTTAAAAAAATGCTACAGTCTATCGGGGGAACAATACCAGATGTTCTAAGTCGAGCCCAATTCCTAACGGTTTTCCTATGTCGTGGTCATGATGGCTGGATGCATAGCACAAAACAGTGTGGCCATTGGGTAGGCGTAATGTGTAAAGAAACTCTGCTCCAAGGAAGCGTTTTTCTTCAACGATGGCAGTGACCTGGCTATTATCATCGTGCGGGATATCATCCGGCCTGACTAGCAAATCGGCTTTGTCACCTTGCTTGAACGCAGGATCGATCTCACCATGCAGCTTACCAAACACGGTTTCAATATGCTGGCTATCTATAATTGTGGCCGGAATTAAATTGCCTAATCCCACAAAGTCAGCAACGAAGCGTGAGACAGGTTGATGGTAAATATTATAGGGTGTGTCGAATTGTATAATTTTTCCTTGTTGCATTATGCCAATCCAGTCTGCGACATTAAACGCTTCTTGTTGGTCATGAGTAACTAGTATCGCGGTCATTTGTTCCTGTTTAAGAATATCTCTAACTTGCGTGGCTAATTGTTCTCTTAAGTCTGGGTCAAGGCTGGAAAAAGGTTCATCAAGTAATAATATAGAAGGTTTGGGTGCCAGCGCACGTGCCAGAGCGACCCGTTGTTGCTGTCCACCTGAAAGCTCATGCGGATATTTTTGATAGTGACTTGAATGAATTTCCACTAGGTCTAATACATGCTTAGACTGTTGCTGAATATAACTTTTATTTGCTTTGCGAATGCCGTAAGCAACATTGTCAAAAACAGTCAGATGTGGAAACAGTGCAAGATCCTGGAACATCATGCCAATGTTGCGTGATTCGGGTGCGATAGATTTTTGCGGTGTGCTAATGATTTGCTGATCAACTTCTATGCTGCCGTGATCAATATTATGCAAGCCTGCAATAGCACGTAATAAAGTGGTTTTACCGCAGCCACTTGGTCCCAGCAAGCTAACGATGTCATGTGCATTTACTTGTAACGAGATATTGTCGAGGATGTTTATTTGCTGATGACAGGCAGAGACATCCTGGATATCAAGGAGTGGTTTAGTGTTCAGCGCTTTATCTGGCATTTGCTTTAATTGAGATATTCAGAAGAATTACGGGAATAATACCTGTAAACACAATTGCAAGTGCAGCCGTTGAAGCGTCAGCCAGACGCTCGTCTGATGCAAGTTCATAAGCGCGCACAGCAAGGGTATTAAAATTGAATGGACGCATAATTAAAGTGGCAGGTAATTCTTTCATTACTTCCACAAATATAAGTAATGCTGCGGTTAGTAATCCACTGCGAATTAAAGGTAAGTGGATACTGCGCAATGTAGTTATCAGATTATTGCCAAGTAGACGCGAGGCTTCATCGATGGAGTGGTTGATTTTGCTTAAGCTTGCTCCCACAGTTTGCAGGCCTAGTGATAAGAAGCGGACAGTATGGGCGAACACCAGTGCAAAAATAGTACCCGTGAATATAAGACCTGAGTTTATGCCGAATTCGCTGGCAAGAAAATTGATTAACCAATTATCCACTTTGCCAAATATGATAAGTGTGCCGACGGCAATAATAGTGCCGGGTACTGCGTAACCCATGGCGCAAAGATTAATTAAGCCCTGCATTAATGAATTTTGGCTGGCTCGTTTCCCATAAGCCAGGATGGTGGCAATTAAAAGGGTTAACAATGCTGCGCTAGCAGCAAGTATAAAGCTATTAAATGCAAGCACCCAGAATTCACTATTTACTGTAGTACTTGCGGTTTTAAGGGCCCAGTCACTTAGTTGTAGCATGGGAATAATAAAGCCAACTAAAGGCGGGATAAAGCAGGCAATAAAAGCAAGTGCTGCACTGGATTTGCGTAATTTAATTGGTAGGTTTTTTTGCGCTGTATTATTAGTATTATGATAACGAATCCTTTTGCGCTGGCGTTGTTCTAGAATAAATAAAATGAAGACTGTCAACATAAGAAGGCTAGACAGCTGTGCAGCGGTGGCAGGTTCGCCGAATCCAAACCAAGTTCGAAATATGCCTGTGGTAAATGTATCAACCCCAAAGTATTGCACCGTTCCATAATCCGCTAGTGTTTCCATTAAGGCGAGAGTAATGCCTGCGGCAATAGCGGGGCGTGCAAGAGGAATAATAATTGTAAAAAAACGTTCAATGTTGCTTGCTCCCAGAGTACGCGCTGCATCAATTACATTGCTGGATTGAACAATAAGCGTGGAGCGCGTGAGCAAAAACACATAAGGATAGAGGACAAATGAAAACATAGTGATCGCTCCACCAAGCGATCGAATTTCTGGAAACCAATAATCACCATAGCCCCAGCCAAATACTTCGCGCAAATAAGATTGGATAGGCCCACTGTAATCAAGTACTCCAGTATATGTATAAGCGATGATATAGGCTGGAACTGCGAGAGGTAATAGCAGTAGAAATTCCAGAATACGCTTGCCCGGGAAAGAATAGAGTGCGCATAACCATGCGGCTGGAACGCCAATTATAAAGGTTCCTATGGCAACACCAATGGCTAACAAGAAGGAATTTTTTACATACTCAAGCAATACATGCTCAATCAAATGTTGCCACGTATCAGTACGTGGATGTAGATTAAATTGAAGTACAACCAGTAATGGTAAAGTGATAATAAGTGTGATTGCTGTAATAGCAATGAACCACTGAGGTGAAAAACTCCCACGCAACATTAAGCATGTTGCGTGGGGAAGAAATACTGGCTGCCATGTGTTAGCTGTTAAAAGTTATTTTTGCTATTGGAGGTTTATCTCCATTTGGCTTTATCCATGACTTGCACAGCCGTTGCGTTAAGTTCGCCTAATTGGCTTAAGTTAAGAGTATCTGCTTTAAATGCACCCCAGTTTTCAAGAATTGAATTAGATGCAACGCCGTCTATGACAGGAAATTCTAAATTGACATCAGCATACCAAGCTTGTGATTCATCAGTATACAGAAATTTTATTAACTTCAGTGCAAGGTCAGTATTTTTGGCATTTTTTGTAATGCCTATTCCGCTAATATTAACATGTGTTCCACGATCGTTTTGATTGGGCCAAAATAATTTAACTTTTGCAGCGGTAGCTTGTTCTTCTTCTGAACCTTTCATCATGTTGCCTAAGTAATATGAATTAACAATAGCGATGTCACACTGTCCCGCAGCCACGGCTTTTACCTGATCACGGTCTCCGCCTTGAGGTTTACGGGCAAAATTCTGTATAAATTTATTGGCCCAGGCTTGTGTTGTTTCAATGCCATGATGTGCAATAAGTGAAGCTACTAATGACTGGTTATAGATATTGTTTGATGAGCGAATACAAATTTTATTTTTCCATTTTGAATCCGCCAAGTTTTCATAAGTCGATAAATCCTCAGCTTTTACATTTTCTGGATCACGGTATTGTGAAGGTGCTAACGCTAAGATTGAAGCATCAGTTATGGGTTGTAGTAATTCGGCTTGTTTGGCACGGTGTAAACGTCCTGCGTCTACAGTAATCAAAACATCTGCAGGAGAATGTTTACCTTCATTACTCAAACGCTCAATCAATGCATCGGCTTTGCCAGTGACTAGATTAACCTTTACGTTATGAGTCGTTGCAAATTGGTCAAGTAAAGGTTTGATAAGGGCTTCTTTGCGTGCAGAGTAAACATTTAGCTCCTCCTGGGCATATGTAAGTTGTGCGCATAGGCAGCAAAGTGTAATGTAAAGTATTGATTTAATATGAAGTTTCATGATTGCTAATCCATTTTTGGGGGTTATCTAATGGTCCATGCCGGCACTGATAATAACACAAATGAGATGTATTCTCATTTGTGTGTAAGATTATTTATATTTTTTGGGAAAAATATAAACCTTCTATATTCGGGCCTATGAATAATGCCATCGTCGTAAGCGAAGAAACCGAGTCACTGTGGACTGACTTTGTTACAACAAAATCACCTGCAAAAAATATTTTAGTCGAACAGGCAAATATAAAAACATTTTGGCAGCAAAGCGCTTATGTTGCGCGAACTAGTTGTAAGCATCCTGAATGGTTACAAGATGTAATTGAGAACCAAGATAATAGAGTGCTAGAGAAATTGTTTAATAGTTTCTCCGAAGTTCTCGCCAGTGTTGATAATGAAGATGAGTTTAAGCAGCAGTTGCGTATGTTGCGCCATCATTCCCATTTGTATATTTGCTGGAATGACTTAATCAAACAGCAAGAAATTTTCCAAGTTCTCAAACAGCTAAGCCAACTGGCTGATGAGTGTATGCGGTTAGCTGCGGATTGGTCACGTAAAGGGTTGCTAGAAAAATATGGAACACCACGTAATGAGCAAGGGGATATCGTACATCTTGTTGTTATTGCGATGGGTAAGTTGGGAGGTGATGAACTAAATTTCTCTTCTGATATAGATGTCATGTTTTGCTATTCCGATGCAGGTCAAACAGACGGTAAAATTTCAATTTCCAATCAAGAGTTTTTTTTTTATTCGTATTCTGTCTGAAATGACAGTAGATGGATTTGTTTACCGGGTTGATTGTCGATTGCGGCCATTTGGTGATTCCGGCCCGTTGGTGGTGAATTTCAATCATATTGAAGATTATCTGCATTCTCATGGACGTGAGTGGGAACGTTATGCTTATGTTAAAGCGCGTGTCATGTATGGCGCAGAAGAAGATAAGCAACGTTTTGAGCAAATGGTGTCAGCGTTTGTTTATCGAAAATATATTGATTTTGGTGTGATCAATACATTGCGTGAAATGAAAGGGTTGATCGCGCAGCAAATTATAAAAAAAGGCAACGTTGATAACATTAAGCTGGGTATTGGTGGAATTAGGGAGATAGAATTTATTGTCCAGTTTTTTCAATTAGTACACGGTGGGCGGAACCCAGCACTACAAACACGTAAAATTATTCAAGGCTTTGAGCAAATTGAAATTGCTGGGTATTTAGAAAAGAGTGAAGTTGAAGCATTGCTGTATGCGTATAAATTTTTGCGCCGAGTCGAAAATCGTATACAGATGGCTGAAGATATGCAAACACATGTGCTACCAAAGCAGCAAGAAGCACGCTTATTGCTGGCCCAGTCTATGGGTTATGAAGAGCTAAATAGCTTTGAGCGCGAACTGCAAACACAACGCGATAATGTTAATCGTATATTTAATAAAATACATGGTGATGATGTTGGAAATGATGAAGATGACTATGAAACGTTATGGGATAAGCTAACCAGTCTAAGTGAAGATGATTCTGTCGATACATCAGGAATAAGCGACTATAAAGATTTTGACCACGTCCTTGAAAAACTGAGATTGCTTATAGATGGTTCAGCCTATCGTCATCAAGACCATGAAGGCCGTGAAAGATTAAGAAAGTTCATTCCATGTTTTTTGCGTGAGCTCAAACAGGTCGAGTCGCCAGCTCTGGTGATAGATCGTTTATTTCTTTTGTTGCAGAGTATTTTGCGCCGCTCAGTTTATCTGGTTCTGCTTTATGAAAATCAAGATGTATTGAAGCAATTAATCGCGGTGACTTCTTCCAGCCCATGGATTGCAAGTCATATCACTTCTTACCCTTTGTTGCTTGATGAACTGGTGGTTCGCTCAGAGCAGGATTATTTGCTAACTAAAGAGCAAATTGGCAAGCAGTTTAACGACGAGGTATTGTCACATAAGGGTCTGGAATACGATGCAATATTGGAAAGGGTGCGACTATTTAAACATGCACGTGAACTGCGTGTTGCCTGTGCTGATGTGTTAGGGAAAATTCCACTCATGAAGGTGAGTGACCAATTAAGCTGGACTGCTGAGGTAGTGATTGATGGCTGTGTTAAATATTTAGAGCAGCAGTTTGATCCTGTAATGGAAGGCAATATGGCAGTGATTGCATTTGGAAAGCTGGGGGGTATTGAGCTGAGCTATGGTTCAGACTTGGACTTGGTTTATATCAGTAAGAATGAAAATCAAATTGACTATCCTGCCGATATTAAAGTCCCTTACATTGTTAAGGCGACTAAGTTTGCACAACGATTGACACAAATGCTTGCTCTGCAGACTGTTTCGGGCAAGCTTTACGATGTGGATATGCGCTTGCGGCCTGATGGGGAGTCGGGGCCAATGGTGCCACATTTTTCATTTGTACAGGATTATTATCAAACCCGCGCATGGACATGGGAAATTCAGGCGTTAGTGCGTGCGCGATGTGTTGCCGGATCTTTACAAGTAAAACAGCAATTTGAGCAAATGAGGCGGCAAATACTATGTCAGCCTAGGGATGCGAAAACGTTAGCACAAGAGGTGATTAATATGCGTGCCAAGATGCTGGAAACAAAAGCAAGCAAAACATCCGGCATATTCCACCTTAAAAACGACGAAGGAGGTATCACCGATATCGAATTTATGGTGCAATACGCGATTCTCGCACATGCACATAAAGATATGGAATTATGTGAGTATTCAGATAATGTGCGTTTACTCGAGCGCCTGGCTGGCGGTGGATTTATATCTAGTTCGATGGCAACAGAAATCACAGATATATATTGCCGGTTTCGTAACATTATGCATCGCATTGCACTACAGGCGAAAAAGCCTGAGGTGAGTGATGCTGAGTACCAAGCGGAACGAAGTGTCGTTCGAGACTGTTGGCAAAGAATTTTAGGCGAATAATAAAAAAGGAATAGGAGTCGAGTTATGTCGATGTCAGACCGAGAGGGAGTCATTTGGCGAGATGGCGAAATGATTGATTGGCGGGAAGCCGATACCCATGTATTAACACATACACTGCATTATGGTGCTGGTGTATTTGAGGGTGTGCGTGCTTATGACGCCAAGCAAGGGACGTCAATTTTCCGTTTGGATGATCATACAAAACGATTGTTAAACTCGGCAAAAATTATTGGTATGAAAGTGCCATTCACTCTTGAGCAACTTAATCAAGCGCAGGTAGATGTAGTGAAGGCCAATGACATGGATTATGGTTATATTCGCCCCATGTGTTTTTATGGTTCTGAAGCTATGGGTCTGAGAGCAGATAATTTAAAAGTACATTGCATTGTTGCGGCGTGGGAATGGGGCGCGTATATGGGCAAGGAGTGTCTGGAAAATGGCATTCGCGTTAAAACCTCTTCATATACACGACACCATGTAAATGCCACTATGTGTAAAGCAAAAGTGAATGGGCATTACGTTAACTCCATGTTAGCTCTACAAGAGGCTGCACAAGATGGTTATGACGAAGCGCTGTTGCTTGATCCGCAAGGATTTGTCGCTGAAGGTAGCGGTGAAAATGTATTTATTGTACGTGATGATGTGCTTTACACGCCGGAACTAAGTTCTGCATTAGATGGAATAACACGTAAAACAATTATTGGCCTTGCTGCTGAAATGCAAATTCCAGTGGTTGAAAAACAGATTTCTCGAGATGAAGTCTATATTGCCGATGAAGCCTTCTTTACTGGTACTGCAGCAGAGGTGACACCAATCCGCGAATTGGATAATCGTCCAATTGGTGCGGGTACGCGTGGGCCAATCACTGAAAAGCTACAGTCAAAATACTTCCAGATTGTTCATGGTGAAGTGGACAAATACGCGCATTGGTTAACGTCTGCTAACTAAATCGTATGCATCAAGTTTAAAAAATGAATGCTCATGTGCTAGTGGTTGGTGATGTCATGCTGGATCGATACTGGCATGCTAATGCCAATCGTATTTCGCCTGAAGCTCCTGTTCCTGTTGCAAGTATTACTGACACGCATGATAGAGCGGGTGGAGCTGCGAACGTAGCATTGAATATAAGCGCTCTTGGTTCAAAGGCGACACTTCTTGGTGCCATTGGTGAAGATCAAGAAGGTGTTAACCTGCAAACTTTATTGGCTAGCGAGAACATCCAAACGCAACTCGTTGCCCATCCATCTATTCGCACAACATCAAAAATTAGAATTGTTAGTCGTAACCAGCAACTCATGCGTTTGGATTTTGATGATAAGGCGCATGAATGTGCTGCTGATATTAATGCAGCGTTTACTACTTTAGTCGCAAATAGCGCTATTGTTATTTTGTCTGATTATGGCAAAGGCGTGTTGACAGATACACAAAGCATTATTCAAGAGGCAAATAAACTTAGTAAACGCGTTATTGTTGATCCTAAAGGGTCGGACTTTTCAAAATATAAAAATGCTTCTGTAATCACGCCGAACTATGCTGAATTCTGTGCCGTAGTAGGAGAGTGTGATTCTGAACAAGAGATTTATGACAAAGCTGAAAAGCTATGCGTGCAAAATAACTTTGAAGCCTTGTTAATTACCCGCAGCGAAAAAGGTATGACCTTGGTCATGCGTGATGGGGAAGTAACAAATTTTCCTGCCCAAAAGCGAGAAGTTTATGATGTGACAGGTGCAGGGGATACAGTGATTGCAGCATTTGCTATGAGTCTGGCGTCGGATCAGGATTTTAAGCAGGCCGCTTATGTTGCCAACGTTGCGGCCAGTATTGTGGTTGGGAAATTCGGTGCCGCAACCATATCAGCTGAAGAGCTTACCCACGGCATGCTAAGTTATGAGTCACCAAATAGTAAGTTAGTCAGCAGCGATTTTTTGGCTAAGCGTATTGAAGACGCACATGTGAAAAAGCAGACTGTAGTTTTTACTAATGGTTGTTTTGATGTGTTGCATAAAGGCCACGCGCATTTATTGCGTGAGGCATCGTCATTTGGTGACATTGTAGTGCTGGCGTTAAATTCGGATGAGTCTGTGCGGCGCTTAAAGGGCAATGACCGTCCTATCAACACTTTGCAAGACCGGGCCGAAATGCTTTCATATTTCTCAAGTGTGGACTGGATTGTGAGCTTTGATGAAGATACTCCTGAATCACTAATTAAATTATTGAATCCTGATGTTTTGGTTAAGGGTGGGGACTATACGCCAGAACAAATAGTTGGTGCTGAGCATGTGATTCAGCAGGGTGGGCAGGTGAAAGTTATTCCTTTTGTAGACGGCTATTCTACTAGTAATATTATTTCGTCAATCGTAGATAAGAGTTAATTCCTGACAGTCATGTCAAGAGCTTGCTGCAGAGCCTTATTCATAGATCTGTGAAAAGTGCACGGTTATTGTAATGTGTCATAAGGTATATTGGCGGCAGCTGAAGGGAGTTCACATTTTTGTCTATGAAAGAGTTTATTGTCACATTTAATCTGCTTGCTGAGGACTATGATCAAGCAAAAAAGATAAGTGAGCCTATTTGCACATACTTTTTAAAAGATAATATGTGTACATTGGAGTCAGTCAGAGCGAAGAACCCTGAATCTGCGCGCAGGAATTCTAATAGTAGTGGACGTAGAAAGACAGATAAATCGTGGCTGAATAGTTTTGGTTATCATGAGAAGTAACCGTTATTCTTAAGTTAGTTTCTTTTTTTACTGTGCTTGATCCATTTATAAATATTAAATCCACCCCGCATCCAGAACTTTAAAATTAACCGTTCGGCTAATGTTGGTTTTCTTCCCAGGTAATATTCCAGGCATTTAGTGCTATCAATATTATGTACATAAAAGCGTCGAATGCAGCGGATATCATAAATTTTCTTGCGCCATGCTTTCTCGTTGTCTGCATAATGCACTTTATCTAAATCTATTAGTGTAAATTTCATTTGCCCCACTGACTCAGGTGTCAGTTGGCTGATGTCCGTTACGGGCGAACAAAGTAGAAAATTTCCTGCATGTGGATCTCCATGGCGAATTTTATTGCTATGTAGTATGCGAATAATATTTCCCAGAGATAGTGCAATGGCAGAAATCACGCTGTGAGCATTAGGGTTTTTTTCACTGATTTTCTCGCACAAATCATACACTGACATGCTTGCGTCAACTTTTTCATACAATAAATAAGATTTCCCACTTTCAGTTTGCCGCTTGCATGTCCAGTGGGCGATGACTTTTAAACTGTCGATGTTGATTTTTTCTAAAGCAATGCCACCATAGTAAGCGTTTAAGCTATAATTTTTAAACAAGCCAACCAGCATGAGGTTAAGTTTGCGATACCAGCGATAATGCTCGGAAATTTGTGAAACTTTTAGTACCGCCTGTTTATTTAATGCATCGAGATGGAATGTATATAAATTGTTGCGTTTGCGGCTATGTAGCTGCATGTGATTACTGGGGATTTCGCACTGTTCAAATTGGATATTTTTAATCCACTGCTCCAAATTAATATTGTTAGCATGTGCAGGGTGTATGACATACTTACCCAGAGTGTAGTTTTTTGCAGATTGACGAAGATGGCTGGGGATAAACACAATAA
>JGI12316J14372_10003789_pt1 | contig 13791 bp, 11 predicted proteins | sample MarCyaLeptolynsp_FD_14372 | JGI IMG/M metagenome (IMG submission 14372) | reverse complement strand
TGTCTGTGGCGGCAACACGCGGGTGCGCGCGTTCCAGCTTACAGGAGATCCCTGGGCGGAAGATCCCGCCTGTTACCTCAACGACACGGAGATCGGTGTAAGCGGTCGAACACGCCGGGTCGAGGTCACGCCATTTCGCGGAGTGCGCCATGTCGAACCTGCCGAATAGGATTGCGCTTGCGGCGGCCTTGATCCTNGGGTGCTGGTCGGCTCATGCCGGGCCGCGTGCCGTGGAAACACTTTACCGCGACAATTGTGCGTCCTGCCATGGGCCGACGCGCCTGGGANGGACCGGACCGGCACTGTTGCCCGGTTCTTTGGGCAGGCTCAAGCACAAGGCCGCGATCAAGGTCATCGCCCATGGGCGGGTGGCAACGCAGATGCCCGCTTTCTCAGACAGCCTCGGCGCAGAAGACATCAAGGCGCTTGCGGACTACATCTACACCCCGCCGGCAACAGAACCGAAATGGGAGATTGCGGCTATCGATGCAAGTCGGTCGCTTTCCGAGACGGACGCACCTGTCTCCGGGCCGGCGTTCGGCGCCGATCCGCTCAATTTGTTCGTTGTCGTGGAAACCGGCGATCATCACGCGACGATTCTCAACGGCGACACCTTTGAAGCTCTGGCCCGCTTCGAGACCCGTTTCGCGCTTCATGGCGGTCCGAAATTCACACCTGACGGGCGCTATGTGTTTTTCATGTCGCGTGACGGTTGGGTAATGAAATACGACCTTTGGGCGCTTGCCGTCGTCGGCGAGGTACGTGCGGGCATCAATTCGCGCAACATTGCGATTTCCAGGGACGGCAGGCATCTGGCTGTCGCCAATTACCTGCCGCACACGCTCGTCATCCTCGGTACCGACGATCTCCAGGTCGAAAAGGTCTTTCCGGTCGTCGACCGTTCGGGCATGTCGTCCCGCGTCTCCGCTGTTTACCAGGCACCGCAGCGCGACAGTTTCATCGCGGCTCTCAAGGATGTGCCGGAAATCTGGGAAATCGCCACGGATCCCGACGCTCCGCCGGTCTATGACGGGCTGGTTCACTCCCATGAAAAGGGCATGGTGGAGGGGCTCGCCAGCTCAAGCGGACTGTTTGCCCTGCGCCGGATCGAAACCCCGGAACCGCTCGACGATTTTTTCTTTGATCCGTCCTATCGGCATCTGATCGGATCGGCACGGGACGGTTCATCGGCAATCGTCGTCAATCTGAATGTCGGACGCGATATCGCCCGCATCGATCTGCCGGGCCTGCCGCATCTCGGATCCGGCATCTCCTGGACCTATCAGGCAAGAACCGTGATGGCGACACCCCACCTTAAGGAAAGCCGGCTGACAATTATCGATCTGGAGGACTGGTCGGTTCTGAAAACGATCGAGACCAGTGGCCCGGGTTTCTTTCTGAGAAGTCACGAGAACACGCCTTACGCCTGGACCGACGTGTTTTTCGGTCCCAATCGCGACCTTATGCATGTGATCGACAAGCGGACGCTGGAGATCGTCAAGACATTGCGCCCCGAACCGGGCAAGACGGCCGCACACGTCGAATTCGATCGGGACGGCAGCCATGCCATCGTTTCCATCTGGGACCGGGACGGAGCCATAATTGTCTACGACGCGGCGACCCTGGAGGAGGTCAAGCGCATTCCAATGTCCAAACCGTCGGGTAAGTACAATGTCTGGAACAAGATTACTTTCTCTAGGGGAACAAGCCACTGATGGCCGCGCCGCCGGGATGGTCGCCGCGCCCTCGTTGCCAGCACTCCTGATTGTAGCGCACGGCGAACGCGGAGGAGTGGGTTCGGATCGTTTGGTTCACGATCTTGTCGGCCGGTTTCGAGCGAAAGGCCGGTTCCGGTCTGTTCAGGCCTGTTTTCTCAGCAAGTCACCCAGTCTCACCGATGCCTTGGCCAAGATGCCGGCCGGCCCACTCGTCATCTACCCGATGTTCATGAGCGACGGATACTTCGTCAGGCGCGCGATTCCGAAAGCCATCGCCTCCGCATCGGCCGAAGGTTGCGCCGGGAATTACCGGATCGAACTCGTGCCGCCGTTCGGGCTGAGCCCCGATTTGCCGGGCCTGGTTGCCCGTTTGGCCCGGGGAACGGCGTCGGGCTGTGGACAATCATCAAGGGACTGCAATGTCCTTCTGGTTGCCCATGGATCAAAACATGACAGCGCTTCGCGGCACGCCACTCTGCGCCTTGCAGACTCGCTGGAAGAGACCGGATTGTTTGCCGGCGTCGATCAATGTTTCCTTGAGGAGGTTCCTTTTGTCGATGACCGGCTGGTTGCAGTTCAGGGGCCGGTGATTGTTGTCGGTCTGTTTGCCGGGGAGGGCATGCATGGTGCCGTCGACTTGCCGGGTGCCGTCGAAAAATCGCGCCGCACCGACATCGTTCTTGCCGCGCCCTTGGCACGCGATGGAGGGGTGCCGGACCTTGTCCAGGGCGATCTGAACCGGTTCCTCGACAAGATCGAAGACATGTACGTCATCGAACTCTGACTTTCGCCGGGATTAGGCCACCTGCACGTCCAGCCCGGACTTCTGAAGCGCATCGGCTGTCGACTTTGGAAGGGGCTTGTCCGTGATCAGGCGCTCTGCATCAGGGCTGCGGGCCAGACGCACGGGGCCGGTAACGCCGAGCTTGAAGTGGTCGGCAAGAAGGAACGATCGGGTCGAGCTCTCGATCATTTGTTCACGCAATGCAACGCCATCGCGGGTGAAGTCGGTGAACAACCCGGCATTGGTAATTCCGCCCACGCCAATCAAGGCAAAATCGGTGCGATACCGGGTAAGCATGTCCAGCGTGTCCAGACCGATCGTGTAATGTTCATCGGCGCAAAACGTTCCGCCAAGCAATTTTGTCTCCCGCGCCGTCGGCGCAAATGTGGCCGCAACCAGGAGATCGTTTGTATAGATCGTCAGGTTCTTGCAACGGGTCGCCATTTCACGCGCCGCCGCCTGTGTCGTGGTTCCGCTGTCCACCATCACTGACGCACCGTCGGGGATCAGTTCCGCAACAGCCTTTGCTATCGCCCGTTTGCCCTGCGGGTTGACGTCCGCACGTTCGCTGAATGCCGCTTCGGCGCGTTGAATGCGGACAGCACCGCCACGAACCTGTTTCAGCCGGCCTTCCTTGGACAGAAGCGCTATATCCTTGCGGATGGTTTCCCTCGATGCATTCAGGAGATCGCTCAGTTCCTTTATGGAGATGGCGTCTTCCCGATCGAGATGATCGAGGATCAGCGTATGGCGTTTCTGCACAAGAAAGGTCATCTTCGGCGTCCTGGCAATTCGTCCCCAGCAGTTTTTGCCGATTTGGGATTGTGGATTGCCGGCAAATGTCCCCGAAAACGGCGTTGAATTCAACTGCAACACCAAAAGTTTCGCTCGCTTGCGATATTTTTTGCCAAAAAATGCCAAATTATGCCAAAATAATCCAACAAGCATCCGCGCAGAGATTTTGGATCGGAGAGGATTATGACTCAAAGTACCATTCCCGCCCATGCTCGCGCGGTGATAATCGGCGGCGGCGTAATCGGTTGTTCCGTCGCCTATCACCTGGCAAAACTCGGATGGCGGGATGTGGTCCTCCTCGAGCAGGGTCAACTCAGTTGCGGCACGACCTGGCACGCCGCTGGATTGGTCGGCCAGTTACGCAGCCAGGTTTCCATGACCGGTCTGATCCGATACTCCACCGAGCTTTATGCTGACCTGGAAACGGAAACCGGCCTGGCGACCGGATGGCAGAACTGTGGATCGCTCGCTGTTGCCCGCACAGACGACCGAATGACGGTGCTGCGTCGAATGGCTGCTTCGGCAAGGGCGCATGGCGTTGAAGTCGAGGTGATTACCGCTGCAGAAGCCGGTGACAAATGGCCGATCATGGCTCTGGATGACCTCAAAGGGGGGTTATGGCTTCCCGGTGATGGAAAAGCCAATCCGACGGACCTGACCCAATCCCTGGCCAAGGGCGCGCGCAACTGCGGCGCCGGAATTTTCGAACGCACGAAGGTTACGGGAATTGTTGTCGAAAACCGGCGCATAAAGGCGGTGACGACTGACGCGGGTACCATCAACACCGAAATTATCGTCAATTGCGCCGGGCAATGGGCGCGGGCGCTCGGGCTGCGCAACGGTGTCAATATTCCGCTTCATTCCGCAGAGCACATGTATGTCGTCACTGAGAAAATCGAAGGTGTTCAACCCGACCTGCCAGTGCTGCGCGATCCGGATGGATACATCTACTTCAAGGAGGAAGTCGGGGGATTGGTGATGGGCGGCTTTGAGCCGGACGCAAAACCCTGGGCGCGCGATGGCATACCCGAGGATTTCGAGTTTACGCTGTTGCCGGACGACTGGGAGCAATTCGAAATCTTGATGCAGAACGCAATTATTCGCGTTCCGCAGTTGGCCGACAGCGGAGTTCGCAAATTCTACAATGGCCCGGAGAGTTTCACGCCGGACAACAACTTTCTCCTGGGCGAGGCGCCCGAACTGAAGAACTACTTCGTCGGCGCCGGATTCAATTCGATGGGAATTGCCAGCGCGGGCGGCGCCGGCAAGGCCTTGGCGGAGTGGATCGTCACCGGTGCTCCGACTTTGGACCTCTGGCCGGTAGATATTCGAAGGTTCGCCGGGTTCAACAACAATCCGAATTGGCTGCATGACCGGGTGAAGGAAACACTCGGCCTGCATTACGCCATGCCCTGGCCGAACAGGGAACTGGAAACCGCGCGCGCCCTCCGCCGATCTCCGCTCTACGATCGTTTGGCGCAAAAGGGTGCCCGGTTCGGATCAAAAATGGGCTGGGAGCGGGTAAACTGGTTTGCAGGACAGTGCGGTTCCGCCGAAATGTCCTACACGTTCCAGCGGCCGGATTGGCACGAGGCGGTCGGTCGCGAACACCGGGCCGCCCGCGAAACCGCGGCATTGTTCGATCAGACATCGTTCGGCAAATTGTTGGTTCAGGGGAAAGACGCCTGTGCAGTGCTGGACCGCCTTTGTGCCGGCGGCATGGACGTGCCCGTCGGCCGTTCGGTCTACACCGGCATGCTGAATGAGCGTGGCGGCTATGAAAGCGACTTGACCGTCCTGCGGCTCGCCGAGGATCGCTTCCTCGTCATCACCGGTTCGGCCCAACCTGTCCATGATCTGGATTGGATCAATCGGCATACTCCCGAAGATGCGCATGCAACGGTGACGGACATGACATCCGCATGGTCGGTGCTTGCGGTTATGGGCCCGAACAGCCGGCGGATCCTGAAAAAGCTGACCGGTGCCAACCTCTCGAACGCCGCGTTTCCCTTTGCAAGTGTGAGGGAGATCGACCTGGGATATGCAAATGTGTTCGCCAATCGCATGAGCTATGTCGGCGAACTCGGCTGGGAATTGATCGTGCCAACGGAAATGACCGTCGGCGTTTACGAGGACCTGATGCGCGCGGGAGCGGATGAGGGCCTGGTCGACGCTGGATATTATGCGCTTGAGGGATTGCGCATCGAAAAGGGTTATAGAGCTTGGGGGCGCGAACTCGGTCCGGACCTGAATCCCTTCGAGGCGGGCCTTTCATTCGCGGTCGATATGAACAAACCCGTTCGGTTTATCGGCAGGGCAGCGCTCTCGGAGATGGGCCGGCCCAGATTTCTGAAACGACGCATCGTGCAGTTTCTCCTGACCGACCCACAGGCAATGGCCTGGGGAGGAGAAGCTGTATTGCGCAACGGAGTCGAGATTGGCGAGGTCCGGTCCGCAGCCTATGGCCACACACTGGGCGGGTCGGTCGCACTCGCCCTGATCGAGCAGGAAACAGGTGTAACCGACGAATTCCTGGTCGACGGAACCTACGAAATCGACCTCGCCGGAGCCCGCGTGCCGGCGATCGCCCACAAGCGCACCCCCTATGATCCGAAATCGGAACGCGTGAAGCAGGATGATTGATGCACGAAAGGTTCTTCCCCGGACAAGCCCTCTGCTGACAAGACCCCGTCGGCGGACAAGTGATAAGAGAACCGGGATCGAGCAGGCAAACCGATGGATTGATAGTGTGCAACAACCAACGATGATCGAAGGCGGATGCCTGTGCGGAAAAATTCGCTACAGGGCCTCCGGCGCACCGCAGGGGGCAGGATATTGCCATTGCCGCAGTTGCCGGCACCACACCGGCGCACCCGTCGCCGCGTTCGCGGTGTTTACGGCTGAACAGGTGCAATGGGTTTCCGGTCAGCGCACACGGTACGAATCCTCACCGGGGGTTTTTCGAGGGTTTTGCGGCGAATGCGGTACATCCATGACATTCGAGGCGAATGACGGCGAATGTGATCTGGTCGAATTGCATGTCAGCACCCTGGATTCACCGGAAACCGTCCCGCCGAATGAACATACGCACTACGGTGAACGGATTTCCTGGCTCCGCCTGGTGGACGACTCACCCCGATATCCGGCCTCAATGAAGTGATGTGAGCGGCCGGAAGACTCCTGGCCGGGCGGCCAACAGCCGCGGGTTCCGCACAACCGTCCTCACGGTGCCGGACCGTTCATGCCTGCAATCAATGCAAAGCCTGTTTTTCGGCCATCGCCATGAAGGCACGAATCAATTTGCCGCCGTTGCGCTCCCGCAGACAGATCAACGCCTCGTCCATGAGCATGGCAGGACCGGAAATCGGGATTTGCACAAGCCGGGTGTCGACGCCGAACTCCGTTGTCGCCACGACCCCGATACCGGCGCCCGACGCCACGATTTCGCGAACCGCTTCACGCCCTTCCGCCTCAATGTCGGCCTTCAATTCGATGTTGGCGGAGCGGGCCGCTTCTTCCAGTTTGGCCCGGGTCTTCGATCCCGATTCCCGGAGCACCAGGGGATAACTTGCCAGGTCCTCGAAGGTCAGCGATTTGATGCCTGCATAGGGAGACGTCTTGCTTGCAAACGCAACGATCGGCGTGGAACTCAGTTTGAGGACATTGATGTCCTTGTTGTACGGCACCTCGCCGAGGACTCCGAGATCGGCGTCATAGCGGTACAGTGCATTCACCACTTCCTCGGTGTTCCCGGTGCGCATGGAAATGAAGATCTTGGGATATTTTGATCGAAACATGCTGAGGACCGGCATGACGTGATGCGCGGAATCGGCGATTATGCGTAAGGTGCCGGAACTGAAGGCCCGGCTTTCCGACAACAGTTCGAGCGCTTGTCGCTCGTTTTCGAAGAGCCGGTTGGTCACTTCCAGCAACTTCGTTCCGGCCTTTGTCAGGGCCACCTGCTTCTTCACACGATTGAAAAGGAGAATGTCGTACTCCTCCTCGAGCTTTCGGACCTGATCCGATATCGCCGGCTGTGTCAGGCAAAGCGCCTCGGCGGCACGGGAGAACCCGCCGCATGTCGCGACATAATGGAAAGCGCGCAGTTGAACATAACGCATGCAAGGCCAATCCATTGCTCAAATCTATAGAAGGATCGAATATAGCGATTTGATCGTTGGATGAAACCATGAAATTGATGCCAAGTCTTCAGAATGAAACGCACAGGGAAACCGGCCGGCGGCAACGATCGGGCCAGCCAGGCCAATCTGCCCGGTNGGGCCGGGCCGGTATCTTGACGGAGAAAAGTCATGTCACAATCATCAGACATCCCGATGCCGGCGATCGGCAAACCGGTGATGGGCGAGCCCTATCTGCTGACCCCGGGGCCCTTGACGACATCGGAACAGGTCAAGCGGGCGATGTTGCGCGACTGGGGGTCTCGAGACGTTGATTTTCAGCACATGACCGCTGAAATTCGGCGCCGCATTCTCGCCCTGACCGGCGANGAGAACGATGACTATGATTGCGTCCCGATCCAGGGCAGTGGAACTTTCGCCGTCGAAGCCATGCTTGGGGCATTTGCACCCAGGCACAAGAAAACGCTGGTTCTTGTGAATGGCGCGTATGGCAAACGGATCGCCCAGACCCTTGATGTGATCGGACGCCCGTCCGTTGTCATCGACAAGGGTGATTACATCCCGCCGCGCGCCGAAGAAGTTTCGGCGGCGCTTGCAGCCGACAGCGACATCAGCCATGTCGTGGTCGTGCATTGTGAAACCAGTTCCGGCATTCTCAACCCGATCAAGGAGATCTCGGAGGCGGTCTATGCCGCTGGCGCCAGATTGCTGGTCGACAGCATGAGTGCGTTCGGGGCCATTCCCCTCGATCTCCGCGAAGTCAGATATGACGCCATGGTCTCTTCGGCGAACAAATGCATCGAGGGCGTTCCCGGGTTTGGGTTCATCGTTGCCCGGAAATCCGAGATTGCCGGCTGCAAGGGAATGAGCCACTCGCTGAGCCTCGATGTGCATGCCCAGTGGGATAACATGAACAAGACCGGGCAATGGCGGTTCACACCGCCAACCCATGTGCTGGCCGCATTCCTGGAAGCGCTGCGGATCCACGAGGCCGAAGGCGGTGTTTCAGGACGGGGCGCCCGCTATCGCCGCAACCGGGATGTCCTGGTCAAGGGGATGCGTGGACTTGGCTTTGAAACCCTTCTACAGGACGAATGGATGGCTCCGGTCATCGTTACGTTTTTCAATCCGGTTCATGCAAAATTCGATTTCGAGGAATTCTACGGACTGTTGAACAAACGGGGCTTTGTGATCTATCCCGGCAAGCTCACCGTCGTTGATAGCTTCCGTATCGGCTGCATCGGCTGGCTGGACGAAGCCGTCATGCAGGACGTCGTGCGTGCGATCGGTGAGGCCCTTGCGGAAATGGGTGTTGACGATGCAGCGCCATCCGACGCCGCTCTGGAAGAACGCTCCAAGCTCGCTGCTTAACGCCAACCGACGACTCAGCGACCCAAATTGTGAAATGAGAAACCCATGAATCATATGTCTCCGAACGATGTGGTCGCAAACGGCCGTACGTATGCCCGGCCGAAAGTCACCGCAATCGCGATTTGCCTTGACGGGTGCGAACCGGCCTATCTTGATGTTGCAATAGAAGCCGGCCTGATGCCGACTTTGAAGCGCATTCGTGAAACCGGGACGGTCCGCACCGCGCACAGTGTGATTCCGTCTTTCACCAATCCGAACAATCTGTCGATCGCAACCGGCCGGCCGCCGGTCGTCCATGGCATCTGCGGCAATTTCCTGTTCGATCCGGATACAGGCGAGGAAGTGATGATGAACGATGTCCGCTTCCTGCGCGCGCCGACCCTGTTTCAGGCCTACTACGATGCCGGTGCGAAAGTCGCCATCGTTACGGCAAAGGACAAACTGCGCGCATTGCTTGGCGCGGGCCTCAAATTCGACGAAGATCGCGCCCGATGCTTTTCCGCCGAGAAATCCGACACGACGACGCAGGGCGAACATGGTCAGGACAATGCATCCGACTGGCTCGGTTTCCCGGTTCCGGAGGTCTATTCCGCGGAATTGTCGGAATTCGTGTTTGCGGCCGGTGTGAAGCTTTTGAAGGAATGGCGCCCCGACGTCATGTACCTGACCACCACCGATTACGTTCAGCACAAATATGCGCCGGGAGACGCCGAGGCGAACGCATTTTACGAGATGTTCGATCGCTACCTCACCGAACTCGACGCGCTCGGCGCGGCGATCGTTGTAACTGCCGACCACGGTATGAAGCCGAAGCACCATGCCGACGGCTCGCCCCAGGTCGTTTATGTGCAGGATCTCCTTGATGAATGGCTCGGGGAGGCGGCGGCTCGCGTGATTCTTCCGATTACCGACCCCTATGTCGTGCACCATGGAGCGCTTGGGTCGTTTGCGACCGCCTATCTGCCTGCGGATGCCGATCGCGCATCGCTTATTCAGCGCCTCCTGGCGATCGACGGCATCGATGTCGTTCTTGGCAAGGAGGATGCATGCCAAAGGTTTGAACTTCCGACGGATCGGATCGGCGATATCGTACTGGTTTCCGGTGAGAACATGACGATCGGCACATCCGAACACCGTCACGATCTGGCCGCGCTCAACGAGCCTCTACGCTCCCATGGCGGGCTTTCGGAACAGGAAGTCCCTTTTATCGTCAACCGCGTACTGGATCTTCCCGACGCGCCCGAGCTTCGTAATTTCGACGCGTTCTACTATTCTGCACAGGCCTCGGCTCAATAATCGGATCAATCCATCGGAGCCCTGAATGGCTCCGAACTTTTGGCCAATCGGTTTGGCCGCAAAAGGAAGCAAAGACATGGATCAAGTCAACAAAACCGGCATCCGCCATGAACCGATGCGTATTGCGGGCCGTAAAGTCGATGCCGATGGGGTGATCGATGTCGAATATCCCTATACCGGCGAAGTGATCGGAACGGTTCCGGCGGGGGGTGCGCGGCACGCGCGCGAGGCCCTGGAGATTGCGGCCGGCTACGAATCCAAACTGACCCGATACGAACGCCAGCAGATCCTGTTCAAGACAGCCGACCTGCTGGTGAACCGTCGCGACGAGATATCGGATATCCTGACCCTCGAATTGGGAATTTCCAAAAAGGACTCCCTTTATGAGGTCGGACGCGCCTATGACGTTTTCACCCTGTCTGCACAGATGTGCATTCAGGACGACGGCGAAATCTTCTCCTGCGACCTCACCCCTCACGGCAAGGCACGCAAGATTTTCACGACCCGCGAGCCGTTGCGCGTAATCTCTGCAATCACCCCGTTCAATCACCCCCTCAACATGGTCGCACACAAGGTTGCGCCGTCGATCGCCACCAACAATTGCCTGGTTTGCAAGCAGACCGAACTGACGCCAATGACCGCGCTAATTCTGGCCGACGTGCTTTATGAGGCCGGCCTGCCGCCGGAAATGTTCTCCGTGGTGACCGGATGGCCGACGGAAATCGGCCCTGAAATGATCACAAATCCCAATATCGATCTGATCACCTTCACCGGCGGCGTTCCGGTCGGTAAGATGATCGCGGAGACGGCCGGGTACAAGCGGACGGTACTTGAACTGGGCGGCAACGACCCGCTGATCATTTGCAACGACCTTAGCGATGCCGATCTCGGCAAAGCGGCAGATCTGGCAATTGCCGGTGCGACGAAGAATTCAGGCCAGCGCTGCACGGCGGTCAAGCGCATTCTTTGTCAGGAAGGTGTCGCCGACCGTTTCGTGCCGATGATGGTGGACCGCGCCAAGGCAATCAAGTTCGGCGATCCTATGGACCCTGACACGGATCTGGGCACGGTGGTCCACGCCAAGGCCGCCGAACTCTTCGAAAAGCGGGTTCACATGGCTGCCGAAGAGGGCGCCGACATCCTCTACAATCCAGGCCGTCAGGGCGCCTTGCTGCCGCCGATCGTTGTCGACAATGTTCGCCATGAAAGCGAACTGGTGCTTGAAGAGACATTCGGCCCGATCGTCCCAATCATCCGGGTTCCGAACGATGATGCCGAAGTCATGAAAATTTCAAACTCGACCGCCTTTGGTCTGTCTTCAGGTGTGTGCACCAACGACTTCCGCAGGATGCAGGCCTATATCAAGGGTTTGAATGTCGGCACGGTCAATATCTGGGAAGTGCCTGGATACCGGATCGAAATGTCACCCTTCGGCGGGATCAAGGACAGTGGCCTCGGGTACAAGGAAGGGGTCATTGAAGCCATGAAGAGCTACACAAACGTGAAGACCTTCTCGCTCCCCTGGTCGTGAACCCAAACCGGATTGTGTTTTCTGGACATTCAATCCGGCTGTCCCGGACTCAAGGGGTTGAAAACACCGTTCGGCACCGTCGGTCATGGTAGGTGTTTTCGCGCTTGTTTTGCTCGCGGCCTTGTTCCACGCGCTTTGGAACGCCGGCGTCAAGGGCGCCAGCGACCGTGGCCTGGTGCTGGGTCTGGTCTCTCTTTCGCATGTAATTCTCGGCGGCGCGGCGGCGTTCTTCCTGCCGTTTCCGCCGGCCGAGGCCTGGCCGTTCATCGTCGCCTCGACGATTATCCATTTCCTCTACTATTTCCTGTTGTTCCATTCCTACCGGGTTGGCGACCTGAGCCAGGTTTATCCGATCGCCCGCGGTCTCGCACCGGTGCTTGTGACGCTGGGCGCCCAGGTTTTTGTCGGCGAGGAACTGTCGCCGACAGCCTGGATGTGTGTGCTTACGGTCTCGTTCGGGATCCTGCTCCTGTCGTTTCAGGCCAGAGTGACCCAAACAAAACCGATAATGCTGGCAATTGCCACCGGCCTTGTGATTGCCGCTTATTCCGTCGTTGACGGTATCGGTATCCGCCTGACGCCCGGCGCTCTCGGATATGTCGCGTGGTTGTTTATTTGCGAGGTATTTGTCACGGGATACATTGTGCTTCGCCGCGGCAGGGCCTTGTTCACGGTCGAGCGCCGGGTGTGGATCATCGGGCTTGCCGGCGGCGTGGTTTCATCCCTGGCATATGCCATTGTGCTGTATGCCAAAACCCTGGCACCGCTGGGACTTGTCTCTACTCTCAGGGAAACCAGTGTTATTTTCGCGGCATTGATCGGGATCATTGCATTCAAGGAGCGTCCGTGGAAACTTCGTGCTCTGGCCGCAACGATTGTCGTTGCGGGTGTCGTTGGGCTCGCCGCAGCCCCATGAGAAACGGAGTGCATCGAAATAATCGATGGACTTATAAAGAGAATAGATTTTGTCTATCCTGAAAGTCCGTCATTATTCTTCATCCAAACACTCCAAATGGCCATTGGCAAACACAAACAGGGAAGGGGATGTTGCAATGTCATCACTGAGTAGGATCGCACTGGCTTCGGTGCTCGGCTTCGGCATGAGCGCGGGTGCCATGGCCGCTGAATTGACGGTTTATACGGCGATCGAAGCGGAAGATCTCAAGCTTTATGCAGAGACCTTCAATAAGGATCATCCTGATATCAAGATCAATTGGGTCCGTGACAGCACCGGCGTCGTAACCGCCAAGCTCCTTGCCGAAAAGAACAATCCGCAAGCAGATGTCATATGGGGACTGGCAGCGACGTCGCTGCTTTTGATGAAATCGGAAGGCATGCTTGAGGCATACGCCCCCAAGGGTGTGGAAAAACTTGATCCGAAATTCGTAGACAAGAGTGATCCGCCTTACTGGACCGGCGGCGATGCCTGGGTCGCATCCGTGTGCTTCAACACGGTCGAAGGCGAAAAGCACGGGCTGAAGATGCCGAAGACCTGGAAGGATCTGACCAAGCCCGAATATGCCGGCCACGTGATCATGCCGAACCCGAATTCATCGGGCACCGGCTTCCTGGATGTTTCAAGCTGGCTGCAGATGTTTGGGGAAGAAGGCGGCTGGGCCTATATGGACGATCTGCACAAAAACATTTCCCGTTACACCCATTCCGGTTCGGCACCCTGCAAACTTGCCGCATCCGGTGAAACGACAATTGGCGTTTCCTTTGCATTCCGCGGTGCCAAATCCAAGGCCGCGGGCGCACCGATCGAAATCATCGTTCCCGAGGAAGGTGTCGGTTGGGACATGGAAGCATCTGCGATTGTCGCCGGCACGGACGATCTGGAAGCCGCAAAGACATTGATCGACTGGACTGTCACCAAAAAGGCCAATGAACTCTACAACAGGGGTTATGCGGTCGTTGCGTATCCCGGCGTTGCAAAACCGGTCGAACATTTCCCCGCCAATCTGACGGAAAAGATGATCGACAACGATTTTGAATTTGCCGCGAACAATCGTGCCGCCATTCTCGCCGAGTGGCAGAAGCGCTACGACGGCAAATCGGATCCGAAAAAATAGGCTGACGAAGGACCTGAATACGTTAGGGTTTACGTCAACAGATCAGCGTGCCGCGCCAGTCATGTCGCGGCACGCTTCGCATCGG
>JGI12316J14372_10003783_pt1 | contig 13805 bp, 6 predicted proteins | sample MarCyaLeptolynsp_FD_14372 | JGI IMG/M metagenome (IMG submission 14372) | reverse complement strand
GGTTCCCGCCTCGGGCGCGGCCTCCGCGGCGGGCTCACCCTCGTCCGCGGGTTCGGCCGGCTCGACCACCGCCGGCTTGACCGCCGCGGCCGCCCTGGCGGCCTGTTCCCGGGCTTCCTGGGCCGACAGGGGCTTGCGCTTGCGCCCCTTGCGCGGGTCGTCTCCGGGCGCCGCTCGTTTGACGGCGGCGAGGGCGGCTTCGTAGCGAGCGACGAGAGCTGCGCCTTCGTCGCCGGGCACCGGACCGATCCAGCGGACCGCGAGCTCGGCGGCGTTGACCTCTTCCCACAGGTTGGCCGAGTCCATCTTGATGGCGTTGCCGGCCAGAGCGCTTTGCAGCTTCTCGGCGAGCTGCTCGGGGGTCGCTGCTTCGGCGTCGGCGGCGCCGCCGTCGTCGGGCGCCAGGTCCTCGAGTCGGCTCGCGATCTTGTCGAGCTTGCGCCGGCTCGACGCCGGGTCCAGCTCGGTGCCCGCCAGCGCCGCGGCGTCCTGGGCGAGAGCCCGCTCGACCGCGCCATACACCATTTCCTCCAGCGGGGTGCGCGTGGGGAACTCGTCGTCCTCGAGCTCTCGAACCTTGGCCCAGGCGTTGGCTAGTTCCTGGCCGGCTGCCGCCGAGGCGGCCGCGGCCTCGATGGATTCGAGCGTGTCGGCAAGCTCGGCCGCCTGCTCGGCGCGCTCGCGGTCACGCAGCTCGTCGCGGCGCGCAAACACGGCATCGCAGGCGGCGCGATAACGCTTGAACACCTTGTCCGAGTCTTTGCGCGGGGCCGGTCCGATGTCGCGGAACTCGGCCTGCATCTCTTTGAGCTTGGCGACGATGGCGCCGAAGTTGCCGTCCGGCGTCACCTGGCCGAGCAGCCCTTCGATGCGTTCGACGACCCCTTGCTTGGCCGTCAGGTTCTTTTCGAGCTCGCCGAACTGCTCCGCGAGGTGCGGTTTGCGGGCCTCGAAGAAGGTGTCGCACGCGCCGCGGAATCGCTTCCACAGCTTTTGCGAATAGCGGCGAGGAATGGGGCCCACTTCCTTCCACTTCGCCTGGAGCTGCTTGAGCTCGTTGGCCGTGGCCTCCCACTCGGTCGACGTGGCCAGGGCCTCGGCGCGCTCTACCAGCTCGCGCTTGGCGTCGAGGTTGGCGTTGCGCTCGGCCTTTTCGGCGTCGATCTGAACCTTGACCTTCTCGTAGATCTGGTCGCAGGTGTCCTTGAACTGCTTCCACAGTTCTTCGCCCTTTTTCTTGGGGGCCGCACCCGCCTGCTTCCACTCGGCCTGCAGCGCCTTGAGCTGCTCGCCGAGTCCCTCGGTGCTCTCTTCGGCGGCGGCCAGGAGCTTCTTGGCCTTTTCGATGAGCTCCTGCTGTTTGGACAGATTGGCCCACCGACGCCAGTCCTCGGCCTCGCGCAGCTCGTTGACGCGCGACTGCAGCTTGCGGCGCGCGTCGCCAAAGCGCTTCATGAGCTCGTCTTTGAGCTCGCGCGTGGGCAAGTCGCCCAGGCCCTTGACCTCGCTTTGCGCGTCGCGCAGGGCCCGGGTGCCGTCCTTGAGGCTCTCGGTTTCCACCAGCTCCTCGAGCTGGGCGCACAGGGACTCGAGGGTCGCCTGGTTCTCGGCGCGGGCGAGCTTCTTTTGCTCGGCCTCGGCGGCCTTGCGGGCCTTTTCCTCTTCCGAGACGACGGAGGCAGGCGCCTCGGCCTTGGCCGGAGCCTCGGGCGTTGGCGCCGCGGGCGCCGCCTCGGCGGTTTCGCCCTCGGGGGCGTCGCCGTCTACCGGCGGGGCGGGTTCGGCGGCAGGCTCCGGGGTCGCCTCGGCCTCGAGCTCCTGGCGACGGGCCTCTTCCCGCGCCAGGTACGCGGCGTGGTGTTCGTCGAACTTGGCGATAGCGGCGTCGTAGCGCTTTTCCAGCTCGGCGTCGTAGGGGCTCGCTCCGGCCCACTGCGCTTTGGCGGCGGCGATGGCCTCGCCCTCGTGCCAGCGCGCGTTGCGGGTGATCTCTTCGACGGTGTGCACGACTTGCACCTGCTCGGCATGTCGCAACTTGTCGGCCGAGACTTCGGTGGTGGCGGGCGCCGCCGCCGGCTTGGGCTGGCGCTCGGCGATCAGTTTCTTGGCCCGCTGGCGCACGGCCTTCTGCTTGGCCTTGGCGGCGACCGGCTCGAGCAGGTCGATCGAGCCCAGCTTGTCGAGGGCGGCAAAGCCGACCGCTTTTTTGTTGGTGGACGTCGCAATGCCCTGGAGCAGCTCCGCGTCGACGATGCGCTTGACCGCCTCCACGCGCAGGCTGGCGTCGCTCGACGTGCGCGCGACCCGCGCAAGCGCCTTTTCGTCGTGCAGGTGGGACAGCGCGGCGCGGCGGGTCGTGCCCGAGTCGGCGCGCAGCACGAGGTTTGCCAGGGAGTCCGGCTCGGAAATGTGAGCGATGGCCGCGAGCGCATCCTCTTCGGTGGTCGCGGTGGTCGCCCGGCTCACCCACAGGTCGCTGGCGCGGCTCGACGCCCGGGCCTTGAGTTCGGCGCTGTCTTCGGCATCGGCGAGCTCGGCGAGCAGGGCGGCGTCGTCGATCTTGTCGATGGCGCTGGCGCGCACCGTCTCGTCGCGATCGCTGCGGGCGATCTGCACGAGGGTGTCGGCGTCGTCGGCCATGGCCATGTCGCGCACCGCGGCGATGCGCACGGCCGGGTCGCTGTGGCGCCATTTCGGGCGGAAGAGGTCTGCGAGTCCCATGAGAGCCGCAGAACTTAGCGATCTATGTCGAGCGGAGCAAGCCCGTTAAACCCCGCTATAGCACCGGTTTGGCCGTCAATCCTCGGGCAGCGGGTCCATGGCCGGCACGGCCCGGGTCACGGCCTGCTCGTCGGGGCTGGCGGCGACCTCGAGCGGCTCGCAGTACACCTTGAGAGTGTCCGTGTGCCGGCTCAGGCGCTGGGCAAAGGTCGGGTCGGACAGATCGCCGGTAATCGGCAGGACGCAGGCAGTGAACTGTCCTTCTGGCACCTTGCGGAAGGTCGCGGGCACGTTTGCTTTGCTCTGGGCGAACTGCATATCGGCCCAGCCGGCCGCGGACAGGTAGATCCGGTTGATTTCACTGGCGACCGTTGCCGAGGCCTCGCCCTCGAACACGAAGACCTGGGCGCTGTCGACCTGGGCGCCGTCCCGGCCGACGACCGTGACCAGCAGCGTCTTGTTGCCGGTCCGTATGTCGATGCTGGCGTCCGTGCGGGTGTTGGCGGCGACGGACACCCGGGTCGAGGCCTTGGCGCCCCCCATCAGGCCCGCCCGAGCCACAACCGTGTACTCGCCGGCACCGATGCGCTCGACGGCGAAAGCGCCATCCGGCCCCGCGTTGACGACGACGATCTGTTTTTCGTTGGCCGGAGACGTGACCAGGACCTGGGCGCCGCCGGCCGGCTTGCCGTCCTTGGTGACCGTGCCCTCGATGCCGCCGAACGGCTGCAGGCGCAGGGCGAGGTTTTGCGCGTCGGCGGTGCCAACCGCGGCCGGCAGCGAGCGGCCGCGCGTGGTCTCTTCCGCCGCGACTACGAGGTCGCCCATGCCGACGCCCTTGAACACGAAGCGGCCGCTGCCGTCGGTGCTGGCCCGGCGCATGCCGGTCTGCTGTTCGAACGCCGGACCCAGGCCGCTGGCCGTGAGGTTGCGGCCGTCGCCGACGAGCTGGCGGGCCAGCACCACGTCGGCGCCGGCAACGGCGCGGCCGCTGGCGTCGACCACCTGGCCGGCGACCTTGCGTCCGGCGGCGAGCTCGATCGTGCCGAGGTCGGCGGTCTTGCCCGGCTCGATCTCGACGTCGCTGACAATCGCTTCGGGAAAGTCGGCGCCGCGAACGGTCACGTCGTAGGTCCCGGGCGGCACCGCCGGGAGCTCAAAGCTTCCTTTCACGGCGGGGGCACTGGACGCCCAGCCAACGGAGACCATGGCGACCTCGGGAACCGAACCGTCCGACGACCGCAGTTTGCCGATCACGGCGCCGTCTTTGGGCACCACCAGCTTCACGCCGGTGTCGCCGGTCTGCGCTCCCACGCCTTTTTTCTGCCAGGTCGCCGCGTCGAGCTCGCTGCGCGCCGCACGCAGCTGAAACTTTTTGCCCTCGGCGAGGCCGCGCAGGGCGAAGCGACCGCCGCCGTCGGTGGTCGCAAAGGCGGGTCCGCGGTGCTGCATGTCCTCGAGATCTTCCCCGGCCCAAAAGTCGGGCAGCGCCACGACCTGCGCCTCGGCGAGCGGCTCGCCCTGGCCGTCGGTCACCGTGCCGGTAATGGTCCCTTCGAGGCTCAGCGCCAGGGTGACATCCTCCGCGGCGTCGCGGGTTTCGAGGTCCACGTCGACGAGCTCGCTGGCGGCGGCGTCCGTGCTGGCGACCGCGGTGAGGCGGCCGCGGCTTACGCCCTCGAGGCGAAAGCGGCCGTCGTCGCCGGCGACCGTCTGGCGCTGGTGGCCTGGCTGGCCATTTTCTTCGGCCGCCGCGGTCAGTCGGACCGCCGCCCACGGCGCCGGAGCACCTTTCGAATCGACGACGAGCCCGGCGACCACGCCGCCAGGCTCGAGGGTAATGAGGATGTCCTGCCCGGGCCCCGATGGCCCGACTTCGATGGGTGGCGAGGAGCCGGGGGCGAACTTGGTGTGTGTGGCCGTGAACCGGTAGTCCCCCATGCCCACGCCGGGCAGCTTGAAGGCGCCGGCGGCGTCAGTCTCGATCGGGTTGTCGCGCGAGCCCCCGACCGTCGAACCCATGAGGTTGCCCACGGCGACCGCCCGGACGGTCGCGCCTTCGACGGGCGCGCCGCTGGGGTCGACCACCTTGCCGGCGATGATGACGCCGGGCTCGAGCTCGACGCGCTGCCGGGTTGCGTCGGCGGCCGACTCGGGAATGCGCATCATGACGGTTTGCGTGGCGAAACCGCTGGCCGAGACCTTGAGCGCTACGAAGCCGGGCGCCGCGCCGCGCAGTCGAGCCGACCCGGAGCCGTCGGTCATTTCCGACAGCCGCGACGCGCCGAGCAGAGTCACCATGGCGTCCGCGACGGGCGAGCCGTCGAGCGCCGACACGACTTCGACATCGACGCGGGCGCCCTGGCGCAGTCGAACGACCGCCGGATCGCTCGAGTCCGACAGCTGATGCACCACCGGGCCGCCAACCAGGTCATCGGAGCGCGCGGCGAGTCCGTACGTCTTGCCGACCAGATTGTCGAAGGCAAAGGAGCCGTCGTCTTCGGTGACCGCCGTGCGCGGGGGATTGGAGTCCAGGGTGACGATGGCTCCGCCAATCGGCGAGTCCTGTGGGCCGAGGACTTGTCCCTCCAGGCGCAGCGGCCCCTCGGGATCGGGGTCGATGACGTCCGTAAGCATCGCCGGCGAGGCGGCGGGCGGTGCGTCGGAGCTGACCCGCTTCGGGGCGACCGTTTGGTCGCCGACGACCTTTGCCGTGTCGAGAGGTTCGGGCGCCGCCACGGGGGCGTCGTCGGCGAACAGGAACAAGTAAGAAAGAACGGCGCCAGCGACCAGAATTAGTGCACTGACGCCGCCGAGGGAGCGACGAGTCATGACCTGGGCCTCGATTGCGGTCGGCGTTGGGAGCGAGGATCGGGCAACGCCCGAACTACGCCAGGAACGACGCGGCGAGCACGAGGCCGAGGGCGGCAAACGCCGAACCGACCAGCCAGGCTACGTCGGTCATGACATTCTTCTGCGAACGGGAAGCGATCAGGGCCAGTCGGTTGTTGTTCATGGCAGCCCTAGGTTGCAGCGCGCGTGCCACTGCTAGATATAGTCATTCCAGCAGGTTGCAAGGGCCCGGCGATTGGCGGGACAGCCGGGTGCGACGGTCGCACCGGCTGTCCCAGGTGTCCCAGGTGTCCCGGCCCGGCGTCCCGAGCCCGCCGACTGTCGCGCCCTTGCGGCGCCCCGTAAGATGAACCCGCTGTGTCAGAACGCGGCACGCCCCCTGCTTATTCAAAGACGCGCGCATGAACGACAGGGAACCTATCGAGCTCGATGTCACGTCCACGGCCGGGGACTCGGCGCCGGCCCCCGCGCACCGGGACGAGCTCGCGCGCGGCGACGCGATCGGCCGCTACATCGTCGTCCGCAAAATCGGCGAGGGCGGCATGGGCGTTGTCTACGCCGCCTACGATTCCGACCTCGACCGCAAGGTAGCTCTCAAGCTGCTGCGCAATGCCGACGGCGCCGCCAACCGCGCCGCCCGGGAGCGCCTGCTGCGCGAGGCGCGGGCCATGGCCCGGCTCAACCACCCGAACGTCATTACCGTGTACGAGGTCGGGACCGTGGGCCAGCGCGACTTCGTCGCCATGGAGTTTATCGACGGCGGCGACCTCGAGCAGTGGGCGAAAGAGCATCGCCCCTCGGTCAGCGACGCTGTGCCGCGCCGCGCGCACCGCGAGTTTCATCGCGCGGTGCTCGACATCTTCTTTCAGGCCGGCCGAGGCCTTGCCGCCGCCCACCACGCGCGCCTCATCCACCGGGACTTCAAGCCCAGCAACGTGCTCGTCGGCAAAGACGGGCGCGTGCGCGTTACCGACTTTGGTATCGCGCGGATCCTCGATGACGGCAGCTCGATAGACGGAGGCGACGTTGCGACCGGCCATGAGGCCGTCGGCAACCTGGCGACCCTGCCCGTGAAGCTGTCGCGAACCGGGGCCATCGTTGGCACGCCGGCCTACATGGCGCCCGAGCAATACGGCGGCGAGTCCGTCGACGAGCGCACCGACCAGTTTTCGTTCTGCGCCTCGCTGTACGAGGCGCTCTACGGGGAGCGCCCGTTTGCCGGCGACACCTTCGAAGCGCTGTCGGAGGCGGTTGGCAAGGGCCACGTGCGCCCCGAGCCCGACGGCACCGCGGTTCCGTCGGGGCTGCGCACGGTGCTGCTTCGCGGCCTGTCGCCCCAGCGCGACGCGCGGTACCCATCGATGGACGCGCTGCTCGGCGCCCTGCGCCGGGATACCCGGTCGGCGACCGGGCGCTACGCCGTCGTTGGGGTGGCGGTGCTGGCGACCGCGGGGGCGCTGTTGGGAGCGCGCACCGGCCTCGACGCCGCCGACCCGTGTCAGGGGTCGGGGCGCGCCATGTCGGAGGCGTGGAACGACGCCCGCCGCGAGCAGGTGCGGCTCGCCTTTTCGCTCACCGGGGTGTCGTACGCCGATACCGCCTACAGCAACTTCGTGCGCGTGGTCGACGACTACACCGACTCGTGGGTGGCTATGCACGAGCAAGCGTGTCGCGCGGCCTACGCCGGCGACCTCGCCCAGTCGGACCTGGTGTTGCGCAACAACTGCCTCGAGGATCGTCGGCGCGATCTCATGGCGCGCGTGGACGTGTATTCCCGCGCGGACGAGCGCAGCGTCGGGCTCGCGGTCGAGGCCATCGCCGGACTCGACAGCGTCGCCGGTTGCGCCGACCTCGACTCGCTGCGCAAGGGCATCAAACCGCCCAATGCCGTCGCCATGCGCGCGTCCGTCGACGAGGTCGAAACCGACCTGCAGCAGGTCGCGGCACTGGCTGAAGCGGACCGCGATACCGAGGCCGAAAGGCTCGCGGAAGCGAGCCTCGAGAAGTCCCAGGAGCTTGGGTATCGCCCGCTGATGGCCCAGGCGGCCTTTCGCCTGGGCAAAGTGCTGGGCGAGGTGGGCAAGACGACCCGGGCGCGCGAAATGCTCCACGAGGCCATCGTGCTGGCCGAGGAATCCGGCTACGAGGAAATCCGGGCGCGAGCGATGCTGGCCATGACGTTGCAGTACGCCGAGCGTTCGTCGGACTACGGCGCCGCCCGGCGCTGGGCGCGGCGCGCGCGGGCTGCCATCGACCGCTACGACCCGAGCGACCGGCTGCTCAACGCCGCGCTCGATGGCGCCGAGGCCTACGTCCTCACCAAGGAAATGAAGACCGAAGAGGCGCTGCAAAAGCTCGAGGGCGCCCGGCGCAGTCTCGAGGCCGCCGACGACGCCGAGCTCGAGCTGGCCCGGGTGCTATTGCGCATTGGGCTGGTTCACATTTCGCGCGGGCAGAACCAGGCCGCGGTGGAGCCGATCCGCCGCGTCGTCGAGCTGCGCGAGCGCAAGCTGGGCGAGCGCCACCCCAAGGTCGCGGAGGCCTGGAATGTGTACGCGGCGGCCCTGCGCGGCGTATGGGCGTGGGACAAAGCGCGCGCTGCCGAGCAGCGGGCGACGGACTTCTGGCGGTCGGGCTACGGCAAGGAAGTACTGCTCGCCGAGCGCGCCGACGACAAACAACAGCCGCGCCGCACGGTAAAGGGGCGGGTCGTCGATGCGCTCGGCGCCCCGGTGTCCGGCGCGGAGGTCGGCGCGGCGCGCGTGCTGCGCGGCGATGGCAAGTACGGCATTACCAGCGGTAGCGTCGAGTACGAACACCGGGCGGGATTTGTCCGAACGGTCACCGATGCGGACGGCCGCTTCGTGCTCGAGGGGCTGCACGCCGACGCGCCGGTGGCCGTCGTGGCCGATCACGTGGCCGTCGGCCGGGCGAGCCCGGCGTTTCTGCCCGAGGGGGCTGCGGGCGGCGAGGACGTGGTCGAGCTCGCGCTGGAGCCGGTCGGTCGGCTGGCGGGAAGCCTGGCCGAACTTCCGCCGTCCGTCGGGGCAATGGCTGTGGTCGCGATCCCCAAACTCGCCGATGCCCCGCCACTGGACCCGGAGATTCCGGCGCCGCCCTACGGGCTTGCGGTCGACGTGTCCGAAGACGGGAGGTTCGAGTTCGAACGGCTCACGGCCGGGGACTACGAGCTGCTGTTTGCGGCGGTCAATCCGTCGGGGGGCCAGGACATGATCACGCGCGAAGTCACGGTGACGGCCGGCGGGGCGGCGACCCTCGACACGGCGTTTTCCCCGGGGCAGGTGACCCTGGCGATTCAGCTGTCGGGGCGGGACGGCTACGTGGTTCGCAGCGCGCAGGTCGTGGTGCTGCCCGGCAAGCTCGACCCGGTGTGGTCGGCGCGAGCCCTCAACGAGATGGTGGCTTCCGACGAGTTCGACGGCCGACTGCGGGCTCGCTGGGCCAACGGGGCCGGGACCTACAGCTTTGGCGGTCTCGAGCCCGGCGACTACAGCATCTGCGTGGCGCCCGTGGACGGCGATTTTGCCGATCCCGAGTTCATCACGGAGATGGCGTCGAGCCTCAACCGACTGGCTCTGTTTTGCGAGGTCGTCGAGATTCGCGCCACCGAGGGGGTGGTCGAGGTCGCGGTGGAGAGTCCGGCGATGCGAATCCTCGACGAGTGACCGCGAGGCGCTAGTATTTTTCCTCATGCGCTGGGCTTCCTCACTTTCGCTCGCCCCGAGCCTGTCGGACGCGGTGTCCGAGACGGCGGCTACCGTTCAGGGGGCGCTGCGCGGGCACGAACCCGACCTGGTCGCGGTCTTCGTATCGCCTCAGTACGGACCCGACGTCGCGAGCCTCGCGGACATGCTGGCGCCACTGTTCCCGTTCGCAACCGTGGTCGGCTGCACTGCCGGCGGCGTCGTCGGTGACGGGCGGGAGGTCGAAGGCCAGGTCGCCCTGTCGCTGACCGCGGGTATCCTGCCCGACGTCGCCATCACGCCCTTTCACCTGGGCACCGAACCGGGCGCCTGGGACAGCGAAGCGCCCTCGGGCGACGTGGGCGGCATCCTCGTGTTGCCCGAGCCATTCACGTGCGACGCCCAGAGATTGGTGCGCTGGCTCGACGAACGCTACCCGGACGTGCCCAAGGTTGGAGGGCTCGCCAGCGGCGGTCGCCAGCTCGGGGCCCACGCGTTGTTCGTCGCCGGCCAGGCCCATGCGGAGGGTGCCGTCGGCGTCGCGTTGCACGGCGACATCGAAGTCGGTACCGCTGTGGCGCAGGGATGTCGGCCCATCGGCGCGCCGATGTTCGTGTCGCGCTGCGCGGGCAACGCGATCTACGAGGTCGACGGCGAGCCGGTTGTTCAGGTCGTGCAGCGCGTCTACAACCAGCTTTCCAAGCGAGACGAGCAGCTGTTTCGCGAGTCGCTGTTTTTGGGGCTGGCCATGCGCGAGGCAGAAGAGCGCTACGAGCACGGCGACTTCTTGATCCGCAACGTCATGGGCATCGACCCGGCTCGCGAGTCGCTGCTCGTGGCCGCGCAAGTTCGCGAGGGGCAGGTCGTGCAGTTTCACCTGCGCGATGCCCGAACGTCCTCGGAAGACCTCGACGCCGTGCTCGCCCGCTCCGACCGAGAGTCCGGCGGCGAGGCGCCCCACGGAGCCCTCATGTTTTCGTGCCTGGGCCGCGGGGCAGGGCTCTACGGCCACCCCGACCACGACTCGGACAGCTTTCGGGATCAGTACGGGGCGACCGCGCTGGGCGGGTTCTTCTGCAACGGCGAAATCGGTCCGGTCCAGGGCCAGACCTTTCTACACGGTTACACGAGCAGCTTCGCTCTGTTTCGCCCGCGCCGCCGCATCGCGTAGCGCCCGCGGGGTTGCGCAACGCCCCTCGAGGAACGCGCAAACCGGGTCGGTCGCGTCGCGGACCGAGGGGCCCCGGTCCGCGACGGCTCGAACGTCTCAGAGCGCCGAGTTGGCCTGGTTGATGAGCTCCAGCAGCTTGCCGTGCATCTCGGGGGCCGTGTCTGGGCCGAGCGAATTGACCTCGCCGTAGGCTCCCCCCGGGGTGATGAAGGGTGGCTCGTCGTCCCACTCGCTCTTCGGAATGATGTACCCGACCGAGTCGTTGGCCAGGTTCACCATCATGTTGATCTGGCCCTGCATGGTGGGGATGAGGGCCGGTACCTCGACGGGCTCGATGTCGAAGTCGCCACCGGGAAGGTTTTCTACGCCGCCCAGCGCAATCTCCGGGTAAAGCTCGCCCGGGACGGTCGCCAGCCACAGTCCGCCGATGGTGAGCAGGCCGACTTCGGTCTCGGTGTAGAACGCTCCCTGTTCATCCATGGTGGTGTTGCGGCGCAGAACGCCGACCTGCTCGGCGAGAATGAATCGCTCGTTGTCGATGCGGGCGTTGTACGCCGACACGTAGATGCCAATGTCCGGGTCCTCGACCTCGACGACATCGCCCGCTTCGATCACGTCTTGAACAAGATCGGCTGCGCGGTAACCCTGGGCGCGCACCTTTTCGAACACGGGCTCGATGTACGTATCGCCGGTGTAGGGATCGACGACCGGCTCGTCAGGCAGGGTGGTCATGAGTCCGCCTATGTTGCCGGCGAGGAACATGGTGACGCCGCCGATGCCCTCGCGCCGCAGCTCGCCGTCGTACATGCGGCCGTCGCTCAAGCCGTCGCGCAGGTAGCCGGTGAAGTCGCCGGTAATGAGCTGGTTGTCGCCGGCCATGGTCTCCACGTGATTGCCCCAGTTGACCAGGGTGCCGAGCACGGCGTTGTCGTCGAACGCGCGAAACGTCGCCAGGCGAAGCTTCTCGTCGATGAGCACCGGAATACGCACGTCGACCACGCCGAGGTCGTTGTCCTTGTCGATGGCGGCGCCGATGAACATGGTCGCGGGCTCGAGTCCCGCCACCGCTTCGGCGATGGCTTCGACGGACTTGTCCTTGACGTTTTGCATGTAGGCGGGGATTTTTCCGGTTTCGACCTGCGTTGGTCCCCAAAGGCCCTGGGTGTCCGGGACGCCGTGGTTGTGGGTCGCGTGCATGATCAGGCGGTCGATGCCGAGATCCGCCGGGAGCATGGCGCGAACGTCGGCCACTTCTTCGTACATCCAGCCGACCGTGTCGATGGTGACGATGGCGACCCGCGAGTCGCCATCGTCGAAGACCGCGGCAACGACGTAGATGTCGTCGTGGACGCCGGTCGCGGGGCGGTTGCGGTCGAAGCCGCCGAGCCAGACCGGGTCCCAGGTGCCGTTGCCGTTTTCGTCGGTAAATTCCTCGCCCGGGTCGTAGGTTCCGTTTTCGTTGCTGTCGATCCAGGTCTCGACAACGGGCGTGATGTTGCGGCGCGCGAATCCGGCGGCAAAGGCGGGGGGCTCGGGGGGCGGCGGGTCGTCGTCACCGGTGTCGTCGCCGGAGCCGGTGTCGTCGCCGGCGCCGGAGCCATCTCCCGTGGTGGTGCCCGGCGGGGGCGGGGCATCCCGGCGTGGCGGGTCGTCGCCGCAGGCCATGGAGCCCGCAAGCAGTAGAACAAGCGACAGGCGAAGCGCGCGATTCATACAAATCTCCTTCGACGAAGGTCGGCGAGAGTGTCGGGCGTCGCTGTCGCGGCTTGCCGTGCGCCAGCCGCTGTCTCCATCGCAGCGTACTGCGTTCGCCCTTCCCAGTTGCCGCGCATTCTGCGAGCCGGCAACCGGTGGACGAAACGCGGCCGGGCTAACAGTCGGTCGCAGTTCGACCCGCGTTGGATAAGGTGCAAGCGGCGCTTTTCGAACGCGTCGTGTAGATGCAGCGGTTCGGTGACGCAGCAAACGTTGACCATCACGCGCCGCTGGTGGCGCCGCAAACCCGCTGCCTCGCTCTCGGTCTCAGGTGCGGTCTCGGTCTCAGGTTCGGTCTCGGTCTCGGCGTTTCGCGCAGGCCCGCGGCACGTCTGAGGAGTGACAGAAGGTTGTACGCTCGGCGCGCGCTAGCCTGCGCGCCGGCGGTCGTCAACCCGCCCCGGGGCTGCGGCTCGGTTCGCGTTGAGGGGCGGGTGCTCCGCTTCGCTCCGCCGCTTCGCGTGACAACCGCCGTCGCTCCGGCTGGCTGGCAACTACGACGGCCGTCCCCCCTCTATGCCCGCCTGCGGCGGGCGCGGGGCCGACCGCCGCAGTCTCGAGGGGGAGCTCACAGCAAGCGGGCTGTGCGGCGAGGCGCTGGCACGGAGCGCGTGGCGGGCCAAGACACACCGCGGCGTGTTTCGCAGATTCAGTCGGAACGCTTTCCGGGCGGCCGAGATGGCCGGGCTGGCGCTGGGGCAGGGGGCAGGCGCCGGGCGTGCCCGCGGCGGTAGCCAGGGGGGCCGAGTCTCGATGACGCCTCGCAGCGCCGATCCCGATCGGTTCGGATGATCCAGATCGGCGCTGCAACGGCGAAGAGGTACCTGCCTCGTTAGGGCTCCTCGAGGTTGCTTTGCGATGCCGTATTGAGTATTATGTGCCTAATCAAAATGGCGCGCAGACGTAAGACAACCCGGCAGCTCGACCTGCCGGAGCCGCCAACACGGAGTGGTCGGGGCGGGCGAAGAAAGAACGCAGGGCGCAAACGGCAGGCGCCGCGGCCGCGGGTTGCTCACCGGCCTCGAGAAGTGTTGGGGCGGGCGCTGCCGGTTCACGTGACGGTGCGGATTCGCAAGGGGCTGGGCCGCCTGCGCGGGTTCAAGCAGGCGGCGGTGCTGCGCCGGGTGTTTGGCCGATGCAGCCGCAAGCCCGGCTTTCGCATTTGCGAATTCTCGATTCAGGGCAACCACCTGCACCTGGTGGTCGAGGCGTCGGACAACCGCGCTTTGTCGCGGGGCATGCAGGGCTTCAATCGGTGCCTGGCCTGGCAGCTCAACGACTTTTGGGGGCGGGAAGGCAGCGTGTGCGACGACCGCTATCACATGGAGCCGCTGCGTTCGCCCCGGCAGGTCAAGCGGGCGCTCTGCTACGTGCTGCACAACGCCCACAAGCACCGCGAGCGGCTGCCGGCCTGGTCCGGCGGCGTCGATCCGTTCTCGTCGGCGTGGAGCTTCCCCGGCTGGGCCGACGACAGCTTTCGCCATCGGCCGGGGGCGCCGCGTCCACGCGCCGGCCCACCCACCACGTGCCGGGCGCGCACGTGGCTTCTGGCCACCGGCTGGTGGCAGCACCACGGCTTGCTCGACCCGGCGGACATGCCG
>JGI12316J14372_10003781_pt1 | contig 13817 bp, 12 predicted proteins | sample MarCyaLeptolynsp_FD_14372 | JGI IMG/M metagenome (IMG submission 14372) | reverse complement strand
CCCCCCTCGGTCCTGATGATCGTCTGGGGCATCCTGACCGAGCAATCCATCGGCCGCCTGTTTCTTGCAGGTGTCATGCCGGGCATTCTTCTGGCAAGCCTATTTCTCGGGTACATCATCGTTTCGGCAATCCTGAACCCTGAAGTCGTCGGCGAGAACCATCCCGAAGCCCAACCGCGGGAGACGGCAGCCGACCGGATGGAGATGAGTTTCGGCCAGTTGCTTTCCAGCATGGTCGGTGTCTTCGGGATCATTCTGGCCGTGCTCGGCGGTATCTGGTTCGGGATCTTCACACCGACCGAGGGTGCCGGTGCCGGTGCCGCGCTCGCGCTCCTCTTCGCGCTGACGAAGGGACTTACCTGGCCGCAATTCATGCAGGCGGTCTATGCGGTCGGCAAGACCGCCGCACCCATCCTGATCCTGCTGTTTTGCGCTGCGCTCTATTCCAGAACGCTCGCCATGACCGGGGTGACGACCGCCATTCGTGAGTATTTCCTCGCTTCGGGACTGGAAGCCTGGCAGGTGCTCGCCGTCATTCTTCTGATCTGGTTCATTCTGGGCATGGTCATCGACAGCATCTCGATCATGCTTCTGACCGTTCCCATCGTCGAACCCATCGCAGTCGCATTCGGTTTCGACCGGCTCAGTTTTGCGATCATCGGAATCCTTGCGATCGAGGCGGGCTTGCTGACGCCGCCCTTTGGACTACTTGTCTACACGGTCAAGGCCGCGATCGAGGACCCGAAGGTTGGCGTTCAGGAGATCTTTCTCAGTTCGATTCCCTATTGGGGGATCATGCTGTTTGCCGCCGTTTTGCTGATCGTCTTCCCCCAGATCGCAAACTGGCTTCCAGAAACCCTCATGTAACTTCCGGAGGAAAGCATGCCCGCCTACTGGATCGCGCGCGCGAAAATCAACGACCCGGTCGAATACAAGAAATACACGGACCTCGTCCCCGGTATCATCAAGAAGCATGGCGGCAAGGTGCTTGCCCGTGGCGGCGACTACGAAATCATGGAAGGACCCGAGCACTTTCACCGGTTCGTGGTTATCGAATTTCCGAGCCTGGAAGCAGGCGTCAATTGCTTCAAGTCGGAAGAATATGAGCAGGCGGCCGCCTATCGCCGGGCCAACGGCGCCGGTGAAGTGCAAACCGTCGTCGTGGAGTCCGGCGACGCGACCGTCTGATCCATCCAAACGCAAGGGAGACCGCGCATGCAGGCGCAACGTATCATGTTGACCGGGCAAGGAGCGCCTGAGGTCATGAAACTGGAGCCTTACGAGGTTCCGCCGCCGGGCGCGGGAGAGGTTCAGATCGAGCAGACGGCCGTCGGCTTGAACTACATGGACGTCTACCAGCGGTCAGGCCACTACCCGCTTGCCATCCCGAGCCCGCTCGGACTGGAAGCAGCGGGCCGCATTACCGCGATCGGCCCGGCGGTCGAGGGATTGAGCCTCGGTGACCGGGTTGTTTATGGCGGCGTGCTCGGGGCTTATGCAACGGTTCGAAACGCTCCGGCCGCGCGCGTCCTCAAGATCCCGGACGGCGTAACGGACGAGGTCGCCGCAGCGGTCCTGATGAAGGGCATGACTGCAGAATACCTTCTGGAACGCTGCTTCAAGGTCCAGCCGGGCCAGGATGTTCTTTTCTTTGCCGCTTCGGGTGGTGTTGGCCAGTTGGCGGGGCAGTGGGGCAACTATCTCGGTGCACGCATGATCGGCGTGACGTCAGGTGCCGAAAGCTGCGCGTTGATCAAATCGCTTGGATACGCAGAAGCGATCGACCGGACGTCGGAGAATATCGCTGAACGCGTCAAGGAGTTGACCGGCGGCAAAGGCGTGCCGGTGGTCTATGACAGCATCGGCAAGGCGACATTCGAGACCTCCATCGAATCGCTTGCCACATACGGCATGTTCGTTTCCTTTGGCGCAACCACCGGCGAGGCACCACCCGTCCCGCCAAGTCTTCTCCAGAAGGCCGGATCACTCTATTTCACGCGTCCGACGCTCGCGAACTACGTCGGCCCCCGCGAAGATCTTGAGCATTCCGCCAAGCGGGTTTTCGACATGATCCTGGGCGGGCATCTGTCGGTGAATATCAATCAGAAATGGCCGCTTTCAGATGTGGTGGAAGCGCACCGGGCGCTTGAATCGGGAACAACCACAGGGTCGTCCCTCATTCTCCCGTAAGGCACGGGGATGAGACTCACGCTACCTATCACGACGCTGATCGCCGCGGCCCTTGTCGCGGCGGTGCTGATTGCGCTCGGTATCCGGTCGGACGGCCAGGACCAGGGCATGCTGCTGGCCAGCGGCGTCGGTGTCTTTTCGATCGCGCTCTTTGCCACAAGGGTGTTTCCGGACATCGTCGCAGCTTTTTTCGTGTTCCTGCTCAGCCTGTCCGTCTCGATCGCACCGGCTTCGGTTGTTTTTTCCGGACTTGAATCCGGAGGCTTCTGGCTTCTGGTTGGCGGGATCATCCTGGGCGTGGCGGTCATCACGACGGGTCTCGGAACCCAGATTTCGAACCGGATGCTCACGCTCTCTGGCGTTTCCTACCCCAAAGCGGTGCTGGTGGTGGCAACGGCCGGGTTTCTGCTCGGCATTCTCATTCCCTCAACCATCCCTCGCGTGTTGATCCTGATCCCGGTTGCCGTTTCGCTGGCAGCGTCGCTTGGCCTCAAACCGGGTAGCCGCGGGTCGATGGGCCTTTGTGCCACCGCCGCCGCCGGAACTCTCCTGCCGACCTACGCCATCTACACGGCCAACCTTCCGACAATTGTGCAGTTCGGCGCTCTGGACAGCCTCTTCGGGTTGAAAACAACCTATTCCGGGTACTTTCTGGCCCAGTTCCCGGTCAATCTTCTGCGCTTCGCGGTTCTGCTGCTGGTTCTGTGGCGGTTCAGCAGCGAGCCGCTGGAACCGCAGGACCCGGACCGGCACTCGACGGGAAGCCTGACCGGGCCGCAAGCCCGACTGCTCGGCCTGTTGCTCATCGCCATTGCGCTCTGGGCGACGGATTTCCTGCACGGTATCCAACCGGCATGGATCGCACTCGCGGTTGCCACGATCGCACTCTGGCCGAAAACGGGCCTGCTGCCCGGTTCGGCAATGAAAGAAAAGATCGACTTGACGCCTGCGCTGCTGTTCGGCGCCATTTTCTGCGTCAGCGCGCTTGCCCGTCACGTCGGTCTGGATGTTGCGCTCGCCAACACCCTGATTGCGAAAATGGCCCTCGTCCCCGGCAATCCGGTCTGGAACATTTATGCGATCTTCGGCTTTTCCGTGCTTCTGTCGCATTTGACGACGGCGCCAGCCGCCCCGCTGGTGCTTGTGCCATTTGCCGAACCGCTTGCAACGGCCTCCGGCCTTCCGATCGAAACCGTTGCCATGACGCAAATGATCGGTATTGCCAGTCCACTACTGCCTTACCAGGCGCCTCCGCTGATCGTTGCCATGTCACTTGCGGATATTTCAACTGCAATATTGACCAGGGTCTGCCTCGCATTGTTTGCAGCCGTTCTTGTGATCGGTCTCCCGGTGACGATTTTCTGGTGGCATCTCACGGGACTGCTGCCCGGGACCTGAGCAATTTCAATTGCATCAGAAAACCTGATTACGTCGATAATACCTTATAATTTGTCATAATGTCACACCTCGCTATCTTCAGAAGCAACCGAAGGAGGGGATCATGAACGCAATGACTGATACCAAAGAGTTCGACATCGACCCGAAGGCACTGCGACAGACATTGTCCTGCTTTCCGACCGGCGTCGCGATAGCAACGACGCTGTCGCGTTCGGGCGACCCGATTGGTGTCACCATCAGCTCGTTCAATTCGGTTTCGATGGACCCGCCTCTGGTCCTGTGGAGCCTTGCGCGTAAAGCCGGCAGCCTTCCCGAGTACAGGGCGCATCCCGGTTTCGCCATCAACATTCTTTCGGCTGACCAGGCACATCTTTGCAAACTCTTTGCCAGCCCGGAGAGAGACCGTTTCACTGGGCTCGAGTGGTTCAAAGGTGCACATGGTGTGCCGTGCATTGCCGGGTGCGCTGCTGCGCTCGAGTGCGAAACGCACGCGGTTCACGAAGGCGGCGACCACGAGATCTTCATTGGACGGGTGCTCGCCCACACAAGCAGCGAAAGAACGCCGCTTGCATTCGGCAAGGGACAGCTTGGCGCCTTTTCCCTGGGATAATCGCCTGCTTTCAAGTTCGTCGGTCCGCCTGAAGCGAAACGGACGGCCAGGCTCCAGTCAGTTCTTGCCTGACCACCTTTTTCAATTGCAGCCCTCTTGGAATGCTGGATCCCGGTCCTGCCGCTGACGCGGCAAACCGGGAAGACACCTGACAGGTTCAATGGACTTGCAGATTTACGCCGCGACCAGCCCTGCGACTTCCTTCTTGAGTTCATCCAGAAACACGCGCGCCTGTGCGGACAAGGGCCGGCGCGCGGGCTCGATCTGCACCAGATCAAGATAAAGCGGCGGATCTTCGATCGGGGCGATGCGCCGGACAGATCCCTCACTGTCCGGCGCGCAAATCAGCCCGGGAAGGATCGTCACCCAGTCCGTCCGCGCGACGAAATCGAGTGTCCCGAGCATGGCGTCCATTTCCATTGTCCGCTCGACACGGATTGCGTGGGTAGTGAGATAGTCCTCGATCCGCGCTGACCTGATATTGGTGGGCGACGGGGTCACCAGCTTCAGTGGCGGCAAGTCACGCAATCGCACCGGCGTGCCGTGAACAACATCGCTCTTTGGTCCTCCGACAAGCATCTCGCGGTCCCGCGCAAGGTGATGCACATTCAGCCCGACAGCCCCTCCGAACGCCGGAACAACAGCGAAATCAAACTCCTCCGCCTTGACACTATCCGTCAAAGCGCCGCTATAGCCCTCCATGATCTGGATCGAGACATCGGGATGCTGCCGGGCCATCGTCTCAAGCGCAGGAGCCAATGCGGCGCGGGCCAGAACGGGCATGATCCCNGCNCGCACGGTACCGGAGAGCGTGTCCTGGCGGCTNTGGGCATCAATGATCGCCTCTTCGGCGCCGCGCAAGACTTCCAGGACCCGCTGATAATACCTGTTTCCGGCCGGCGTCAGCAGCACGCCGTCGCTGGTGCGCTCAAACAGCCGGATCCCAAGGACATCCTCGACTGCCGCAACGTGCTGCGAAATACCGGACTGGGTTGCGTTTTCGCGCGCGGCCGCACGGGTGAAGGACCCTTCTTCCGCGACCGCAACCACAGAACGCATCTGACGCAGTGATATCATCAGAACCTCATTAGAATTCTTGATAGCCCAATTTAGTACTTATAATTTTCCCAAACACCAACCCCGGCAGTAAGGTTTGATCCAGATCAATGACTCGTGCTTGAGAGGAGCAGGCCCATGGAACTCGGTTTCTTCACCATGCCGATCCACCCGCTGGACAAGGACTGGCGGCTGACGCTGAAAGAAGACCGCGAAGCGTTCCTGCTCGCGGATGAACTGGGCTTCACGGAAGCCTATTGCGGTGAACACGTCACCGACCAGGCCGAAAACATCACGTCCTGCGCGATGTTCGTTGCCTCACTGGCGTCTGCCGTCAAGAACATGCGTCTGGGAACCGGCACGGTGAACATGCCGAATGCGCATCCCGCAGCGGTTGCCGCACAGGTGGCCATGCTCGATCACATGCTCGACGGGCGCTTCAATTTCGGCATTTCGCCGGGCGGTCTCCTATCGGATGCAGAGGTTTTCGGCAATCTGGACGCAGACCGGAATGAAATGTTCCTCGAGGGCATCAATACGGTTCTGAAAATCTGGGAAAGCGAGCCTCCCTACAACATTGAAGGCAAGTACTGGAAGATCACGACCGAGCGCACGAGCATGGCCGAAATCGGCCAGGGCATCATGCCGAAACCCCTGCAGCGGCCGCATCCGCCGATCGTTGTCACCGCCGTCGCGCCGTTTTCCAAAGGCGTTACGGAAGCTGCGGCCCGCGGCTGGGATCCGATCAGCGCCAACTTCCTGATGCCCCAATGGGTTGCCAGCCATTGGCCAAAATACGTGGAAGGCTGCGAACGCGTCGGCCGGCCCGCGTTGACCGAAAACTGGCGCGTCGCCCGTTCCGTTTTCGTCGCCGACGATCTCGATACGGCCCGCGAGTATGCGCTGGGGCCGGACAGTCCCTACCGCTTCTACTACGAGCAGATCCTTACCAAGATGCGCAAGAACAATCGCCTCGGCCTGTTCAAGACCCATCGGGACCAACCCGATGAGGAAGTGACGCTGGAGGGCGTTCTGGAGAACCTTGTTACCTGGGGCACTCCGGACAAGGTGACCGAGGATTTGCTTGCCTATCGCGAAACCGTCGGTGACTTCGGCACACTGCTTTATGCCGGCAAGGATTGGGCCGATCCGGATCTCGGCCGGCGCTCGATGATCCTTTTGGCCGAAAAGGTCAAGCCGGCGTTCAATGCCGCCGTTTCCTCAGAAACGCAGGCCGCACAATGACCGGCCGCGTAGACCTCGGCAGCCACAGCCTTCAGACCTATATCGATGGGCCTGAAGGTGCGCCATGGCTGATCCTGTCAAATTCCCTCGGTGCGAGCGCTGAAATGTGGGATCCGCAGATCCCCGCGCTCAGCGAGCATTTCCGTGTGCTGCGGTATGACACCCGCGGTCACGGCAAATCCGATGTTCCGAGCGGCCCCTATACGTTTGACCATCTTGTCGGCGATGTGATCAGCCTGATGGACAGGCTGGACATTGAGACAGCCCGGTTCATGGGTCTTTCCAAGGGCGGCATGACCGGCCTCGGACTTGCACTCGCGCATCCCGACCGGATCGAGCGTGTCGTTTGCGCAGACGGGCGTTCGGATGCACCGCCACCGTTCAAGTCCATGTGGGACGACCGGATCGGCAATGTCGAAGCGAACGGTATGGCCGGGATTGTCGATGGCACGATGGCGAGCTGGTTCACGCCGGACTGGCTAGACGCCAATCCGGAGACCGCCGAGGGCGTTCGCCGAATGATCCTGTCGCATGATCCGGCCGGTTACATCGCCAACTGCCGTGCACTCCAGGGCCTCGACTATTTCCGCCGGCTCGACAAGATCGGGATCCCGGTTCTCTACGTGGGCGGCAGTCACGACAAGGGTGCGGCACCCGCAGTCATGCAGGCCATGGCCGATGCAACGCCCGGCGCAAGCTTTGTCGAGATTCCGAACGCGGCCCATGTGGCCAACATCAATGCACCGGAAGCTTTCAACGCGGCAGTTATGGATTTCCTGACTGCCGATGTGGCAGCGCAGGCAACCGCCTGACGAAAGGGCTCCTCTGGACCGCGATGCGGGGCCGGTCCTCGACTATTCCCCTCTACCCGCATTCAAACTTCGAGCCGCCCTCCCCACGGGGCGGCTTCTTTTCGTGAGCTCAGGCGCCCGGGACTTTCATGCTCATGAAATCAACCATGACGAAGTCACGATAGGCCGGCCGCTCGCACAGGTGGTCGTAGTAGGCGCGCAGTCCCGGAAGGTCGGCCTTTTCGAAATCCATTTCGTAGTAGCGGTAAAGCAGGCTGCCGATCTGGTAGTCGACCAGATTGAGGGAATTGCCACCAATGAACGGGCCTTCAATAAGGCCTTCTACAATCGACATGGATTGCTTGAGCGAGGCGATCGCGTTCGCCACACCCGCCTCATTCCGCTCGCTTGCCGGGGTGCGGATGAGCTGCCAGAAAATCATCGGGATCAGTGGCACATAGACATGCTGCCTGGACATATCGGCCCAACGCTCGATCCGCGCGGCAGCCATCGGGTCGGCCGGGTGTCCACCGTAGCGGCGCATCAGGTAGCGCAGGATGGTGACCACCTCGGAGATCGCCTGCCCGTCCTGCTCCAAAACGGGAACCAGTCCGAGCGGGTTCATGGCCAGAAACTCCGGTGTGTCGTTGCCACCGAAGGGTCCACTTACATCGAGACGCTCGTACTCAAGGCCAAGCTCTTCAAGACACCAGATCACCGGTTGAACATTGGACGACGAAATACGGCCGTGAATTGTGATCATTTTCTCAATATCCCTGTAAAAACGTTGCCGCATCGCGAGCGGCGATCCGGATTTTGACCTGTACGGAGCATCCGACAAAGCCCCGTTGGCGAAAATTATGTGATCCGAAAGCCCGAACTGATTGCCGAGGATACGGATCCCTTCAGGTGTAACGTCAAACGCAACGGCCGCCATCGACCTCAAGTGCGGCACCGGTGATCATGCTTGCCTCGTCCGAGCACAGGAAGCAGGCGGCATTGCCCATGTCCTCAGGAGTCGAAAAGCGGCCAATCGGAATGGTGGACAGAAACTTCGCCCGGATCTCGGGCGTATCCTCACCCATGAAGCTCTTCAGAAGCGGCGTTTCTCCGGCAACCGGGCAGATGGCGTTGACGCGGACGCCGGAGGGTGCCAGTTCCACCGCCATGGTCTTGGTCGCCGTGATCATCCAGCCCTTGGATGCATTGTACCAGTTCAGTCTCGGGCGCGGACTGAGTCCGGCGGTGGAAGCCACATTCAAGATCGCTCCTTTGCCCGCGTCGGCCATTGCAGGAACGAAAAACCGGGACATCAGGTAGACGGACTTGCAGTTGACCGAAAAAACCTTGTCGAAGTCCTCCTCGCTGACGTCCTGAAGTGGCATGGGCAGATGGGTAACGCCCGCGTTGTTGACGAGAATATCAACCTGTCCGAGAACGCCGGATGCGGTTTCTGCAAGGGACTGGACACTTTCTCTGCTGGACACGTCGACCTTCACTGCCACACCACCGACCTGGCGCGCGATGTCCTCTGCAAGGTCCTTGTTGAGATCGGCAATCAGAACCTTTGCACCTTCGGCGGCAAACTTGCGCACGATTCCGGCACCAAATCCTGATGCGCCGCCTGTCACGATCGCCGTTTTTCCCTCCAGTCTCATCTGGACTTCCTTTCTCATTCTGCCGCTGTCCCGGCCTGATCCGGGACGTTCCCCATTTCACCGCTCGGACCCGGGCTCAAGACCGCGTCGGCACACGAAACGGGACAGACTTTGCGAGCGCTCTTAGGGTACGGACCCATTTGGCGCCTCACCCGTGGTAAGCCGCCACCGTCTTTATCGTGGTGAAGCCATAAAGCGCTTCGAAGCCTTTTTCGCGGCCATGACCTGATTTGCCAACGCCACCAAACGGCAGTTCGACACCGCCACCGGCACCATAATTGTTGATGAAGACCTGACCGGTGCGGATCTTTTTCGCAAGCCGCATCTGCCTTGCTCCGTCCCGGGACCAGATGCTGGCAACAAGGCCATAATCCGTGCCGTTTGCAATCGCGACCGCTTCATCCTCATCGTCAAACGGAATAACAACCTGTACCGGCCCGAAAATCTCATCCCGTGCCAGCGTATGTGTCGGGGAAACTCCGGCAAAAAGTGTCGGCCTGACATAGTTGCCGCCTTCCGGTGTATCCTGGAAGTCTCCCTCTGCAGCCTTTTCCAGATCGTCGCCGCGATCCAGGAAACTGGTGACGATGCCCTTTTGCTTGGCCGAGATCAGCGGACCGACATCAAGGTCCGCCAGAGCAGGACCTACCTTCAGCGCCGCATATCTTTCAGCCATACGCCCGACAAGCTGTTCCGCTATCGACCGGTGAACCAGAATGCGGGAGGACGCCGAACAGGTCTGACCGGCGTTCTGAATGCCAGCATTGACCAGAAACGGAAGAGCGGCCTCAAGATCTGCATCATCGAAAACGATCTGGGGCGACTTGCCCCCGAGCTCCAGCGTCACAGGAACGACGTTTGCAGCGGCAGCCGCCTGCACCCTTGCGCCCGTCGCAACCGATCCGGTGAAGCTGACGTGGTGCACGCCCGGATGAGCCGAAAGGGCAGCTCCTGCCTCCGAACCAAGGCCCGGAACGACATTCAGCGCACCGTCGGGCAGACCGGCCTTCACGGCAAGATCGGCAAAAGCGAGAGCCGTCAGGCAGGCGTCCTCAGCGGGTTTCAGGACGCAGGCATTTCCGGTTGCAAGGGCTGCGCCCACCGAGCGGCCGATGATCTGCATCGGATAGTTCCACGGCACAATATGGCCGGTAACGCCGTGCGGCTCCCGCAACGTGTAGACCGTATATCCGTCGAGATAGGGAATAGTTTCACCATGGAGCTTGTCGGCGGCGCCGCCATAGAATTCCAGGTAACGCGCCAACGCGACCGCATCCGCGCGCGCCTGCTTCAGCGGTTTGCCGACATCCAGCGCCTCGATGCGCGCAAGGTGCTCCACTTTTTCCAGAACCAGTTCGCGCAGACGGAAAAGAAACCGCCCGCGTTCGGCTGCTGTTGTCCGTCCCCATGCGCCCTGCCAGGCATCGCGGGCGGCAGAGACCGCCGCATCGACATCATCAGCGGTGCCCCGCGCGATTGAACCGATGCGCTCTCCCGTCGATGGATTTTGCAACGGCAGCTCCTGACCTCCGGCCGGAGCAACCCATTTCCCGCCGATCAGGCACTTGGCCGGATCGAACCACAGGTCCAGTTCGTCAGTCATGGCATCTCCTTCAGGCGACATCGGCCGGCAGAACCGGTGCGGCGTCGACAAGTTGCTTTGTATAAGCGTCTTTCGGATTGTCGAAGACGGCCTCCGTCGGACCCTCCTCAACGATTTTTCCGGATTTCATGACCAGCACGCGCTCGGTTATGGAGCGCACGACGCTGAGGTCATGGGAAATGAAAAGATAAGTGAGACCGAACCTGCCGCCGAGATCAGCCAACAGATCCAGCACCTGGGCGCGCACCGACACGTCGAGCGCGGAGACGGCCTCGTCCAGAACGATCAGATCCGGTTTGATGATCAAGGCGCGCGCGATTGCGATCCGCTGGCGTTGTCCGCCGCTGAATTCGTGGATGTATTTGCCGCCGTCATCCGCAGTCAGCCCGACGCTTTCCAACGCTTCCGCGATCGCTTCCCTGCGGTCCAATCCCTGCGGCGGGCTGTCCAGCAGGTGATAGGGCTCGGTGATCAGCCTGTCGACGCACCAGCGCGGATTGAAACTGCCATAGGGGTCCTGGAAAACCACTTGCATGCGCCGGCGCACCTCGCGATTGGCATGATGATGCACGACGACCGGCTCGCCATCGAACAGGATGTCACCCCCCTGGGTTTCCTCAAGGCCGAGAATTGCGCGTGTCAGAGTGGACTTTCCGCAGCCGGATTCTCCAACAAGACCGAGGCTTTCGCCTTTGCGGATTTCGAAACTGACATCGTCGACGGCGCGGAACCTGGTTGTCTGTCCCCACCAGCCATGGCTGTGGCTGGAATATTCGCGCACAACATTTCGCACCTGAAGAAGTGGCGCAGACGTTGTCCTTGCCGACTTTACCGGAACGTGACCCGATGCTTCCAGAAGGGCCTGCGAATAAGGATGCCGCATGTTGCGGAAGAGATGTGCCGCCGGGCCGCTTTCAACCACTTCGCCCCGGCGCATGATCACGAGGTCGTCCGCCAGATCAGCGACGACAGCCAGATCATGACTGATCAGCATCAATCCCATGCCGTCCTCGGCCACCAGCCGCTTCAGGAGATCAAGAATCTGCGCCTGCGTGGTGACATCGAGCGCAGTCGTCGGCTCGTCCGCAATCAAGAGCTTCGGCCTCAGCGCGATTGCCATGGCAATAACCACGCGCTGCCGCTGGCCGCCCGAAAGTTCGTGCGGATATCGCGACAGGGGGAACCGGTCCTGCGGCAACTCGGCCCGCCGCAATGCTTCGGCGGCTCTCGCCAGCGCTTCCGCCTTCGGCACATTTTCATGGATAAGAATGGTCTCGGCAACCTGGGCGCCGATTGTCTGAAGGGGATTCAGGGCGGTCATGGGTTCCTGAAACACCATGCCAACCTCTTTCCCGCGCAGGCTGCACAGTTCTTCCTCGCTGCACGCCAGAATGTCCTTGCCCGACAAGGATATGCCACCGCTGCACACGGACCCGTTCGGCAACAGCTGGAGCACGCTGAAAGCCGTCATCGACTTGCCCGATCCGCTCTCGCCGATGACGCCCAGGATGCGGCCCGCACCGACCTTCAACGAGACATCCTTCAGGATCGTGGATCCATGGATCGAAAGTGACAGCCTGTTGATGTCCAGGAGGCTCACGAGCGTGACCTCCGCAGTTTCGGATCGAGCACATCGCGCAATCCGTCGCCCATCAGGTTCAGGCCAAGAACCGTCAGCAGGATCGCCAGCCCCGGGAAGAGTGCCAGGTGCGGCGCGAGCGAAATCATTGTCTGACTGTCGGCCAGCATGCGCCCCCAACTCGCCGTCGGAGGTTGCGCGCCAAGCCCGACATAGCTGAGACCCGCCTCGGCCAGAATGCCCAGTGAGAACTGGATCGTTCCCTGAACGATCAGGAGGTTGGTCACGTTCGGCAGAATGTGCTCTACGGAAATCCGCGCCGGACCCTTGCCGGCGACCCTTGCCGCCATGATGTATTCGCGGCTCCAGAGCGTCAGCGCCGCGCCCCGTGTGAGGCGGGCAAAGACGGGAATATTGAAGATGCCGATAGCGATGATCGCATTCAGAGCAGATGCGCCAAAGACAGCGGTGATCATCACAGCGATCAGAAGGCTCGGAAAAGCAAAGACCAGATCATTCATGCGCATGATGACCTCGTCCAGAAGGCTGCCCTTTCGCGCGGCCGCGGCAAGGCCAAGCGGGACACCGGCCAGCATACCTATCCCGACGGCAACCAGAGCGACAGCGATCGAGGTGCGTGCCCCGACCATGATCATGCTCAGGATGTCCCGGCCGAACTGGTCCGTTCCGAACGGGTGCTGAAGGCTGGGCGACCTCATGCGCTCGGCAATGTTCAGGACCGTCGTGTCGTAGGGCACCCAGACCAGACTGACGATTGCGGCGCCGGTAAAGATCAACGTCAGGATCAGGCCCGGCAGCATGGACCGGTTGTGCAGGAATATCTTCATCGCCGCCTCCGCAAGCGCGGATCGACAAGCGCGTAGGCAAGGTCCACGGCGAAATTCACCACGATGACGGCGAAGACCAGAAGCATTACAACGCTTTCAACGACAATCAGATCGCGGGAGCTGATCGCCTGAAAGACCAGGCGCCCGAGGCCGGGAAGGAAAAAGACATTCTCGATGATGATCGCACCGGCCAGCAAGAACGAGAACTGAAGCCCCATGATCGTGAGCACCGGGATGAGCGCATTGCGCAAGGCATGGCGCCACATCGCCTGACCTCTGGTCAGACCTTTTGCACGGGCAGAGCGAATGAAATCCTCGCCGAGTGTGTCAAGAAGGCTGGAGCGCATGACGCGNGTCAGAATGCTCGCCTGGGGCAGAGCNAGGGCAATGGCCGGCAGTGTCAGCGCCTTCATCCCGGCAAAAAAACCGTCTTCCCACCCCGGAAAGCCACCTGCGGAAAACCAGCGCAGATTGATGGCGAAAACCAGCACCATCAACATCGCAAACCAGAAATTCGGGATGGCAACACCAAGCTGGGTCACGCCCATAACCCCGGCATCCGCATATGAACCGCGCCTGGAAGCAGCCCAGATCCCGGCAGGAAACGCGATCAGCGTGCTGAGTGTCAGAGCGTAAAGCGCAAGCGGCAACGAGACCCACAAGCGCTCTCCGATCAGTTCCGATACCGGCGTTCTATAGGTATAGGACGTGCCGAAGTCTCCGACCAGAAGCCCTCCTGCCCAGGAAAGATACCGCTGCAGGATCGTGCCGTTCAGCCCCAATTGCTCCCGCAAGGCGTTCAGCGTGTCTTCCTGAGCGTTGACACCCAGCATGCTGCT